>OFFW01001888.1_pt1 | contig 12066 bp, 10 predicted proteins | sample 1521501 | NCBI WGS metagenome assembly OFFW01 (sample SAMEA3504107, study PRJEB24116) | mouse gut metagenome | biome: mouse gut; feature: mouse-associated habitat; material: faeces | place: Denmark | collected 2011
TATATAGTGACAAACTGCGTCTTTCCGTGTTAGACTTAACTCGTATAGATTTAGCTTCAAAGGAAGATAAACACTATCATATAGATTATTGGGCGTCTCTTTTTAAGGCAGAAAAATCATCTCTCCCATTGAAATCCGTTCCGAATCGCTATACAATGGATACTGCCTGTGCAATACTTGAGAATATGTGCAAAAGCACTGCCAAAAACGTTCAGGGCATTTTACAATTGAAAGGAAAGGAGTTCGTTTATGAAAATCATATTTGTCCGTCACGGCGAACCTGACTATGCAAATGACTCTTTGACAGAAAAAGGCTGGCGGGAGGCCAAATGTCTGGCAGAACGCATCAGCAAATGGAAAGTCACTGATTTTTACTGTTCCCCTTTAGGCCGCGCGAGGGATACCGCATCCCCCACCTTGCAGAAAATGAACCGCGAGGCCGTCACTTTAGACTGGATGAAGGAATTTTCCTATCCTATTGACGACCCTGTTACCGGAAGACATGGCGTTCCGTGGGATTTCGTTCCTTCCTATTGGAGCGGTAATCCTCTTATGACAACCGGGACACAATGGGTGGACGCCGATATCATGCAGCAGAATCCTGAGATAAAAAGCCAGTTTGAAAACGTATGTAGAAATCTGGATGAATTTCTGGCTTCTTACGGTTATGTAAGAAAGCAGAATTACTACCTTGTCCCCGAAATGGAGGAGCGCTTTATTTCGCAGACCGTGGCTCCGGGCAATGTCCGCTCTATAGACAGGCTTCCCGACGACAGCAACGAACCTGTGATTGTCATATTCTGCCATCTGGGAATTACCTGTCTGGTTCTCTCCCATCTGCTGAATATCCCTTTTCCTCTGCTGACTCATGGATTTTTCCTTCCGCCATCAAGCATTACCATACTTTCCAGTGAAAGGCGATGGGAAAAGGAAGCCTACTTCAGAGTGCAGGCAATAGGCGACGTTCACCATCTTCATGCAAACGCGGAGCCGCTCTCACCGGCCGGTTCTTTTGCAACGCCTTTTCCGGGATAGAATTATTAAAAAACAGGCTTACGCGGGAATTTTGTTTCCTGATGTAAGCCTGTCTTGTACTTTCATTTCTATGCCTGTTCGTTCCAGTTTATATATTCCATTACCTTTATAATCGACTGTTTTGTCTTTTCGTGCAGATAAGCCTTATTCAGCTTATTCTTATGGTATTTCAAATAAGAATTTTGCGTTAGTTCTGTCAAAAGCGTTGTGAAAAAACGTTCCCAGCTTAAATAATCCTGGCTTTCGATAAAATCTTCCGGATGATTTAATATATCCTGTACTATTCTCCCACCAATTATTCCGGATTTTAGTATTATCCATTCAAATGACTCTGGAAGATAGCATTTTACTGCAGGTTTACTGCGCATAAGCTGATATAGTTCGTTCATCTCCGAACCAATAGCCGCACCGTCTGCAACCACAAGAACCGATTCTTTTCCCAGTTTGTTTATTTCTGTTTTCAGCTTTGATTTTCCGCCCGCGCTGATACAGGCGGTCCCATTTTTTTCACAAATCTCAGAAAAAAATTCATAGCCGGAATTGGAATCCTCTACTACCACGCTTTCCGGCCTTATTTTGGGGGAGAATGATTCTGTACTGTAAATACGATACAATTCGTTATAGGTTTTCTTAAGGTTATGATATTTTCCGGATGTATGGATACCGTAAATTTCATCCACTGAATACGGCAGATTTGGCAAATCCTCTCTTGTTATAATTACAAAATAATTATCTGAAGCTTGCACTTTTGCGGCAAACTCCTGCGATTTCACAAATTTATTTTCTTCATCCAGAAAGATAATATGCTTATGAATATTGGGCAGAATAAGATTCCAATCATTTCCGCTAAGCGTCCGGCATGGCCGCTGACAAAAAACCTCCACACCCGAGCTTTCTCCGAGAGTCGACGCCTGTTCCAGAAGATTGATTAATTTTGTCTTTCCTGTTGCGCTGTCTCCGCGGATAATTGTAATATTTCGACGTATATCCAACTCATAACGCAGTTTATTATTCTGCACTACAATATGATATTTACCTTTCATAAATCAACGCTCCTTTATTTTGAGTGCCTCCTGCAAATATTCCTCATAATTGTGAACAGTTACCCCTGTATTAAGCATAACAGCCTCAAAAATCGGCACGGAGCTAAAGTCCATCACATGATGCAGATTAATAGTCAAATCTTCCATTCTTCCCAGTTCCGCAATCCATTTTGCACAATTATCCCCACAGGAAGATGCGTTAAAAATCCTGCCGCTCCTGTCAAAAGCCATCAAAATTAATGTTTTGACACCGCCGGAAATCTCTTTTGTGGAAATGGGACCAAGCACCGGACTTTGAATCAGATGTGTACCGATTACATCAGATTTATCGATATCTTTAATCATTTTAACCGACAAAGGAGCGGTAATCCATTCGTCCTCATATCGATTGTCAAAATAGGTAGGGGGATGGTACACAGCATTTTCCACATCTCCAAATACAATTTTAAGCATTGTTCTTTTCTCCTTTTTTCAAAAAGGCTATACCTGTTACCGGCATAGCCTTTTAAAATCCAAAATGCATTCTTATCTGTTTTTATTCATGCGTTCTTCTGTGTTATCTTGCATCCCTGCTGTCAGCATCGTATAGCGCCGATTTATTCGTCCGCTTTTTCAGCAGAAGCCTCCCCGTCAGCAGCAGTGTCCTCTCCTTCGTTTTCCCCGCCGCTTTCAGCCTCTGCGTCTGCATCAGAACTTTCTGTCCTGTCAATGGTAAGATACTTCAATTCACCTTTAACATCAACCACCTGACACGCTTCCATAAGCCCGGCCACATACTCGGAAGCCCTCTCGGAGGCTATGGTGTTTGCAATATTTTCATTGTCCGCCTCGTCAAAGTATCTCTTTACAAATTCCACGACATAGTACTGGTGGGTGTTTTCATCCGCGAGGACAGTGATATCGCCTTCTTTGCGGCCTTCTTCGTAAAGCCATCCCGATATCGCAGTGGAAATACCGGAAAAATACCTTCCTTCTGTAAGGCTGTATTCCGATTCCGCATCCTCATAATTTGCCTTGGCATCCTCAGAAGCGTTTTCAACGCAGAGCGCTTCAAAATCCTCACCGCCCTTACGCGCCTCCATCATGGCATTGGCTTTTCCTTCCAGTTCTTTCATAGCGTCGGATATGGCGGCTTCGTCCGCATCGTCTGCAAGCTCCGCCGTAAAAATGAAGCTTCTGTAGTCAACCTTATCATAATCCAGCTTATGTTCATCGTAATAAGCGCTGACTTCCTCGTCGGATGCCGCATTTTCTTCGAGCAGATGACTGTAGTATGCGCTTGCGAGCAGATTTTCCCTGACGAAGGATTCTATATTTTTCTGTGTCGCGTATTCGCCAAAGTTCTGTTTGCAGTATTCCTTAACGCTCACTCCCGCATTGTCTGCATAGAACTGAAGACTGTTTAAAAAGTTATCATAGTCCTCGGTATCGTCGTAGGTAAAGCCCTTTTCGCCGGCGTCCTTTACCATAACTTTAGTCTGCTTAATCTGCTCCACAGCCATTTCGTCAAACATATCCTTCCAGGTCATATCCTCCGAATACTGCTGTTTATCAAAATCAGAAGAAGTGTCAAGTCCCATATAAGGCATAAGGGATGAATAAGTCGTCAAATAATTATTGACAGCAGAATTATAATAATAATCATACTCAAGCTGTGTCAGTTCATGGTCGCCCACTTTAACGTACGCGCCGTTCAGCGCCGAATTTTTCCGGACAACGGATGTTCCTATGGAAAGCGCCGCTGCAAGCACCACCACGGCGCAGACCGAAAAGGCCGTTATTTTAGCGATTTTATCCTGACGCGCTTCCTTAATCTTCTGCTGCTTTCTGGCTTCTATTTTCCGGTCGTATTTTGTCTGTACCTTTTCTCCTGTCTTTGCTTCCGGCATATTTTTCCCGGCAGTATGCTGTGCATTCTGCTGTGTTTTCTTACCGGCTTCCTGTTGTGCCATCTGTAAATTTCCTCCTCACATAAAATCATCGGTATTACACCTTTTGCAGTATACCAGCAAAATGTGTCCATCCTGTGAATCTTGTTACCTCTGATTAATATAATTCACAAGTCCTTCTGCGTCAATGATTTTCTGCATAAATTCAGGAAATGCCTGGCCTTTAAACTCTGTGCCTTTCGTCAGGTTTCTGATGATGCCGGAGTCGAAATCAATTTCCACTTCGTCCCCTGCCTCGATTCCCTCTGAAGCCTCGGGGCATTCAATGATGGGAAGTCCGATGTTAATGGCGTTTCTGTAAAAAATCCGGGCAAATGTCTGTGCAATCACGCAGCTTACGCCCGCCGCTTTGATGGCAATAGGCGCATGTTCTCTGGAAGAACCGCAGCCAAAATTTTTGTCGGCTACGATGATGTCGCCCTTTTTCACATTTTTAATAAAATCTTTGTCAATATCTTCCATGCAGTGCAGCGCCAGCTCCGCCGGGTCGGAGGAGTTCAAATACCTTGCCGGAATAATTACGTCCGTATCCACATTGTCGCCATATTTAAAAACAATTCCTTTTGCTGCTTTCATAATTCCCTCTTTCCTCACTTTCCCACATCAATCAGTTAAGCTGGCAGGGACAGGCAATTTTCCCAAGAACCGCGCTTGCCGCCGCAACTGCCGGGCTGGCCAGATAAATCTCCGAGTTTACATGTCCCATACGTCCCACAAAGTTACGGTTGGTGGTGGAAACGCATCTCTCGCCTTCCGCCAGAATCCCCATATAACCGCCAAGACATGGTCCGCAGGTAGGGGTGCTTACCACCGCGCCCGCTTCAATGAATATTTTCAGAAGCCCTTCCTCCATGGCCTGCATATAAATGGCCTGGGTCGCCGGAATTACGATACAGCGCATTCCCTTTGCCACATGTCTGCCTTTCAAAATCTGTGCGGCGCTCCGCATGTCGTCGATTCTTCCGTTGGTGCAGGAGCCGATAACCACCTGGTCGATTTTGATATCCTCTTTTATCTCGTCAATGGTCTTTGTGTTTTCGGGAAGATGGGGAAAAGCGACGGTGGGACGAAGGCTGCTTAAATCAATGGTGTATTCCTCGTCGTAAACCGCGTCTTCATCCGCCTCATAAACGGTATATTCCTTTTGGGAATGTTCTTTCATATAGGCGATTGCCAAATCGTCCACCGGGAAAATGCCGTTTTTCCCGCCGGCCTCGATTGCCATGTTGGCGATGGTAAAGCGGTCGTCCATGGAAAGATTCCTGATTCCGTCCCCCGTAAATTCCATGGATTTGTAAAGTGCGCCGTCCACGCCAATCATACCGATGATATGTAAAATAACGTCCTTTCCGCTTACCCACTCTGCCGGTTTTCCGGTGAGGTTAAATTTGATGGCTGCGGGCACCTTGAACCATGCCTTGCCGGTAGCCATACCGGCGGCCATATCCGTGCTTCCCACCCCTGTGGAAAATGCGCCCAGAGCCCCGTAGGTGCAGGTGTGGGAATCCGCGCCGATAATCACATCGCCTGCCACTGTCAGCCCTTTTTCAGGGAGCAGCGCATGTTCGATTCCCATTTCACCGACCTCAAAGTAATTGGTAATTTGGTTGCGGTACGCAAACTCCCGCACGCATTTGCAGTGCTCTGCTGATTTAATATCCTTATTGGGGACGAAATGGTCAGGAACCAGAGCGATTTTATCCCGGTCAAACACACCGTCCACCTTCATTTTTTCCATTTCCTTAATGGCAACCGGGCTTGTGATATCGTTGCCCAGCACCAAATCCAAATCCGCTTCAATCAACTGCCCGGCTTCCACCTTATTAAGGCCCGCATGAGCCGCCAGTATTTTCTGAGTCATTGTCATTCCCATAAATCCATATCCTCCAAACACGGTTAATCGTGCAGAAAAATCCTTTCCCCCGGGCGTGTATTTAGCTGCATCGGAAAGTTTTGCCCGCACCGTATACATAAAAAGCGGCAAATGTTGTTCTGCCGCCTTTTGTCCTTTTTAGTTATTAATCAGCTTGTCGCTTTCATTGTTCCAACTGTACAGTTTACGGATTTCTTTTCCCACCTGCTCTGACGGATGTTCTGCCGCAAGCTTTCTCATTGCCTTAAAGTGGGCCTGGCCGCCGGCGGGTGACATATCCAGAAGGAAATCCTTTGCAAAAGAGCCGTCCTGAATGTCTTTCAAAATCTTTTTCATGGTCTTTTTGGTTTCCTCTGTGATAATCTTAGGGCCGGTAATATAATCGCCGTATTCGGCTGTGTTGGAAATGGAATATCTCATTCCCTCGAAGCCTGACTGGTAAATCAGGTCTACAATCAGCTTCATCTCGTGAATACATTCAAAGTAAGCGTTTCTCGCATCGTAGCCTGCTTCCGTTAAGGTCTCAAATCCAGCCTGCATCAGCGCGCATACACCGCCGCACAGAACCGCCTGCTCGCCGAACAAATCCGTCTCTGTCTCTGTCCTGAAGGTGGTCTCCAAAACCCCTGCTCTTGCGCCTCCGATGGCAAGGGCGTAAGCAAGAGCCTTGTCAAGCGCTTTGCCTGTTGCGTCCTGGTGAACGGCTACCAGACAGGGAACGCCTTTTCCGGCCTGATACTCGCTTCTTACGGTGTGGCCCGGTCCTTTGGGCGCAATCATGGTAACGTCAACGTTCTTCGGCGGTACAATCTGTCCGAAATGAATATTGAAGCCGTGGGCAAACATCAGCATATTTCCCTCTTCCAGATTGGGTTCAATATCTTTCTTATACATGGACGCCTGAAGTTCATCATTAATCAGAATCATAATAACGTCCGCTTTTTTGGCCGCTTCCGCCGCCGTATATACCTCAAATCCCTGCGCCTCGGCCTTCGCCCAGGACTTTGAGCCCTCGTAAAGCCCGATAATCACGTGGCAGCCTGATTCCTTTGCGTTTAAAGCGTGCGCATGTCCCTGGCTTCCGTAACCGATAACTGCGATTGTTTTTCCTTCCAGCATGGAAAGGTTGCAATCCTCCTGATAATAAATATTTGCCATCTCTGACTCCTCCTCTTTTTCCTGTTTCTAAACCATTCTTCCTATATTAAACGGATTTCCCAATCCGGAAATCTGTCAATATTGCAAAGCGTAACCTACAGATAAGTTACGTTTTCCGAACCTCTTAAAAGTCCCGCGATTCCGGTTCTTGCAACTTCCAGTATCTCATAGCCCTCTAACAGATTGATGAAAGCGTCCAGCTTGGCCTGATTGCCCGTAAGTTCTATGATTAAGCTGTCAAAGGCCACATCAATAATTTTCGCGCGGAAAATATCCGCCACAGCAATGATTCCCTGTCTCTGCTCGCTGTTTGCGCGGACCTTGATAAGGGCCAGCTCCCGGTAAACGCTGCTCTCCGGCTTAAGTTCCTTGATATCCCTTACATCCACCAGCTTGGCTACCTGTTTTTCTATCTGGTCAAGAATTTCATCCTCGCCCGACGCCGTAATGGTGATTCTTGTGTAGCGGGGGTCGCCGATGACGCCTGCCGTAATGCTTTCGATATTGTAGCCTCTCCTTGAGAAAAGCCCTGAAATCCGGCTAAGCGTTCCGGCATTGTTATCTACCAGCAGTTGAAATACTTTTTTTTGCAATTGCCCATCCTCCTAACATTCGAAAATTATTTTAACAATATTGTCCCCAAAAGTCAACTTACATAATTAACTATAAAGTTGATTTATTTTATTCTGTCTCCCTGCATTTTTGCAAAGCCAATGTTCCGGTGCGGGCAACCTCCACAATGCTGACGCTCTTAAACATACCGATAAACAACTGAATGCGTTCCGGTATGTCGCACATCTGGATAAGCATCATGGATTTGGACATATCAACGATTTTTGCCTCCATGATTTCACAGATTTCCATGATTTCCCGGCGGTTCGACTTGTTGTATTTCACCTTCATAAGAAGAAGCTCCCGGCTGATGCTGCTGGTCTCGTCAAAGGTTTTTACCTTAATGACGTCCAGCTTTTTGTTAAGCTGCTTTTCGATTTGCTCAATGGTCCGCTTGTCTCCGCTGCTCACAATTGTCATGCAGGACACTGCCGAATCGTCTGTCTCTCCCACCGCGAGGGAGTCGATATTAAAACACCGTCTGGAAAAGAGGCCCGCCACCTTACACAGTACGCCGGAACGGTTTTCCACCAATACGGAATATATTTTTTTCATAAACTGTCCTCCTTACGCCTACCTTACCAAATCCATGGGGTTAATGATACATTCAAGCAGCACCGATTCATCCTTTTTCAGAAACTCATCCAAAATCTCATCCGCCTTTTCCATATTCTCAAGGCGTAAGAATTTCATATCATAGGCTGAAGAAAGCTTCTCCAAATCCGGGCTTCCGGACAAATCCACCACGGAATAATTATCCTTGTAGGTAAAATGCTGGAATTCTCTCACCATCCCCAGATAATTGTTCTTAAGGACTATGATTTTCACAGGAATATTGTGCTGGCGCATAGTGGCAAGCTCCATCATGGACATCTGGAAAGAGCCGTCCCCGCAGACCGCAATTACCTGCCTGTTTTTGTCCGCCAGCTTGGCGCCCATGGCGGCCGGGATTGAATAGCCCATGGTTCCCATTCCGCCGGAGGTTAAAAATTTGCCCTTTTTCACCACATGATAGCCGCAGGACCAGATTTGGTTCTGCCCCACGTCGGCAACATAGACGCCGTTCTCCTCCATCTTATCGGAAAGCATGGTGATAAAGCCTGCCGGGTCCACATAGGCCGGGTCGGGACTGCGCCTGGGCGCCATGGTCTGCCTGTATTTTGTCAAAACCGATACCCATCCGCCGCACTCGCAGGTAAAATCCTGCGCCAGAAGGTCCTCAAAAATATGCTTTGCGTCGCCTACAAGGGGAATGGTAGGGCCGACGTTTTTCCCGATTTCAGCCGGGTCCACGTCCATATGTATCAGCACTTTATTGTTCATCACCAAATCCGGCTGGTTCACGGCCCGGTCAGCCACTCTCGCGCCCACCATCAAAAGAAGGTCGGATTCGTTCATGGCGCGGTTGGCGTAGGCCTTTCCGTTGTTGCCCACCATACCGAAATACAGGGGATGCCTTGTGGGCATGACGCCGATTCCCATCATGGTGGAGACTACGGGAATCTGCTTTTTTTCTGCAAATGCCAAAAGCTCCGCTTCCGCGCCGGATAAAAGCACGCCTCCTCCCGCGCAAATCAGCGGACGGTGCGCCTTTTCAAGCTCCGCCACCACCTTTTTAATCTGTACTATATTGCCTCTGACCGTAGGCTTGTAGGTTCGCATGGACACCGTTTCCGGATAAACAAACTTCTTTATCTCCGCATTTTGAATGTCGCAGGGCACGTCAATCAAAACCGGTCCTCTTCTTCCCGTATTGGCAATGTGAAACGCCTCTTTGAAAATCCGGGGAATGTCGTTTACATTCTTTACCAGATAGCTGTATTTCACAAAGGATTCCGCCGCTCCCGTGATATCCGCCTCCTGGAACACGTCGCTGCCGATTAATTCCGAATTTACCTGCCCGGTAATACAGATAAGGGGAATGCTGTCCGCAAAAGCCGTGGCGATTCCTGTAAGCACATTGGTTGCCCCCGGTCCCGAAGTAACGGCGCATACCCCTACTTTCCCGGATACTCTGAAAAAGCCGCTTGCCGCATGGGCCGCGTTCTGCTCTGTTCTTATCAAAACTGTCTCAACAGGTGAAGAAAGAATACTGTTATAAAACGGGCAGATGGCTACACCCGGGTAACCAAACACATATTTTACGCCTTCTTCTTCCAAACACCTTATAATTGCATCTGCTCCTGTCATTTTTTCATCCTTTCTATGATAATGTTGCAGGATTTCCTGCAAATCTTATATCTCTCCGGCATTTAACAGCCGCCAGGTGCTCATTGCATTCCGACAAGCTCCTTTGCCACTTTCACGGCGTCCGCCGCATCCCGTGAATACCCGTCAGCCCCGATTTCTCTGGCGTATTCAGGGGTTATCACCGCGCCGCCAATCATAACCTTTACGTCGAGCCGTTCCTGCCTTACATAATCCACCACCCGCTTCATCTCCAGCATGGTGGTCGTCATAAGGGCGGACAGCGCGATTATTTTCGCGTGGTGCTTTAATGCCGCTTCGGCTATCGTCTCTTTGGAGACATCCTTTCCCAAATCAACTACCTGAAAACCGTGGTTTTTCAGCATAAGCGCCACCAGATTTTTTCCGATGTCGTGGATATCGCCCTCCACTGTGGCGATAACGATTGCGGGCATTTCCTCCCCGCCGTTTTCCGTGGCAAGAAGAGGCTCCAGATATTCAATGGACAGCTTCATGGCCTCCGCGCTGGCGATGAGCTGCGGCAGGAAGTATTTTCCTTTGTCAAACAAATCCCCCACCTCTCCGATAGCGGGAAGAAGCAGTTCGTTCAAAATAAAAGCCGCTTCCTGACCGCTTTCCACCGCGGCTTTCGTATGCTCTTTTATCTGCTTTCTGTTGCCTTTCATTACATCCTGATAAACCTGATGATTTGCCAGAGGATTTTCCGTCCCGGCAGCCAGAGCTTCCTTTTTGGGCGATGCGTCTTCTACCGGCGCCGTCCCTCCGGCTGCCGAAGGGTCTTTCCGGGCTTTAGATGCCGGAATCATTGGCTGATAGTCTTTCATTCTCTCAATATAGCGGATATCCCCGCCCTCTTTATTCATCAGAAGGTCCGAGGCAAAAGCCGTGTTCACCAAAAGCTCCTGGGAGGGATTGGCTATGGCCATGGTAAGCCCGGCCTGAATAGCCATGGTAAGGAATGCGGTGTTTACAAAGCTGCGTTCCGGCAGCCCGAAAGAGATATTGGACAGACCGCAGACGGTTGCAAGCCCGTTTCTTTTGCAGTAGCGAATCACTTCAAGCACTTCGCCGGCCGCACCCGGATTCACGCCCGCCGTGGTCACCAGGCCGTCCACCACAATATCTTCTTTTGTCATCCCCATCTCAAAAGCCATATCACTGATTTTATCAATAATTTCAATTTTTTCTTCCAGGATTTCCGGCAACCCCTTGTCGGAAAGGGGGAGCAGGATAAACATGGCTCCGTACTTTTTCGCCAGAGGAAGAAGTTTTTCCAGTTTTTCCGTTTCCCCTGATATGGAATTGATAAGAGCCCTGCCTGGATATCTGCGGAGCGCGGCCTCCATCACGTCCACGTGGCTGGAATCGATGGAAAGAGGCAGGTTGGAAGCCAGGGTAATCTCGTCTAAGGCTTTCAGCATCATTTCCTTTTCGTCAATTCCGCTCATTCCCATATTTACGTCTAAAAGCGCCGCCCCGTTTTCCTCCTGCTCGCCGGCAAAGGATAACACCATATCCAGCTTTCCTTCCCGCAGCTCGCCCTGCAGCTTCTTTTTGCCTGTGGGATTGATACGCTCCCCTACTATCATAAAAGGGGAATCCAGTCCGAAAGCAACCGTCCTTCTCTCACCGGTGAGATAGCGCGCTTTTGGTTTTGCTTTTTGTAAAGGTAAGCCTCCTGTTTCTGAAACATACCGGCTCGTCCTTTCCACCGTCTTTTCTATGTATTTCGGCGTGGTTCCGCAGCAGCCGCCTAAAATGCTAGCTCCCGCCTCCACCAGTTTCGTCATTTCCACGGCGAAAACGTCGGCGCTCATATCGTAAACTGTTTCGCCCTCGCTGTTAAGTCCTGGCATCCCGGCGTTGGGCTTGGCAATCACCGGAATGGATACCGCTTTAGCCATGGCCTCAATAAGGCCGGCCATTTTATCCGGGCCGGTGGAACAGTTGGCTCCCACGGCGCATACTCCCAGCTTTTCAAGAGTCACAGCCGCCGTTACCCCGTCCGTCCCGTAAAGAGTCCGCCCGTCCGCCTCAAAGGTAAGGCTCGCCATCACGGGCAGTCCGCAGACCTCTTTCGCCGCTATAACCGCCGCTCTGGTTTCCTGCAGGCTCATCATGGTTTCCACCACCAGCAGGTCCGCTCCGGCATCGCAAAGCAGCCGAATCTGTTCTTTGTAAACGTCTA
>OFFW01001893.1_pt1 | contig 12057 bp, 7 predicted proteins | sample 1521501 | NCBI WGS metagenome assembly OFFW01 (sample SAMEA3504107, study PRJEB24116) | mouse gut metagenome | biome: mouse gut; feature: mouse-associated habitat; material: faeces | place: Denmark | collected 2011
TTGTGCCCTGCGGCGTTAAAAACCCTTGCAATACAGCAAGTATTCCTGCGGTTTTTTGCCTTGCAGGACGCAAAAATTCCTGCCTGTTCAGTGCACCGGGAGATCCTGCATAGGCTCTAAGAGCCCCGGCCCCCCTCTCCCTCCCCGAAAGGGGCCTGGCGCAGGCCCTCCTTAAGGGTGCGGATGGTCTCGGTGATGAGGCGCAGCTCCCAGTGGGAGCAATCGGAGAGGAGGGCGGTCAGCTCCTGCTGGTACACGGCGCCGGAGGCGGCGACGCTGTCGCAAAGGAGCTGGTCCGCCGTCACCCCCAGGGCGTTGGCGATATGCACCAGGGTGGGCAGGCTCAGCTTGGTGGCCCCCCGCTCGATGTGGGAAATGTTGGAGGGCTCCTGCTCGGAAAGCTCCGCCAGGGTCTGCTGGGTCAGCCCTTTGGCCTTGCGCAGGCGGCGGATCCGCACCCCGATGGCCTGGTAGTCAATTCCCATAATCGCACCTCTTTCCAAAGACGGTATTTTGTGAGAATTTGTGGTTTTTCTATAAAATTCTTGTTAAAGTTTCAATTTCAAAAAATCTTTACAAAAATTATTGTATATCCGAATCGGATATGATAAAATTGCTTTAATATCCGATTCGGATATATAATAAAGTTTTTATACCAAATTCTCTCTTCCCTCCAGGGCGCGAACAGGCATGGATGCCTGGGGCGGCCCAAAAGGGGAGAAGATTTGGCCGGTACCGCTTTTTGCCGCAAGGTGTGTTTTTGGCAGAAACAGAATAATCTGGACATATAGAAAGAGACAAAACGAGGGCGCTCTATGCAGCAGAGGGAAAGGCAATGAGGGAACGATTTTTCCAAAAAAAGAACAGCGGCTTCACATTGGTGGAGACATTGGCCGCGGTGGCGATCCTGGTGGTGCTTCTGGGAATCTCCGCCGTGGCGGTGCTGCGCCTTCAGAAATACCTGGAGATCACCCGCCTGGACAATGCCGCCCGCGGCATTTACATGGCGGCCCAGAACCGGGCGGTGCTCCTTTCCGGCGGCAAGCAGCTGAAGGCCCTGGTGCAGGGGGAGGACAACGCCGTGAGCCTTGCTGCCCGGACCGGGGAGGAAGCGCCCCTCTATTATGTTGCCCACACGGCGGAAAAAACCGACCCCGCCCTGGAGCAGCTCCTTACGGCGGGGAGCATCGACCCGGCTTTGCGCCAAGGGGAGTTTTACATCGTTTACGAGCCGGTAAGCGGCAGCGTCACCGATGTCTTTTATGTGGAAAAGGGGATGGCGAAGCTGGCGGCGGGGGATTTTTCCGCCTTTTACCAGATGTGGAGCGCCGCCCCCCGGCAGGAGCGGATGAAGGCCGCCCCCATGCTGGGGCATTACAGCGGCGGCGCCGCCCAGGGGGAGGACATTGACACCGCCGCCACCCCCTCCCTCACCGTAATGATTCAAAATGAGGAGCGCCTCACCGTCACCGTAAGCCGCTGGCTCCCCAACAGCCTGCCTTCGGGCAGCGTCCAGCTGGCGGTGGCCCTGGAGTACGGCGGAGAGCGAATCAGCCTGTACGACGACCAGGGGGCGGAAAAGAACCCCTTCTCCTGGCGGATGACGGCGGAGCCCCCCGCCGCCGAGGGCAGGGGAAAGCGGGACTCCAAGACCTGGGTGCTGGATGAGCTGGGGACCCAGCGGTTCGCCGCCCTCTTCCCCGGCAGAAGCCTGGAGCTGGGGGAGCTTTTCGCCGTGGAGGCGGTTCTCACCTCGGTGGACGGCAGCTTCAGCGAAATCACCGCCAGGGACGATAACAACAGCCTGTTCGCGGAGCAGAGCAGCGGCAGCGACACCGCCTACCTGGAGTACCTGCGCCATCTCCAAAACCTGGATGAGAAATACTCCGGGGTGGGCGGGGATAAGACCAGGGCGGTGCAGCGGGGGGAGATCCGCTGCGCCAGCAACGAAACCTACCCCGGCTACCAGTTTGTTTCCATCCGCAACAGCAGCCTGAAGAGCTTCGACGGGGGCCAGTACCCCATCCGGGATCTGCTGGTTGCGGAAGAGACACAGGCCGGGGGGCTTTTCTCCGCCGTTTTGGACACCGACTTCACCGATGTCCGGCTGGTGAACGCCGCCGTTTCCGCCAGCGGGGCCTTCCCCGCCGGGGCCCTGGCCGGGGAGGCCACAGACGCCAGCTTTGACGGCTGCTGGGTCTACTGGGAGCCGGAGCAGGGGGAGCTGAACCTGCGCAGCCTTTTGGGCAGCGACGGGGAGGGCTACCAGTACAAAATAACCGGGGCCAGCGCCGGGGGGCTGGTGGGACGCATGAGGGGCGGCATGATGATCGACTGCCTGGCGGCCACCACCGTCCGGGGCAGGGATGCCGCCGGCGGCCTTATCGGAACAGAAAGGCCGGAGGAGAGCGGTCCGGTGCGCATTGAAAATTCCTACGCCGACTGCTACCTGGCGGGGAACAGCGCCGCCGGGCTGATAGGAGATTTGGGGGGAGCGGTCCAGCTGGAGGACTGCTACGCCGCCGGGTTTATCGGGGCGGGCAACGGCTCCAAAGCGGCCGGGCTCTGCCTGGGCAGCGGAAAAACCACCGCCCAAAACGTCTACTCCGCCCTTTGCGTCGCCGGAGAGAATGGCAGCGTCACCTACCCGCCCCTCACCGGCGGCCTGGGGGACAGCCTCCAGAATACATACCGCCGGGGCGGGGACCCCAAGGCGGACGAGAAAAACATGACCTACGAGGATATGACCGCCCAGAGCTTCAGCAGGAAGCTGGGGGAACCCTCGGAGGGGGGCGCGTTTGCCTGGAAGACGGAGGCCGGCAGCAACAGTCCCTACAACCTGCGGGAGCGGCTGAACCTGGTGGTTTACAGCTTCCCCGGCCTTGCAAGCCTGCCCCACTACGGGGATTGGAACGCGGAATTTAAAAAGCCCAGCCTGGTTTACTACGAGGAATACGCCGGCGCCGACGGGAAGAGCAGCTACGGCTTTTCCGGCGGCAACGCCCGGTATCTCATCGGGGAGCTTTCCGATAAGGAAACCATCCTCCTGGACGGCTACGCCGTGGCCCTTTTGCAGGACGACCTGAAGGACGACGAGATGGAAGTGACCTACCGCTACTTCGACCCCGCCGACGGCACCGAGGTGCGCAAAAAGGTCCGTTACGCAAGGCCCGGCAAGGGGGATGACCAGACCCCGGAGCTGGTTTCCACCACCTGGAAAAACAGCGAGGGGAACGAGGGCCGGTATTACCTGGCTCCCCTGCCGGAGGAGCTGGTGAACAGCAGGACGGCGGAGGAAAACCTGTACCGGTACCTGAGCTTCTCCTTTATGCCCGGACCGGGGGAGGAAGAGGCGGCGGGGGAATACTTCTACAACCCCCACTTTGCGGAGACGGTGATCCCCTACCAGCCGGAGGACGGGCAGCCCCACGACTGGGAGGCCGGGGAGGCCAAGGATTACGCCGGGGAGCTGGTGAAAAACCGCGGCACCGTCAGCGTGCGCACCCCCCGCCATCTTTACAGCCTCAGCCAGTTCCCGGAATATTACCACAGCCAGGCCCACAACCTGACCTTCCGCCAGGAGCTGGACCTGGACTACGGCACCTACACCGGCTACAGCCTCTTCGGGGCGGCCGGCGGCGTCTTCCGGCAGCAGCCCATCGGGCGGGAGAGCGAGCCCTTTAAGGGAAGCTACAACGGCGGCTGCAACACCATCTCCCGCCTGGTTTTCACCGTTCCGGAGGGAAGCGACCGCTCCTACGCAGGGCTGTTTGGCTTTTCGGAGGGGGTTCTGCGCAACATCGTTTACCAGCTGGACCCCAACCTCCAGGTGGATGTGAAGATGGATAACGGCTCCCAAAGCCTGTACATCGGGGGGCTGCTGGGGGGCAACACCGGCACGGTGCAAAACTGCGCCGTGTCCGGGGCCAGCCTCATTGGGCGCAACACCGGCTCCACCCTGTATATCGGGGGGCTGGCGGGGCGCAACCGGGGCATCATCCGGGAGTGCGGGGCGGAGGCCGCCGCCCTTTCCGCCGATAACGCCACCTACGCCAAGAGCTACGTGGGGGGCGTGGTGGGGGAGAACACCTCCTCCGGCCGGATCAGCGCCACCTACGGGGTGGGCCGCCTGACGGCAGAGGTGGACGGCACCTCCCAGGCCCGCGTCTGCGGCTTTGCAGGGTATAATTCCGGCGTCATCAGCGGCTCCTACGCCGCCGCGGACCTCCGCTCCAGCGGCCAGGGGGTGGAGATCTACGGCTTCTGCGGCGTGCGGGAGGGCTCCCAAAGCGGCACCCTTTACCTCAACCAGGGGAACTTTACCTACCGGGGCATCTCCTACAACGCCAACTACACCCGCTACAAGGCCTCCCCGGTGGAATACGAGACCCTGGCGGGAAGCACCTCCGCCGTGGCAGGGATGTCCAAGGTGGATGGAAACGGGGCCTTCCCCTATCCCACCGCCGTGAAGGACGCCGGGGGAGCGCCGGTCCACTACGGACAGTGGCCCGGCCTCATGGAGCTGGGGGAGATGGGCGCCTACTATTGGGAAAAGCTGGAGCTGAACAAAACAGAGACCTACTATGTGGAGCTGCTATCGGTGGATCCCCAAAAGTCCTACGGCAACCGGGTCAGCCGCCTAACCACCCTTTCCACCGCCCACGACGACGGCGGCGTTGTAACCGGCTACGGCTATGGCTACTACGAAAAGCAGGGCACAAAGGAAACTCTCGCCGCGGAGGGCCTCTATTATACCGATGGCAGAACCTCGGCCCTTCTCAGCCAAAGCACCCCCTCCCAGGGGGAGGTGGACCAGGCGCTGGCGGTGCTGATGCCCGGCTACACCTTCCACTCCTACCACACCTACATCCCGGACAGCGGCAAGGCCGGCCTTTACCCAAATAACAAGCCTGGCAGCCCCAACGTCCGGCTGACCCTCTCCCAGGGGAACGGCGTCAGCGTCACCTTTGCCTTGAACCCACACTTCGGGGGGGCGCTGGCGGTGGAAAAGGCCCCTGGCTACTGGAGCGTGGCCCCGGCGCTTCGGGAGGTTCCTGGCAGCGCCGCAAACCCCTACCAGGTGCGCTCGGTGGAGCAGCTGGAGTTCATCAACTGGAACAGCCAGGCCCAGAACACCCGGACGGTGATACAGGCCGCCCAGGCGGGAAAGGACATGGTAAACTTCCCCTACCTCACCTCCTCCCTGGCCCGTGACGCCGGCAAGCACCACTGGCTCCAAAGCCACGACCTGGACGGCAAGAGCCGGGAATACACCCCCATCGCGGAATACTACGACCACACCGGCGGCAATACAGGCAACCTTTACGGCTGGTTTGGCGGCAGCTACGACGGGGCGGATTATATCATCAAAAATGTCAGCATCCAGGGCCAGCAGTCCTCCTGCGCCGGGCTGTTTGGCATCGTCTACGGAGGCACCTTGAAGAACATGATTCTCCACGATTCCAACGGCGCCGGGGTTATTAACAGCGGCTACTATAAGGGCATCACCAGCAGCTCCAAATGGTACGCCATCGGCGCCCTGGCGGGGCTGGCGGCGGAGGACCCCAAGGGGGAGGGCAAGGTGGAAAACTGCGCCGTCTCCGGCTACACCATCAACGCAAAGGTGTACACCGCCGGCAGCTGGGGAGGCAGCGGCATCGGGGGGCTTTTGGGCATCTCCCGGATGGATTTAAAGAACTGCTCCGCCATAACGAACATCCAGGTCCCCAAGGGCACCCAGGATAACGACAACATGCGGGTGGGGGGCCTGGCGGGCATCTGCCAAAAGAGCATCACAAGCTGCTACACCGGGGGAAGCATCGACTTCGACGGCTCCATCCCCTTTAATCAGAATACCGGCAGCAGCTTCCCCAAGGGGGCCTACATCGGCGGCATCGTGGGGGGCAGCTACATGAAGCCCCTGAAGGTGGGGGACAGCGCGGAGGTAATTGGCATTACAGGGGGAGACAACACCAATAACGCCCTCACCAACTGCTACAGCTTTGTAGAGCTGCCCAGCCTCACCGACCGCAACGGCCAGAAGGCCAACCCCTATATCCGCGCCCTTTACGCCATCGGCGGCACCGGGGACGTTTACACCGTGCGGGAAAATAACGAGCTGGACCGAAACCACAGCGCCGCCAACCGCGGCACCTGTACCATCCAAAACTGCTATTACCTGGGGAGCAGCACCCTGAAGAACAACGGCAGGGATATCCAGAACATCCGCAAAAACCGCCCCGCCAACGATCCCCTTTCCTTTAAAACCGATGTTTTTGACACCAACGGCATCAACTACAGCAACACCGCCCAAAACAACGATGCCCGCAACCCCAACGTCACCCAGCTCACCTACCGGCAGCTGGCCCGGCTGGAGCTGGTAAACGGCAAAGATATCTATACCCTGCTGCCGGAATTCCGCCCGGTGACCACCGAGGTGGACGGACTTTCGGTTTCCGGCAAATACAGCTACCCGCCCTCCCGGCGGGCCGAGCTGGAGGGGCTGGATTACCCCTTCCCCACCATCCTCACCAGGGAGCAGGGGGCCTACCAGGTCCACTATGGGGAATGGCCCGCTTATGGCGTCAGCCGCCCGGAGGGGGGGCGGCCCATCGCCCTGGATCTCTTCACCGCCACCCCCCATTCCGAAACGCTGGCCTTAACCGATGTGCCGCCGGGGGGCCGGTGGGCGGCAGAAACCGACCCGGAGGACCAGAAGGCCATCCAGGTGGAGATGGAGGAAAGCACCGGGCGGCTGACCGTCTCCCCCCTGGATGTGGGAACCACAAAGCTGCTGATTACCTACACCGAGCCGGACGGCCAAACCGCTCACCATTTCACCCTCACCGTCAACATCACCGCCGAGCTGGAGCTGCGGCCCAACACGGCGGCGGTCTTCCAGGGCGGGAGCACGGTGGTGCAGGTGACGCCCTACAGCGCCAACACCCCCTTGCCCCTAAGCAGCCTGGAGCTGGTGGCGGTGGTCTGCGATGAGGTCACCTGCCAGGTGACCCAGGCGGTGGAGCAGGGGGCAAAGAAGCCCGCAATCACCCTCACCGGCCGGGACCCCTGCGAGACGATGGCAAACATCAGCTTCACCTGCACGGCGGGAGGGAATTTCTATCCGGGCCTCAGCCCCCTTACCATCACGGTGCTGCCCCTGCCGGAGCCAAAGAAGGCGGGGGACAGCTGCCAGCTGGACTTTGGGAGCTACAGCGGCGGCTACGGCATCACCGGCCTGGCCGCCCGGCTCCAAACCACCGCCAGCCCCGCCCCCGCCAAGGTGACGGTGGCGGATAAAACCATCACCCTAAGCGAAATCCAGCCGGATGTGCGGGAGCTTCCCCTGGAAATCACCCTCACCATGGAGGGGCGAAGCCACGTCATCCAAATGACGGCCGTAGTAGGATAAACCCGCCAGGAAAGGAGGTGTCCCTTTGGAAGCCCTAAAACAAAAGCTGAAAGGCCGCCAAGGGGCCTCCTTCCTGCTGGCCCTGGCCCTGCTGCTGCTTTGCGTCATGGTGGCCGCCTCCCTTTTGACGGCGGCGGTTTCCAACGCCGGCAAGGTGCGCAGCAACAGGGAGGAGCAACAGAAGTATTTAACCCTCTCCTCCGCCCTGCGCCTGGTGTGCGGGGAGCTGGAAAAGGCAAGCTACCGCGGCCAGTACCAATACAGCAGCGCCGACCCGGTCCCCGATATCCCCGCCACCGATACCACCCCCGCCGTCCCCGGCTCTCCGGGGAAGCGGGTCTACACCCAGGAGGGAGGGCGCTTCACCTGCGCCTTGCAGGAGGTCCTCCCCCTGGAGCGGGATTTGGACGCCCTCTTCCGGGGGCAGTTCACCCTCCCCGGAGCAAAGCGGGACAATAAATACGACTACAGCTTTGAGCGCCTGGGGGATGCCGCCCTAAGCCCCAGGGGACCCTACACCCTGCGCCTGACGGCCCAGACGGACGAGGGGGGCTACCCCGGCCTGGGGGAGACGGTCACCATCCTGGCGGAAGTGCGCAGCAGCGGCTTTATCAGCCTCACCGCCACCCTGGAGTCCCCGGCGGGAGCGCCCTACGTCATGGAGGCGGAGCTTATCCCCAGCGGGGCCCCCGCCAAGCTCTTTGTGCTGAAGGGGGCGGAGGCCAGCACGGCGGAGCTGAACCAAACCGAGGAGATGACCTGGAAGGTCAACTGGATTGCCAAGAAGGAGGCGCAGGCCGATGAGACGCAAGCTCCGTAGCAGCCGGGGGGAAACCCTCATTGAGGTGCTTTGCGCCACCCTGGTGGCGGTGCTGTCCATCGCCCTGCTCTTTGGGGGAATCACCGCCTCCGCCAGCATCGACCTGGGGGCTCGCCGGAGCGATGCGGCCCATTACGCAGCCCTGACCCAGGCGGAAAGCCAGACCACACCGGCGGGGGAGGCCCAGCTGAAGGTGCAGAACATTCCCCTGGGGAAGGAGCAGACGGTGACGGTGCGCCTCTACGGCGGGGAGGGAATGTATTCCTACGCCCCCAAGGCGGAGGCGGGCCCATGAGGAAAAAGAGAGGGGACCAGAGGGGCTTCACCCTGGTGGAGATGCTTTGCGCCACCCTGATTTTGGTGATGCTGGCCCTGGTGACGGGGGTGGGGCTCCGGCTGGCCCTGGGGAGCTACCGCGCGGTGCGGGCAGAATCCGAAACCCAGCTGCTCCTTTCCACCGCCCTGGACGCCCTGGCGGACGATTTGCGGTACGCCAGGGATGTGAAAACCAAAGCCGGGCCGGAGGGCCCGCTGCTGGACACCTACCGCAGCGATTCCTACGGGCAGGGGGCGGCCCTGGAGCTGGACAGCGAAAACCAGCTGCTGGCCGGGGGCAAGCGGGTGCTGCCCCCTGGGGCCTACGGCAACGGCGCCTACCAGGTCCGGGAGCTTCGGGTCCTTTGCGGCCAGGGGGGCTTTACCATCCACCTGGCGGTGGGGGAAGGAAATGGGGATATCACAGCCAGCACCCCGGAGGAAGGGGTCTTTGTCCGGTGTCTGAATCGATTAACAGAGGGGGAAGCGCCATGAAATACATCCGCTTGGGGGACCTGCTGGTAAAGGGCAGAATCATCACCCAGGAGCAGCTGGAGGAAGCGCTGCAGCTCCAGGCCGGCAGCGGCCAGCGCCTGGGGGAGGTGCTCCAGCAAAACGGCTTCATCACCGAAAAACAGCTTATCAGCACCCTGATGGACCAGCTGGGGGTGGAGTTCATCGACCTGAACACCTACTCCATCCCGCCGGAGATGGCCCAGACGCTGCCCAAAAGCATCGCCAAAAAGCACATGGTGGTGCCGGTGCGGGTGAGCCGCAGCGATATCCAAATCGCCATGGCGGACCCCCTGAACTTTGTGGCCATCGAGGAGGTGCGGGCGGTGAGCCGCCGCCGGGTCATCCCCCTCATCGCCTCCGCCGCCGCGGTGGAGCGGGCGGTGCAGAACCTGTACAGCAACCAGGGGGCCATGCGGGCCATCGAGGAGATGCAGCGGGACCTGATCGGCGGGCAGTACGGCGCGTCCGCCCTGGGGGCCGCCGGGGGGCAGAGCGTGGCGGTGGACGAGGACGAGGCGGACGCCGCCCCGGCCATCCGCCTGGTGAACTCCATCATCGACCGGGCCGCCACCGAGGGGGCCAGCGATATCCATATGGAGCCTGGGGAGGAGAGCATGACCATCCGGATGCGCATCGACGGGGTGCTGCGCAATATCATCACCGTGCCCCAGGAGCTGCAGGGGCCGGTGATTTCCCGGATGAAGATTATGGCCCGGATGGACATCGCCCAAAAGAACATCCCCCAGGACGGCCGGGCCAACGCCACCGTCCGCCAGGAGGTTCTGGACCTGCGTATCTCCACCCTGCCAACCATCCACGGGGAAAAGGTGGTGGTCCGCCTGCTGCGGAAGAGCCCGGAGCTTTCCACCCTGGAGGGGGTTGGCCTTTTGGGGGAAAACCTGCGGCAGCTGCGCCAGCTGCTGGACACCACCACCGAGGGGATGCTGCTGATGGTGGGACCCACCGGCTCCGGCAAAACCTCCACCCTCTACGCCATTATTGACCGCCTGCGCAGCGAGGAGGTGAACCTGGTCTCCCTGGAGGACCCGGTGGAATACCACATGGGCGGGGTCTGCCAGGTGCAGATAAACGAAAAAACCGGCCTCACCTTTGCCAGCGTCCTGCGGGCGGTGCTCCGCCAGGACCCGGATATCATCGCGGTGGGGGAGATTCGGGACGGGGAGACGGCGGAAATCGCCATGCGGGCCGCCATGACCGGCCACCTGGTCTTTTCCACCGTCCACACCAACAGCGCCCTTTCCTCCATCGACCGCCTGCTGGATATCGGGGTGGAAAGCTACCTTATCGCCGGGGCGCTGAAGGGCATCGTCTCCCAGCGGCTGGTGCGGCGGGTTTGTCCCCACTGCCGCAGGGCCTACACCCCCGCCCCGGAGGAGGTCCAGGCCCTGGGCCTGCCCCCAGGGGAGCAGTACACCTTTTACCGGGGGGCCGGGTGCGGGGAGTGCTTCGGCACCGGCTACCGGGGGCGCACCGGCGCCTTTGAGGTGCTGACGGTGACCCCGGCCATCCGCCGTGCCATCCGCAGCCGCTCCATGGCGGAGCTGGAAGCGGCCATGGGAAGCGCCGGGTTTTCCCCTATTATGGACGACTGCCGCCGGCTGGTGCTGGAAGGGGTGACCTCCGCCGAGGAGATCAACCGGGTGCTGGGGGACGGATAGAGACAAGATAGGCGCGCGTTTCAGCGGTTATCGGAAAGTAAGGAGAACAAGCTATGATGGTAGAAGGACTGATAGCCAAGGCCCTGGCGGACGGGGCCAGCGACATCCATTTGGTGCGGGGACTGAGCCCCCGCTACCGGGTGGATGGCAGCATCCGGGAGATGGATCCCGTCCCCCTCGCCGAGGAGGACTGCTCCGCCCTGGCCAGGGAGCTGGCGGGAGCGGATTTCCGAAAGGCGGACGTGGTGGGGGAGGCAGATTTGGCCGTCACCATCGCCGGGGTGCGCTGCCGGGTCAACCTCTTCCGGCAGCAGGGAGCCTGGTCCGCCGCCATCCGCCTGCTGAACGAGCACGTGCCCGAGCTGTCCGAGCTGGGCCTGCCCAAGGTGGTGCGGGAGTTCCCTGGCTACAGCCAGGGCCTGGTGCTGATCACGGGGGAGACAGGCTCCGGCAAGTCCACCACCCTGGCCGCCGTGCTCAACGAGATCAACCAGACCCAGTCCAAGCACATCCTCACCCTGGAGGACCCGGTGGAGTACGTCTACACCCCGGCCCAGTGCGTCATTAACCAGCGGGAGGTGGGCAAGGACACCCGCTCCTTCGCCGCCGGACTGCGGGCCGCCCTCCGGGAGGACCCGGACGTGATCCTGGTGGGCGAGATGCGGGACCTGGAGACGATTGAGACCGCCCTCACCGCCGCCGAGACGGGGCATCTGGTGTTCGGCACCGTCCACACCAACTCCGCCGCCGACTCCATCGACCGGATGGTGGACGTGTTCCCCGCCGAGCGGCAGCAGCAGATCCGCTTGCAGCTCTCCATGACGCTGAAGGCGGTGCTGTCCCAGCAGCTGCTGCCCCAGGCCTCGGGCAAGGGCCGGGTGCTGGCCTGCGAGGTGATGAAAACCGACGGGGCCATCCGCAACCTGATCCGGGAGGGCAAGACCCCCCAGATTATCAACTCCATCCAGACCACCGGCTCCATCGGCAATATCCTTATGGAGCGGGCCCTGCTGAACCTGCTGAACGCCGGGACCATCAGCCGGGAGACCTATGAGCAGGCCCTTCCCGGCGGCAGTGTCCAGACCAAGGACATGGGCATGGGCGGGACGCTGAACCAGAACCAGCGCAGGGGCCTGGGCCTGTAAGGGGGGCGCGCTATGCCGACTTATAAATACGAGGGGGCTTACGCCGGGGGCGAGCGGGTGTCCGGCGTGGTGGAGGCCGCCAGCCGCCAGGAGGCGGTGGCCCAGATCCGCCAGACCTGCGAGGTGGTGCTCAGCCTCAAGGAGATCCCCAAATCCTTTGCCCAGCGGCCC
>OFFW01001894.1_pt1 | contig 12047 bp, 12 predicted proteins | sample 1521501 | NCBI WGS metagenome assembly OFFW01 (sample SAMEA3504107, study PRJEB24116) | mouse gut metagenome | biome: mouse gut; feature: mouse-associated habitat; material: faeces | place: Denmark | collected 2011
ATGACGTCTCATAAAAAGCAGGCACATAGATCCCCGGGATTCCGGCCGCCTCCCGCAGAAATTCCATGCGGTCCGCTCCGGCCGCTTTCTTCCTTTTATAGAGATCAAACAGGACGTCGTACTGCTCCTCGCCCTCCCCGATATAAAACAGATCAAAAAACTCCGCAATGGGTTCCGGATTATAGACGCAGGGCCCTCCACCGATCACAATCGGATCCTCCGCCCCACGGTCTGCCGCTGAAAGCGGAATACCGCTCAGATCGAGAATCTGCAGAATATTCGTGTAGCACATCTCATACTGGATCGTGATTCCGAGAAAGTCCATCTTTCTGACCGGCTCCTGTGACTCGAGCGCAAACAGCGGAATCTGCTGTTCTTTCAGAATATGGTGCAGATCGGGCCACGGCGAATACACTCTCTCGCACCAGACGTCCTCCCGCCGGTTGAACATATCATACAGAATCTGGATCCCGAGATGTGACATACCGATCTCATAGACGTCCGGAAAACACATGACAAAGCGGATATCAACCCTGTCCGGATCTTTCATGACCGCGTTTACCTCACCCCCAGTATAACGCGCCGGTTTCTCGACTTTCAGTAATATTTCATCACTCAGTGCTGGTTTTCTCATGTTTTCCCTTCTACTCTCCCTGTGACATACTTTACCTGCCGGAAGCGGCTCTTATCCGGCGCTCTCCGGCCCCCCGGCAGAATACTTCCTCCGGTTATCTGCATCAGTATATCACACACATGACAAAAAAGCCAGAATTTATCCCGCAGGTTCCACAGGCTCTCCCGCCTGCAGCATTTCCACACAGCCAGAGACGCGATACAATTTGAAATTGATCAGAAACCGCGCTGCCTCCGCGATGAGATCCGGATCCCTGTCCATGGGCAGCTCATCCGGCAGATAACTCATGCCGTTGTGATATTCTCTTCCCCCTGTCACGGAAAATGTCCGCCAGATTTTCCTGCCGGACATCTCACGGGAAGCCGTCTCCCGCAGTTTTCTGCCAAGGCACTCTATCCCTCTTTTCTCCCCCTGGCTGCAGCAGTTCCGGTACAGATAGACAAACTGCCACGGAGGGCGGCAGCTCTTATCTTTCATACCATACTGATCCGGAGGATAATTATTCTGTTTCTGCACCCACTCGAAAACCCCGTGAAACGACAGCCCGCCGTCCAGACGGAACCGGCTGTGACGCTCCACTTCATCAAAATCAGGCTCTTTAAGCCCGTAATCCGCAGCAAGATCCGCACAGATTCCCTGAAGAACGGCGTTCATCCGCTCACAGACATGAAAATAGCGGGCATTGTAATACGTCGTTCCGGCCCAGGACAGGCCGCTCTCCTCAACCAGGCGCCTGCCCTCCTCATTGTTTGCCGCAACCGCCCTTCTTACGTTTGCCCGTGAAAAATATTCATATACCTCCAGCAGTACTTCCATCAGCTCTTTCCGGCGCAATTCCTCCTCAGTCTGCGGTTCGCCGGCCAGTCCGGCGATCTTTCCCTCCGCTTTTCCTTCTATATAATAAGTGCAGTATGCGCGGGACATATGACCCGTCATCTCCTCGTCGAGTCTTCCCGCATAAAAATCTGCCATTACCCCGGATGCCTCCTTTAACAGGCTGGCGGACGAGCACCACCCGGCCCGCCGCACATCTCCTGAGATCAGATCATACGATTCGGAAAAAGCGATGCGGATGCAACTCTCGATCGTCACTTCCAGGGAATCCCGGCCCTCCCAGTCGACAGGCCAGCGCACCACCCGCTCTCCCGCAGTCTCATCCTTTTGCTCTCCGCCCGCTTCCGGCAGCGTCTTTTCCTGTATTTTCCGGAGCAGAAGCTCCAGAAACAACATGCCCCACAGGAGTTTCCGGTACCGTTTCTGCTCCCGGAAATCCCTTTTCCGGGAGGGAATCCCCGTCACCTCCCGAAGGTGCTTTTGTTCCATAATTTTCTACCCTTTTGCATTGTAGCGATTCAGATAATCCGAAAAAATATCCGACGTGGTTCCATAGCGGCTGTAATTGGAACTGATCAGGCTGCTTTCCTTTTTTAGTGCTTCCAGCTGCTTTCCCGCATATCCGTGCACCACCTTTGCCTGCTCCCTGAGTTTATCCGCAACGCCTCCCTCACTGCCAAAGATCGCTTTGAGATCGGAAAACTCTGCCTGCTCTAACTTCTTCTGGTCCACCGAGAGCGTGCCGTCAATCCCGACCGTAATGCCGGCCGCCTTTAACGCCGCCGTTTTCCCGCCAAAACAGGAACGAAGTTTGTTCGCATAGGCTTTTTCCACAGAGTTGCCCGACTTAGTCAGTTTTCCCACCATCATATTATAATTTGCCACAAACGCGTTAATCTCCTTCACCGCGGCGTCCTTTGCCTCCTCACTGTCCGCCTTGCCGAAAAGAGAATCCTCCCCTGTGGCCAGAAAACGGTCCATATGCCCGCTGACCCGGTCCGCCGCCACCTTCATCGTATCATAGGAAATGCTTTTCTGCTGATTTATAAGCAGCGACTGTCCGGTGGATACCTCACTGTTTTTATTCATCCCCCGCAGCACTTCCAGAATCGACGGATTACTCCCGGTTCCCGTCCCGCGCACCGATAACGACTTTTTCGCGCCCCCGGACCAGGCGCGCGTCTTTGCCTCCCGTGTCAGCCTTGCATTTGTGATTCTCATGGATGTCCTGTTTCCAATTCTCATACCCATTCCCCGCTTTCCAATATTTGTTCACGCTGAAAACCGTCGTGCTGATTTTCAGCATAATGACTGCCTGTATGCCGGTAATCAGCGTGAAGAAATCCGGCATATGCCGCCGCAAACTCACTGTACTTTTGTTTTGCCATCAGGATCGTCTCTCCGTTTTTTAAAAGAATACTCCCCATGCCATAACTTCTGACGGCGCCCAGATTCACCAGATACCCTCTGTGACAGCGGAAAAAGCAGCTTCCCAGCTCCTCCTCCACCTCTTTCATCCGCGCATAATACGCAAGCTCGCCGCCCTTCATGTGCAGCACCACTTTCCGCGCCACATTTTCCACATAAAAGATATTCTTCTTTTCCACCCGGTAAAAACTGCCCTTCGCCCGGATGAGCAGAGGCTCCTTTTCTTTCTGCGTCATTTTTTCATGCACTGCCCGGCACAGAACGTCGGCAAAACGCTCCTCGTCAACAGGCTTTAGCAGATAATGAAATGCCTGCACATTGAACGCGTCAAAAACATAGTCCTGCCCGCTGCTGATAAAAATCACCAGTGTGTCCATGTCCTGCCGGATTTCCGCCGCGATGCCGATCTGATCTCTCATTCCCTCCTCGATCTCCAGAAACAGGATATCGAATTGTTCCCCGCCGGAAAGCAGCCCGCGCATATCCGCAGCTACACGGACCCCGCACTCCTGCGTCCGCAGGATAAGCCCTTTCAGCTGCTCCCGCAAAGCCGCCTCCCCGGCGCACACTGCCACCTGCAACACTCATTTTTCCTCCCCGGCACACAGAGTGCCATTTAATCAGGCATGGAAACATCACAGACTGCATGGGCACAGAGATACTCCGACGGAAAATATTTCCATGCAAAATGGCGCCGGTTTCCCCGCAATCTGCTCTTCCTGAAACCTGACGCCATCCCTGGCTCCCTTATTCTGCTTCTTTTTCCATCCTGCTTCTTATATCGGCAGAAATATTCAGAATCTTCATTTTCTGTAATGAAATGTCTGCTTTTTGTAACCAACCGTAAATTCCTAATTTTTGATTAAATTTGTCACTGCCATATTGAGCCGCCCGCTCTCCTGTGCTAAAGTGTTTAAGCAGCGGATAGCAGGCTCCGGCAGCTATTCCGCTGTTGGCAACGGCCGATTATACAAAGGAGGACTCTATGAAAAAGAAACTTTATTACATCTTATTTCCACTTTATCTGCTGATGACCCTGTTTATCCTGTACATCAACGGCATCTTCACCGGAAATCCCACCTCGCGCAGCAACCTGATGATCAACCTCGGCTTTCTGCTGATCATCGCCGTGCTGTTCGCGCTCTCCACCGTCAGCTTCGGACGTCTCTCACGCTGCGCGGACGAGCTGGAGGCGGCGGCGGATACCCTGGAGCGGGAACGCCGGAAGAATAAAAATACCGCGTCACTTCCCGCGGAACAAAAAGACCTGTTCCGGAGCGACGCACTCAGGGAGGCATTTGCCCGCTTTCAGAGACGTTCTGCGGCCGCAGCCGGAAAAAAAGGTCTTTCGGGCAGCTGCGATCCGGAAGAATACCTCAATGACGAGCTGATAAACCGCATCGGTCTGATGCATTTTAACTCCGCCATCTCCGGCACGCTGACCGGACTGGGGATCCTTGGAACTTTTCTTGGCCTGTCCATGGGAATGCGCTCCTTCAGCGGCAGCGATATTTACACAATCTCGGACAATGTCGGTCCGCTGCTTGACGGCATGAAAGTAGCGTTCCACACATCCGTGTACGGTATCTTTTTCTCGCTGGTATTCAATTTCGTCTACCGGGCCGTATTTTCAGCCGCCTATGAAGCCCTCTCACGTTTTCTGACTGCCTGCAGGGAGTGCAGCGCCCCCGCTGCCGGCACGGAAGAAGGCACCCGCGCCATGCTCGTCTACCAGTCCGGGATGGCCTCTTCCTTAAAATCCATCCTTGAGCTGCAGAAAGGAGCCGCGGCACAGCAGACAGAGGGAATGGAACGGATGATAAACCAGTTTATGCAGCAGCTCTCACAGACGCTGGGAACAGAATTCGGAAGCCTTGGAACCACATTAAAGCAGGCGGGCGCGGCGCAGACACAGTGTGCGCAGGATTACCGCGCCATGGCGGACACCTCAAAAGAGCTGCTGGATACCATCCGCTCCATACAGACAGAACTGGGACAGCTCCGCGGACAGCAGGAAGAATTTTCCAGAAAGCTGAACCTCCAGCAGGAAACGCTCACGGCGACCTGCGATGCCTTAAGCAGCGAGATCAGCAGCCAGTTATATACGTTAGAACAGACGAGGAATTCCTATGAAGATTAGACAAAGAAGAAAAAATACGTTTGAAGAGCCGGGCTACTGGCAGTCTTTTTCAGACATGATGGCGGCACTTCTGCTGATCTTTATTCTGATCATCGCCATCACGCTTTCCATCTACCGGCAGAAAACCACCGACCTGGAGCAGACCCAGCTCAAGCTCAACGCGGCAAGACAGGAGCTTGACGACGCACGGGCGGACCTTGCCGTCTCAAAAAGAGAGATCGAAGCCTCCAACCGGGAGCTTGAAGCCTCTCTCGCCGAACTCAGGGAAGCCTACGCAAACGCGGCCAGCACCCAGGATGAGCTCGCCGCCGCCAACCAGGCAATCGCAGACGCCAGGGCAGAGCTCGCCGCCACCAAAAGCGAACTGCAGGATATCGTCGGCATCCGCACTGACATCATCGGGGATCTGCAGACGCGTTTTCTCAACTCCAGCATGTCCGTGGACGCTCAGACAGGCTCCATCACCTTCTCCTCGGACGTGCTCTTCCGCTACAACAGCGCCACGCTGACGGAAGACAGCCGCAATACCTTAAAAGAAATTATTCCGATGTATCTCGATGTCCTGCTGCAGCCGGATTACCAGCCGTATATTGCCGAGATCATCATTGAGGGGCACACCGACACAGACGGCAGCTACCGCAGCAATATGGATCTCTCCGCAGACCGCGCGAACGCCGTCGCGTCTTTCTGCCTTGCCCCGGAAAACGGGCTGAGCGTCGATAAAATCGAACAGCTTCAGAAGCTTCTGACCGTCAACGGCCGCTCCTACAGCGCGCCGGTCTATCTGGCCGGAACACAGGAGATTGATATGGCGGCCTCCAGACGCGTGGAAATCAAATTCCGCCTCAAAGAGGATGAAATGATTGAAAAAATCTCATCCATCCTGAACCAGCAGACGCCTTAAAACCCCGTTTTCATCATAATAACGTCCGCATCCACCCCGGGGTGCGTGACGTACAGCTCCCCGCTGATGCCATATTTTGCGGCGATACGCCCGGGCAGCGTCCCGCGCTCTGTCCGCCGCATTGTAGCGGGAAGCTCTCCTCAGCCGCTATCTTTCCGCCCGGTTTCCGCCGCGGTGTTCCTTATATTTTCTCAATGGTGTATCCGCGCTTACCAGGTATCCAGATTTCATTGTAGCCATTGTACTTTGCCCAGTAATAGACCATCCGGAGTTTATCGTCCCTGTAATCAGGCGACATTCTGTCCGGCTGTTTTTCGGCAATGTTTCTGTTGCGGGTGACCAGCGCCTCCACGTAAGTATCCGAAGTCAGCCGGTCCGATTTTTTGAGATTACACTGCGGACAGGACAGTACAAGATTCCAGAGATTATCGTCCTTTATAAAAGACCATGGGATAAAATGATCCACATGTACTTCGCCGTGCTGCAATTCCCTTCCACAATAAAAACAGGTATGTTCCTCAAATTCCTCAAACAGGATCCTCCGGTAAATGGAAAGATCATTGCGCAGCGTGAGCGTATCCAGGTGGTTCAGCAGATTTTTTGTGGAGTTATCCTCATTGACCTTTTCCAGATATTTCGCCCATTCGAAATAATTAAGTTTTTCCAGGATCTTTTTATGCTTTGTCATAAACGTGTATATCTGAGGATTCAGCTGTATATACTCCGCTTTTTTGGAAAATGAATAAATCAGATCGCCGGAATCGCGAAACAGGGCTCCCACAACATTTTCTTTACATTTCATCCGGACCTTTCCACAGATAATCCGCTTCATTTCATCCGGAACTGCCTCAAAGCTGATATCGGGAACGATCTCACCGCGCGCGACTGCCTCCCACAGAATCCGCTCAATCACGGAACCTTTTCCGTTTTTCGTGACTGCTTTCTGTTTTAAATGATATTTCAGAATCAGATTCCAGTATATTTCTGTAAATTTGTCAAATAGCTGCTCAAATGTAAGCATCAGACGGGCGTCCACATTATAGAGACTATCCAGAATGGATTTAAAAAAACCGAACTTGTAGCTCGTGTCATGTCTGGCGCGGCTGGAAAACATCGCACAGAAAACAGACCAGAGCTCATCTTCGGTCAGAATTTTATCTTTATAGGATTCTTCTTTTAAATTATGTCCTGCCATTATCCCGCCCTGCTTCCTGCAGACAGCTTTATAATCACAGCAGCGCAATCCCCGACCGGTACCACACCAGGAACGCCACTGCCGCGACAACAACCACCACAATTCCAGCCAGAATCTTTTTTTTCATCTTCTCTCCACCCGCCCTCACGCTTTTGTCAGGTCATAACTCTCCCCGATCATGCGCCGGATATCCCCCGGAGGCACTGTTCCGTCGAGAATAATCGAATTCCAGTATTTTTTATTCATATGATAAGCCGGAATCACGGACGCAAACGCATTCCGCCAGAAATCCCTCCACTCCGGCTCGCACTTTACATTGATCCACACATGCTCATCCTTCTCATAAATAAAGGCAAATATCTTTTTATTCTTTTTGTGGCGGAACACGCACCAGTTAGGATCGTGAAACGGATAATCCTCGTATACATTTTCCAGAGTGAGACAGTATGCGACTGCCTCCGCCCGCTTTGTCATATCCGCTCCCCCTCTCCCGGCACTGCTCTTTCATTCATTTACACACATTACAAATCCCTGCACACCTTTAAGGCCCGGGCGTATCCGGCAGCAGCATGCGCGCCTACTCCGGCTTCCGCCCATCCCCTTCCGCATATTGTTCATATCATTTCCGGATATTCCTGTAATCGCAGACCTCCATCCGGAAAGGCGGACCATCGGATCCAAAATACAATTTTCCTTACATCCGCTCCGGCGCGGCAAATCCCAGCACGTCAATACATACCTCCAGCACGGCCTTCGAGAGCTCCAGCAGCCGGATATAGGATTTTCTCGTCTCCTCATTTTCCTCCGTGAGAATCTTTGTCTCATGGTAAAAACTGTTAAACGCATTTGCCAGGTCATAAATATATGAACATACTTTGTGCGGCGCCGTCTCCTCAAACGCCGTTTCCATCACGCTGTTAAATTCCGCGATCTGAATCATCAGATCCTTCTCGCTCGCGGAGTGAGCCGCCTGAATCACCGCCTTCCTCTCTTCCCCGGCCTGCGCGTAATATTTTGTCAGAATAGACCGGATCCGCACAATCGTGTAGAGGATATAGGGCCCCGTATTCCCCTCAAAAGAAGTAAACCGGTCAATATCAAAGATATAATCCTTCCCCGCCTGGTTGGACAGATCGCCATATTTGATCGCGGAAAGCGCCACCATTTCCGCCGTCTCCAGCGCCTCCTCTGCGCTGATATCCAGATTTTCCTTCATTTTCCGGTTTTCCGTGATCTTTTTGTGCATTTCCAGGTTGATCTGCGATACCAGCTGCTCCAGCCGCATCACACCGCCCTCGCGTGTCTTAAACGGTCTGCCGTCTTTTCCGTTCATCGTGCCAAACCCCAGGAATTTCAGCTCCGTCTCCGCAGGCACCAGACCCGTTTTCCGCGCGCAGCGGAAAACCTGCGTGAAATACAGCTCCTGCCGCTTGTCCACCACATAAATGATCTCATCCGGATGGTAATCCTCCATGCGCCAGACAATCGTCGCCAGATCTGTCGTGTTATAGAGAGACGCCCCGTCTGACTTTAAAATCATACAAGGCGGTATCTCTTTCGTGTCGGTCTCCTCCTTCACATCCACAACAAGCGCTCCGTCGCTCAGATACGCGAACCCGTCATCCTTCATCTTCTGTACCATCGCCGGAATATACGGCTGAGCGTCGGACTCACCCTTCCAGAGATCAAAACTGACATTGAGATTCTCATAATTGCGTTTCAGATCCGCCACGGAGACATCCAGAATATGCGCCAGCAGGGCGCGGTAACCCCTGCGCCCCTGCTGAAGCTCAAAAGTCGCCTGCATCGCGGCCTCACGGTACGCCTCATCCTCCTTCGACTTTCTGCTCGCCGTGGGATAAATCTCCTCGAGCGCGGATATCGTAAACGGCGCATCCTCAGGGTACTCACCCTCATAATTCTCATCAAAATAAACCAGCTCCGGCTCACGGCATTTCAGCTCCGTGATAATCAGCCCCATCTGCAGCCCCCAGTCGCCCAGATGCACATCGCCGATCATCCGGTGTCCCATAAAACATCCGATCCGCCGTACGCTCTCCCCGATAATCGCCGAGCGCAGATGACCCACATGAAGCGGCTTTGCGACATTGGCTCCGCCATAATCAATCATAATTGTGCGCGGATTGTGCGTTTTCTCACAGCCATAGCGCCCCTCGTCCGCCTGCATATCCGCCAGATATCCGGCCAGACAGGCCTCATCTATTTTTAAATTCAGAAATCCGGGCTTTACGGACTCCGCCATTGAAAACACAGGACTTCCGGCCAGCCTTGCGGCCACCTCCTCCGCAATCACAAACGGCGCTTTCCGGTATTCCTTCGCCGCCGCCATGGCTCCGTTACACTGATATTCACAGAGATCCGGACGGTTGGAGCGCGTCTCTTTTGCGTATTTCGCATCGTAACCGCAGGCCGTAAAGGCCCTGGTCACCTCTTCCGTAATCAGTTCCAGTATCTTTTTCATAATCTTCAAACCTCCCTGTCTGCTATGTACTGACCTATGTAATACTCTATCGCATGCTCTTCTCCCGCGCACGGCGACTGCCCCGCGCGGCGGGCACTCCCTCAGATGCCCCGGCACTCCATGCTCATCCGGGCCCGTATATTCCCACTTCCCGCACATGAGCTCCTGTATACGGATCGCGCATACCTGCCGGATAATGCTCTTTTCGCGCGGCATTACGCCGCACAGGAATCCTGTGTGCCGTCGCGCGGATACTCTCCGGCCCTATTATACCATGTCCGCCCGCAAACCACAATCTTTCCTGTCTGTATTACCGGCTGCCGGCCTGTGCGGCAGCCGCGGATATATTTTTAAGACTGTCAGCGCCACGGCCGTACCCGTCACAGCCCCCGCCAGCACGTCCGTCGGATAGTGCACTCCGGCATACAGTCTTGTAAACCCCATCAGAACTGCCAGCACCATGGCAGGTATCCCGACTCTGCGCGGACAGGTATGATAGATGATCACGGCTGCTGCAAATGAGCTGCCCGTGTGGCCGGACGGAAATGAAAAATCCGCCTGCTCCTCTATGATCCGGTACAGCCCCGCAACGGCCTCATACGGCCTGACCCGCGCTACCAGATTCTTCAGGAGCAGGTTGTTGACCAGCAGTGAGCCCGACAGAGAAACAAGCATCAGATACCCTGTTTTCCTGACTCCGGGGATCAGCAGAAACAAAACTGCCGCTGCCAGCCAGATCAGCCCGCGGTCGCCCAGATGCGTGAGCAGTTTTACCGGCAGATCCAGCACGTCATTTCTGATATACTCCTGAATCCACAGCAGAAGCAGACCATCTGCCTGCAACAATGTTTCCCACATAGCATTTCCTTTCCGGTAAAAATAATGGTATACTGTTTCCAGCACAGGAGGAATCTTATGAAAGTTATCGGCATTATCGCAGAATACAACCCTTTTCACAACGGACACGCCTTTCAGATCGCGGAAATCCGCAGAAAAACCGGCGCAGATTATATTCTCGCCGTTATGAGCGGTGATTTTGTCCAGCGGGGCGCGCCCGCCATTGCCGGCAAACACGTCCGCACGCGCATTGCGCTCCTCTCCGGCGCAGACCTCGTTCTGGAGCTTCCGGCTCTCTGGGCCACATCCCCTGCGGAAAGCTTTGCCATGGCCGGCGTGACGCTGCTGGAAAAAACAGGCTGCACCGACGGCATCTGTTTCGGCGCCGAGACAGCAGATCTTCCGCTGCTCTCCGCCGTCGCAGACATTCTCTCCGACGAGCCGGAAACATTCCGCCGCGCGCTCGCGCCCGGTCTGAAGCGCGGGGATTCCTTCCCGAAAGCCCGTGCAGATGCGCTCTCCTCCACATGCGGCTGCGGCTCACCCGCCTCGCCAGAGACCCTGCAGAACCTTCTCGCCACGCCGAACAATATCCTCGCGCTGGAATATTTAAAAGCACTCAGGCGCCGCGGCAGTGCTCTCACCCCATACCCCGTCCGACGGACCGGCGCCGGTTATCACGATACCCGGTTCGCGGGCGGGGACGGCCCCACTGCTTCCGCGTCCGCCATCCGGCGGCTGCTCTTAAGCTGCCCTCAGATCCGGGACAGCATAAACGGCGGCTCAGGCCTCACTGCCGAAGGCTCCTTTTCGGATATCAGTGACTCTGATCCTGTGATCCTGCGGGACCGGCTGCTCCGGGACGCCATGCCCCTGCCGGCGTACACCGCACTGACAGAACACCTGAAAGCATACCCTCCCATGGATGCCGACGATTTCTCCTCCATCCTTGGCTATCTGCTTCTGCAGTGCGATCCGGCCACTCTGTCCGCCGTGGGCGACTGCAGTCCGGATATCGCAAACCGTATCTGGAATCACCGCTTTCATTTCCAGTCGTTTACCCGGTTTTGCTCCGCCATAAAAAGCCGCAACCTCACATACACACGTATCAGCCGCGTCCTGCTTCATCTGAGTGGTGGCGTGGGTGTAGGTGTTCAGGGTGAAACCTGCTGAGTAATGGCCCAAGGCCCCAGAAAGCGTCTTCACATCCACGCCATTCTTGAGAGAAAGTGTGGCGAAAAGATGCCTCATATCGTGGAAGCGGACGTGTTCCGCGCCGATTGCCTTCAGGATTTTGTCGTGGATATGCCGGAAGGCATCCGGATCGTACATCGTGCCGGTTTTAGGCGAAGGGAACATATACAGATTGCTTGGGTGTTTCTGATGCTCTTCGGCCAGCAGGTCCACCGCTTACCGCGGGATTGCCAGCGTCCGGACGGAGTTCTGTGTCTTCGGTTGGCTAACCACCAGCTCGCCGTTGATGCGGTTGACCTGCTTGGTGATAGAGATTGTTCTGGCCTCTATATCCAGGTCCGTCCATAGAAGTGCCAGCAGTTCGCCGCGCCGTAAGCCGGTGGTCAGCTCCAGGTAGAA
>OFFW01001896.1_pt1 | contig 12039 bp, 14 predicted proteins | sample 1521501 | NCBI WGS metagenome assembly OFFW01 (sample SAMEA3504107, study PRJEB24116) | mouse gut metagenome | biome: mouse gut; feature: mouse-associated habitat; material: faeces | place: Denmark | collected 2011
ATCTTCTTTGGTAAAAACTCGGGACTTCCCATATCCACCCGGATCAGAACCGCTTTTCCTTCCTTTATGGTCAGATCCAGCTGCTTGATGCCGCCAAGCGTCTCAACAAAAATCCGCGTCCGGTCCGTCAGCCCTTTGTCGTATACATATTTTCCCACACAGCGAATCCCGTTCCCGCACATTTCGCCTCTCGAACCGTCGGCGTTGTACATCTCCATTTTAAAATCCGCCACATGCGAGGATTTGATCAAAATCAGCCCGTCGCCTCCGATCCCAAAATGCCGGTCGCTTACCTTTCTGGCAAGTTCAGACGGAGATTCTACCGTCTCTTCCAGACAGTTGACGTAAATATAATCATTTCCGATTCCATGCATCTTCGTAAATTTCATTGTATCCCTCCAAAATCTGTTCCCTGTTCCATCAGGCGCAAACGTAGTTCTGCGTCTTCCCCTTCTGCTGTACGGAGCCGTCCTGTGTGGTATCGTTACTCCGCTTCGTTGCTTCTTTTTACAAAATCCAGCACGTCTTCATACGGCATAGTTCCGCCGAAAAGGTCCAATGCGCTTCCGATCGTCACATGCAGCCTGCCGCGTCCGATTTCTTTTAACATACGCAGATCCTGAAAACTGCCGATACCGCCGGCATACGTAATCGGAATCTTTGCCCAGTTTCCAAGCGTGTGCACCAGCTTTGCTTCTATGCCGGATGCTTTTCCCTCCACATCCGCCGCATGGATCAGAAATTCATCCGCATATTCCGCCATCTCATCCAAAAACGTGTCCGTGATAATCTCTTTTGTAAACTTCTGCCACCGGTCTGTCACAACAAAATAGCAGCCGTCTTTTTTTCGGCAGCTTAAATCTAAAATCAAACGTTCTTTTCCCACTGCCGCGGTCAGTTTTCTTAAGTTCTCATAATTTACCCGTCCGCCTGAAAACACATAGGACGTCACGATCACATGACTTGCGCCCGCCGATAAAAATTCCTCCGCATTCTGCTCCGTAATCCCTCCGCCGACTCCAAAGCCGTTCGGATATGCCTGCAGTGCCAAAAGCGCCTGCCGTTTGGTTTGAGAATAATATTCGCTGTCCCTGGCATTGAGCAGAATAATATGTCCGCCCCTGATGTTGTCTTTTCGGTAAAACTCTGCATAAAATGCCGCATCCTGCTCGGAAACAAAATTTTCTACCGCTGCATTTCCTTCATCTCTTAAACTGCTTCCGACAATCTGCTTGACTTTTCCGTTATGAATATCAATACATGGACGAAATTCCATAAACTGCTTCCTTTCCTGTTTGATAAAACGACGAAGCTCATCTATCAGAACTCCGTCGTTTTGTATCAGAATAACATAAAATTATGCAATTGTGAATAGTCAGTCTGTATTTCCCATCGAAGAATTTGCAAGTCCCAGCAGGATAAACAGTATGGGCGTCGAAAAAATCGTGTAGCTGTTGATCAGCCCCTGCGCCAGATACGCCGCAAGAAGGATAAAGACGGCAAGAAACATCTCCTGATTTTTTCTCTTCTTTAAAGCAGCCGCCATCGTATGCAGAATCATTCCGAAAAAACCGACTACTCCCACAATTCCCGTTGTCACAAGCACCTGCAGGAAATCATTGTGCGGATCGTAAAATACGGCGCCGAATTTTGCGACCATATCGTCATACCACGGGTTGATAAAATCATAAAAGCAGCCCAGCCCGCAGCCGAACAGCTGATTCAAAAAGGGAAGATCCAGAAAACGTCCGCCCGTCCGAATCCATACGTACCCTCTTCCGCTGCCCATCGCATCGTTTAGAACCAGATTGGAAAGCAGCGTCCCTTCCACTCGTTCCGAAAAAGCGAAATTCAGCGCCAGCACAAACACAACGAAAAGTCCCAGCAGAACAAACATGGTAATTTTATAAATCTTCTGTCCCTTCCACAGCCTTTCTTTCGTAAAATTCCCTTTCTTCTGCATGACAAAGAATATGCATAAGAAAATAAATTCTAAAACGACCGTCTCGATTCTGACAAACAACGTACCCAGACTGTTAAACGGATACATATGGTCTTTTAACAGAACAGATAATATAAATACGGCGATATTTGCCGCAAAAAACAGGCCGATTACGGACAAACACCGCAGAAACCACGTCTCCTGTTCAAAGGAAAAATAAATCAAAAGCAGAAACACAACTAGGATCATTACGATGGCGCTGTCTACACGCAGGCAAAACAGATCCATAAACCCGACAAACAAATAGGCGGCAAGCACACGCTTTGTAAATACCTCTTTACACAAAAGAAACATGACCGCCGCCGCCGGAAGAACCAGGCTGATATAGGCGACATTGAAATTGATATTGCCGAGCGGGCTGACAAACATAGCTTTCTGTGCGTCTATAATATCTTTCTGCATATTTAAAATATCCGTTCTGCAGGCAATAAAAATCCCACAGAGATAAATAAACGAACTCGCCAGAAGATTTGCCCAGATCAATCCTTTATCCCACACGGCGAAATTTTTTACAAAGAAATAACTGCCGATGCATAAAAGCATAACGATCAAACCTGTCTGTACCGTGGAATTTCCGTAAACCGCTTCCGTTTGATTCAATGCGATCCCCGTAGAAACCAGGGCTGCGATCAAAAACAGGCCCGCAAAGATATCGCTGCGGTCAATTTTTTTACGCTCCCTGCCCTTGAAGACAAAACTTGCTTTACACAGAAACGGTATCAGCATCAGACACAGATATACGCCTGCAGATATCGTAAAAAACTCTTTTTTTACCGTATGTATGCCGATTAAACTGCCCGGATAAAATACCGGAAATAATCCAAACATAACCAGTAAATATACATTGGTAATTCCTTTGCCGAATAAATCCGGAACGCTGACTGCTGCTATTTTATTCTTCTTTTTTCCCATGGTTTACCTCATAAAAACAGGGGACAGACAAAAATCTGCTCCCTGCTGTCCCCTATGTTTATGCTGTGTTATTTTACTTCTATTTTAAATGTTACTTTCTTTCTGCTGCCGTCTTTTGCGGTTGCGGTAATCGTAGCTTTTCCTTTTTTCTTTGCCTTTACTTTCCCTTTTCCGTTTACGGTTGCAACTTTCTTGTTGGAAGACTTCCATGTTACTTTCTGGTTATCCGCAGTTGCCGGTAATACGGTGAGTGTTAATGTCTGGCTTGTTTTTGCCTTCATTTTTTTCGTACCGCTGATTTTTAACTTTTTCACCTTGACCGCAGCTTTTCCGCATTTAAATTTCACGGATGCTTTGCTGCCGTCTGCAGTAACTGCCGTAATCGTAACGGTTCCCGCTTTTTTAATCTTTACTTTTCCCGTTGCGGTTACGGTTGCCGTTTTAGAATTGGATGTTGACCAGGTAACCTTTGCATTTTTTGCATCTGCATCATCCGGTGTAACGACTGCTTTCAGGGAATATGATTTCTTCACTTTCGCCTTTAACGTTCCCTTGATCTCCTGTCCGTTTAACAGAATGCTCACGCCTGTGGTCTTCTGGCTGACCGTTACGGTCGCTTTTGCCGTACATTCTCCGGCCTTTGCAGTAATGACAGCCGTTCCGTTGCCTTTGGACGTAACTTTTCCGTTCTCTACTGTCGCTACCTTTTCATTATCGGAAGACCATGTTACCGTCTTACCTGCCGCATCGTCCGGTTTTACGGTTGCCGTCAGCGTCTGAACCGCACCGATTTCATCAAATACAAGCGCCGTTTTATTTAATTTCACCTCTGTAACAGCAACATCTTCTTTTTCAATCGTTACCGTAACTTTAACAGATGCCGTTTTGTCACCCGCTTTTGCCGTAATTACGGCTTTACCGCTTTTTACTGCCGTAACCGTTGCGTTTGTTCCGTTACCTCTTACAGAAGCAATCGTTTTGTCGCTGGACGTCCAGGTGATCTCTGCCGCATCCATCTGACCCAGCTCTGCTTTTACCGATTCTACGGCTTCCTCCTGTCCCTGTCCGCTTACCGGAGTCACAGGCGTTGCCGGAGCCGGTTTTGTCGTCGGCTGCGGATCTGTTACCGGTGTAGACGGCGTCGACGGAGTGGACGGCGTTGCCGGGGTGGATGGCGTCGACGGTGTTGCCGGAGTAGACGGGGTAACGGAAGCATCATTTTTATAAGTTACATTTGCTGTCAAAGTTACCGTCTGTCCTTTTTCTGTCAGCTCTACCGGTCCGTTCGGCGTAATAGAAATGCTCTCTACCGTTCCTTTGCCGGCCGCATTCTCAGCCGATACAGCTTCCGGAAGCATCCCCACGCTCAGACAAACTGCCATCGCTATAGCAGCCACCCGCTTAAAAAAGCCGGTTTGTACTTTTAGTTTCAATTCTGTCATATTGTTTCCTCCTCATTTTAAAAAATATCTTTTCAAAACAAAATTCATCTTATCATGGCGCCCTTTGAAATTCAATATTCATTCTGTAAATTTTCCGCTCCATTTTCTGTGTTTTTTTGTTATTCTTGCCAATTAAGTTTTGGAAAGTTTGGTTCCGTTTGATGGACCGGTTACACTTCTTATCTTTTATAAGCCATTCCCCAGTGCAGCGTTTTTCCGTATTTTATCTTTATTTTCAATTGACACGTCAAAATATATTTGCTAAAATGAAAAAATTAAAATTACAGTTTACACATACGGTTTGAAGAAAGCGAGGATTTAAAATGGGTACAATTATCGGCGATGGAATCACATTTGACGACGTATTACTGGTTCCGCAATATTCTGAAGTAACACCGAATATGATCGATCTGACCACACATCTGACAAAAAAAATTGTTTTAAACATCCCCATGATGAGCGCCAGCATGGATACGGTAACGGAGCACAGGATGGCGATCGCCATGGCAAGGCAGGGCGGTATCGGTATCATCCACAAAAATATGTCCATAGAAGCGCAGGCAGACGAAGTCGATAAAGTAAAACGTTCCGAAAACGGCGTCATCACCGACCCATTTTCACTGAATCCGGAACATACCTTACAGGACGCAGAAAACCTGATGCGTAAATTCAGGATTTCCGGCGTTCCGATTGTAGAAAAAGGAAGCAAAAAACTCGTCGGTATCATTACAAACCGAGACTTGAAATTTGAAACGGATTTCACAAAAAAAATCAGTGAATCCATGACATCCGAACATCTGATTACAGCCCCCACCGGCATTTCTTTAGACGAAGCCAAACGGATTCTTGCCAAAGCCAGAAAAGAAAAGCTTCCGCTCGTTGACAAAGAATATAATCTCAAAGGTCTGATCACGATCAAAGATATCGAAAAACAAATCCGTTACCCTCTGTCTGCAAAAGACGATATGGGACGGCTGCTCTGCGGCGCAGGCGTCGGTATAACCGGCAATATGATGGAACGCGTGGACGCTTTAGTAGGCGCACATGTAGACGTTATCGTTTTAGATTCCGCACACGGCCATTCCAAAAATATCATCGCCGCAGTCACACAGGTCAAAGCCAAATATCCCAACCTGCAGGTGATCGCGGGCAACATCGCAACCGCAGAAGCTGCCAGGGCATTGATCGCAGCCGGAGCAGACGCCATTAAAGTGGGTATCGGACCGGGTTCCATCTGCACCACCCGCGTAGTCGCAGGGATCGGCGTACCGCAGATGACAGCCGTTATGGACTGCTATGAAGTTGCAAAAACATCCGGCATTCCGATCATTGCCGACGGAGGCATCAAATACTCAGGCGATATGACGAAGGCGCTCGCAGGCGGCGCGGATGTATGTATGATGGGAAGCATGTTCGCCGGATGCGACGAATCTCCGGGAACGTTTGAATTATACCAGGGAAGAAAATATAAGGTATACCGCGGCATGGGCTCAATCGCCGCAATGGAGAACGGAAGTAAAGACCGCTACTTCCAGGAAGACGCCAAGAAACTGGTACCGGAAGGCGTAGAAGGACGCGTTGCTTATAAAGGAAGCGTGGAAGATACGATTTTCCAGCTGATCGGAGGCATCCGTGCAGGCATGGGATACTGCGGCTGCTCTACGATCCCGCAATTGCATGAACGCGCAAAATTTGTTAAGATTTCCGCCGCTTCTTTGAAAGAAAGCCATCCGCATGATATCCATATCACCAAAGAAGCGCCGAACTACTCTATCGAAGAGTAGGCAGTCAGAGAAAAAAGTACGGCAGTCCGCATAAAATGCCAAACAGCGCGCCTGCCGCTACATCTTTTGGAAAATGGACGCCGCCGACGACCCGAAGATATGCCAGGGCAGTTCCGGATACAAAGGCGGCGATCCCCATCGGCTCTGCAATATAAAAAAAAGACATTCCGATGATAAACACGGAAAAGACATGACGGCTGGGAAATGATTTCCCTTCCGTCTCTTTTTTTATCAGCGGCTGTATATCCAACACCTCGTACGGGCGTTTTGCAGAATATACGGCACGAAATGCAGATACTGCCGCAAACGAAACCGCAGGGATTGCCGCGCAGAAAAACAATTCAAAAAAACGTTTTGTTCCGAACAAATACAGCAGAAGCCCGGGATAAGATAAAAAAACACAAGCCGTGATCATCCGGTCCGCCCGATTCAAAAAACGAATCCTCTTTTCTTCTTTTCGAAACACATACGACCATTTTTCATATTGCTGCTGTGTCATGTTCTCATACTCCCCGCCGTTTTTTGTTTCAGGATATCTCATTTGAAAAAAGAACGCAACAAAAAAGTGAAAATGGATTACTCCATTTTCACTTTTCTGAGAATCATTTCCGCTGTTTTTGCGTTTTGATTCCTTATTTTGGATGTTATCTTGCCGTCTTACTGTTCTGCGGCTTATCTTTTTTACCGCCGTTATTCGGCGCCTCTGTTGTACTGCCCGTATCTTCCGTGTTATCTACAGCATTGTTTGTTCCGTTATTGCCGTTTCCTGTCACATCATCCACAGCGTCTTCCAAATCATTGCCGATATCCTCGGCTCCATCCATAATGGCATCTCCTGTTTTGTCCACTGCATCTTCCGCATCGTCAGCAGCGTTTCCGCCAGCAGTATCCCCGGCCTCCGTATTTTTGTCCGTGGAAGTATTGTTTTTATCCGTAGTATCGTCCTTTGTGCCGCAGGCAGCCAAAGACAATAACGATACGCTTACGATACCGCACAGCGCCAGCTTCTTCCATTGTTTCATGATGAAATGATTCCTCCTTTCCTGCTCATGTGGAATTCATCGGATTTCCGTTTACCGGATTCCACCGTTAGTCTGCGCAAATTTTGTATTTCTATTCTGTTTTCTTACGATTTCATTTTGGGATCGAAAATCAGGCTCGCCAGATAACCGAATACCAGCGCCGCAGAGATCCCGACTGCGCTTGCCGTAAAGCCTCCCATAAAAATACCCAGCAGCCCGTTTTCATCCACAGCTTCCCGGATTCCTTTCCAGAGCGTATTTCCAAATCCCAGTAGCGGCACTCCCGCACCCGCGCCGGCAAACTCCAGAAAAGGCTGATAAAGCTGCGCCGCCCCGAGAACCACCCCGAGACACACCAGCATCACCATAATTCTTCCCGGAAGCATCTTTGTCTTTTCCATCAGTATCTGGACAAGCGCACAGATCAGTCCACCCACCCAGAATGCATTCACGTAATCCATCGTATCTCCTTTCTGTGTCCTTTCTGTGCGCACGCTTATGACGCATGCTCGATCACCACCGCATGCGCAATCCCCGGAACCGGCTTTCCTTCATTGAACGAGACTGTGGACAAAAGAGCTCCCGTCGGCACAAACAGAATCCGTTTTAGTTTTCCCTCCTGCACCTGTTTCAGAAAATGGGCGGAAAGCGTCACCGCCGAACATCCGCACCCGGATCCGCCGGCACCTGTCCCCTGTTTTTTGCTGTCAAATATCAGAATTCCACAGTCCTCATGGACGGCGCTGATCTCAAATCCGCGCTGTCTGGTCAGGTCGAAAAGAATTTCCTGCCCGACTGTCCCCAGATCCCCGGTAACAATCCGGTCATAATCCTCCGGTTTCCGGCCAAAATCCTCCAGATTCCGGCAGATCGTATCTGCAGCCGCCGGAGCCATCGCCGCCCCCATATTCATCGAATCCTTTACGCCATAGTCGACGATTTTGCCGGCCGTGATGCCGGTAATCCTGGCTTTGGAGCGCTTCGTTCCCAGAACATACGCGCCGCTTCCCGTGACTGTCCAGGTCGCCGAGAGCGGTCTCTGATTCGCATATTCAAGCGGAAAGCGGAACTGCTTTTCCGCACTGGCAAAATGACTCGACGTCATGGAAACCACATACTCCGCATAACCCGCCGCCACACACATAGCCCCAAGGGCCAGCGCCTCCCCGCAGGTGCTGCACGCACCGTAGAGCCCGAACAGCGGAACCTCCGCGTCCATCAGCCCGAACGACGTCGCAATGTTCTGCCCCAGCAGGTCCCCGGAAAAGAGATACCGGATATCCTGCGGCTTTAAGTCCGCGCGGCCCACCGCCATCGTAAAAGCCTCCTTCTGCAGTGTGCTTTCCGCTTCCTCCCAGGTATTCTGCCCGAATTTATCATCCTCCCCTACCACATCAAAACAATTCCCCAGAGGGCCTTCACCCTCCTTCTTCCCGACAATGTTCGCACTGCTGACAATGTAGGGCGCTTTTGCAAACTGCAGACTCTGCTTACCCACCTGTACTTCCATACCTGACCTCGCTTCTGTATTATTTTTTCTGTGCTGTTTTTGTATTTTAGTATGAGTACCAGAGGCTATTTTATGCATCCCGTTTTTCCGGGCATTGCATCCGGCTTCTCCGGAGCGCTATAAACCGGGTTCCCCGGAAGCCGTCCGGGGCGCAGAGGCCACATCCTGACCGCTGCGGATCGCATCCGCAACCTCCTCCGGACTTATCAGAAGCCTCACACACAGTGTCAGAAACTCTTCCGTTGCGAGCGGTTCCGTGTAACCGTCCATAATTTTTTCCTGTGGAATACCGCAGACTGCCGCCGCCCACTCCGCAGAAATACCGTTTTCCCTGAGATATCCGATCATAAAATCCGTGACTTTTGAGTCTCCCATTTTTCCTGCACCCCTTTGCCCTTTTCTATATACTCTATCTGTGTAGTCAGGAAATTGCAATACATTTTTCTCACTTTTCCAGAATAATTTGACGCACATCCGGGCACCGGATATGATAAAGTGATAAATTGCGAGGTATACCGAAATGAGAAACGAACATATTCCGAGAGTTTTAAAAGAATATCGCAAGAGGAATCATTACAGCGTAAGCGATGTTTCCATTCTGCTCCGTGACCGTTCCGTTGACGTCGCTCCCAAAACGATTTACGGCTGGGAGAGCGGCCAGGCGAGCCCGAGCGCCGATATGCTTCTGACACTCTGCGAAATATACAATATCACGGATATTCTGTCCGCTTTCGGCTACTCCGATACAGAAGATTTCTGCGTGACCAGATCAGAGCGGATCCTGATTGAAGCCTACCGGAAGCATCCGGATATGCAGCCTGCAATCCACAAGCTGCTTGATCTGACACCTGTGCGCAGGAAAGTGCGGAGCAAAAAGCCGGAAGAGATGTCACCAAACCAGGGTATTCAGGGATAAAACCAGCCTGACAGCTGATTTTTTCACGCAGCTGCCTGTTGCCGGAGCGTTACAGACAGCCATTATGGCATCCCGCCGCGCAAACGCGCCGGAATGAAGATCTTTACAAAATGAAACATACCGACAGGCCGGGAGCAGCGCGGCCTGTTTTGTGTGCGCAACAGCAGGATCGGGCCATCGCAGATCCTCCGCGGCACCGGCCATATGAATTCCTCTCCCGGAAGCTTTACAGCCCCTCTTTTTTCCGCTATAATAACAAAAAGAATATCACGTAAACGGAGGTGTATCAGATGTCAGTCAGCGGTATTACCGGTTCTTCTCCATTTTCCGGCTTTCCGGACACAGCCAAAGCAGTGGAGGGATCCGGACAGAATGTGTCCGGCGAGGATTCCGTAAAAAAACCGGGGCGCCAGTCCTCCCCTGAAGAATGCCAGACCTGTAAGGAGCGCAAATATCAGGATGGCTCCAATGAAAATGTTTCCTTTAAATCGCCTGCACATATTTCGCCGGAGGCGGCCGGTTCCGCGGTGCGGGCCCACGAGAGCGAACATGTCGCAAACGCCTACGACAAAGCGGCGGAAAATGACGGCAAAGTAATCTCCGCCTCTGTATCCATTCACACGGCGGTATGCCCGGAATGCGGACGCACCTATGTTTCCGGCGGGACGACAAGCACCACCATCCGCTATTCCAACGAGTCCAATCCCTACCAGCAGGACAAAAAGGCGCAGGACGCCATACAGCTCAGGGGACAGAATGCGGATTACACCACCTGACCGTGGACAATCCCCAGCCGCCGGAACAGCGCCGCAGACCGCAGATTTCCTGCGCCGTCTGCGGCTTTCCGCTGTATATTCACAAATTTTAAGGAGTATGAGAGACCATGAAAAGGACATCCAGGGAACTGGGACGTATTTCCCGCGACATTTTAAACAACCGGTACCGTATACCCATGGGAGCATTTGTCGCCGCAGGCCTGATCACCGCAGTGATCCGCCTGCCCTTTTCGTCCCCGGAAAATGATTTTCAGACAGTACCGCAGCTTGTGATCACCCTGCTGGCGGAATTTCTGATTATGCTGATCAGCCAGGTGTTAAGAGCCGGCGTCGTACAGGTTCATCTGAACATGACGAGGGCAAAGGAATTTCATCTGCTGCAGATTTTTAATCCGTTTCGCGCCGGCACAGACCGCTACTTCGGCGCTTCCTTTCTGCTCTGCATCCTTTTTATCCTCTGCTGTCTGCCGTTTACATCGGGCAGCGTTTATTTTTATCTGACAGATACAACGGCTTTTTCCATCTGTGTCCTGGCGCTGTCCGGTCTGCTCTCCCTGGCGCTGATTTTGCTGCTCCTGCTCAATTACACATTTGTCCTGTTCTTTCTGCTGGATTATCCACAGATGAAAGTGATGAGCGCATTCGGCGAATGCCGGAAAATGATGAAGGGCAATCAGGGACGTTTTCTTATCCTCCTGACCGGTTTCGCCGGTTACGGCGCCCTGATCGTCTGCTCCCTCGGGCTTGCCTCCCTCTGGGCGGCGCCCTATATGACTCAGACGCTTGTCACTTTTTACCTCGACTGCACCTGTGAGCTTGACCGCATTCCGGTGCGCGACTATGGTTCCCCCTGACACAATCCCCGTCCGGCGCCATTTTACCGGCCCCGTCTTTCCGGAAAAACGGCTGGGATCCGGAAAAAGTTCCCGGTTCCCAGCCGCTCTTTACATGTGATCAGATATTCTTCTGCTCCATTCCGGCAATCCGCTCAGCCGCGGCGGAAAGGTACTGGTTTTCCACATCCGCAAACGCGCCCTCGTCCGCCTTCTGCGCATAGACCGGATCCAGCGGAATCTTTCCGAGCACCGGCACCCCAAGCTCTGCAGCGGCCTCGTCGATATGGCTCTCCCCGAACAGACTGATTTTCCGTCCGCAGTCCGGACACTTCAGATAACTGAAATTTTCCACGACGCCCAGCACCGGAATATGCATCATCTCAGCCATGTTATACGCTTTTCTGACAATCATCTGTACCAGCTCCTGCGGGGACGTCACAATAAGAATCCCGTCCACGGGAAGCGACTGGAATACCGTCAGCGGCACATCCCCCGTCCCCGGAGGCATATCCACAAACAGATAATCGAGATCTCCCCAGAATGTTTCGTTCCAGAACTGTTTCACGACCCCGGCGATCACCGGACCTCTCCAGATGACGGGCGCCTCCTCATGATCCAGAAGCAGATTGACTGAAATCATCTTTATCCCACTATCCGACTCCATCGGCAGCATGCCCTGTTCGCTCCCGCAGATCTTCCCGTGCACCCCGAACATTTTCGGGATCGACGGCCCTGTGATATCGGCGTCCATAATTCCTGTTTTTTTCCCAGCCTTCTACAAGTAGCCCCCTAGTGGACAGAAAAGCAACGCGTCTTTGGTCCTCTTGAACAGTCTGAGT
>OFFW01001897.1_pt1 | contig 12037 bp, 8 predicted proteins | sample 1521501 | NCBI WGS metagenome assembly OFFW01 (sample SAMEA3504107, study PRJEB24116) | mouse gut metagenome | biome: mouse gut; feature: mouse-associated habitat; material: faeces | place: Denmark | collected 2011
CCTTGGACGCAGGGTGGCCGGTAACGCTGCCGGAGGCAGCATACTCCGTATCATCATAGCAGATGACCAGGCCGTCCACAGGAAGGTCCATCTGTCCATTTTCCACCTTTTTTGTCCATCTCTCCACAACCTCTGGCAGGCTTCCTGCATCCGCCCTCTCCCGCTCCACCACCGTGAAGCCTTCTTCTTCAAGATATTTCATCCTCTCCCCCCAGGATCTGATATCCTGCTCCATATACACCAGGGTAAAGGCATTAAAATGCACCCGTCTTTCCTTTACCTTTTCTGGATCGTCCAGGCTCAAGGTGCCTGATGCCAGGTTCCGGGGATTGGCATATTTTTCATCATCGTCTTCAATGGTGTCGTTAATAAGGGCAAAGTCTGTATAGGAAATGGCAGCCTCCCCCCGGACCACCATATGTCCCTGATATTTTATTTTCAGCGGAAAGCCTTTGATGGCGTTTTTCAGATAGGTAATGTTGGTTCCGGTAGTCCCGTTCCCCCTTGTGAGAATCCTTGTAAGCCTGCCGCCGTCATAAGTTAAAACCAATGTCAGGCCGTCCAGCTTCCAGGAAATCCAAACCTGCTTATCCTCCGCCCATTTCACCAGCTCTTCCACCTGCTTGGTCTTGGCCAGGGAAAGGGCTGGGAATTCATGGGGTTCCCTTTCGCCGCCGCCCTCCTCCGCCCCGGTCTTCTGGGTTGGGCTGTCAGGAAGGATATACCCGGTTTCCGCTTCCAGGGAAGATAGCTCGTCAAACAGAGCGTCCCATTCATAATTTGACATGATTTCTTCGCCGCCGCTGTAATAAACTTCAGACGCCTCATTTAGCTGCTTTACCAGCCTTTCACACTTCTCCTTATAGCCTTCCATAATTCCTCCTATTCCAGTACCGCTCCTGCCCTCCCCTGTACCCTTTAGCAGCAGAGAAAATACTGCACGCTTCGCTGCCAGTATTTCTCTGGGGTACTATCCGGGCATACGCTGTATTTCCAGTACCGCTTCTGCCCTCTTAATGCCCCATACAGATGTGGTACAGTTCGTGGAGCTCCTCGCCCTTAAGCGGGCGGTACTCTCCCGGTTTTAAATCTCCCAGGCGGATATTCACCACCCTGGTCCTTTTGATGGTTTCCACATGGTATCCCAATTCTCTTGTCATTCTTCTGATCTGTCTGTTGCCCCCCTGGGTCAGTATGATTTTAAAAGAAAACTTTCCTGTCTTTTCAATTTTGCAGGGCTTGGTGGTAATTTCCAGTTCCGGCAGGTAAACCCCTGCCCGCATTTTGGCAAGGAAATCCTCTGTGATCTCCTTACAGTAACGCCCTGCCTTGACCTTTACTATATATTCTTTTTCATGCCCCGCACTGCCCCTCATCATGGCGTCGATGAGTTCCCCGTCGTTGGTAAGCAGTATCAGCCCATGGGCTTCTTTATCCAGCCTTCCAGCATAGGTTACGCGGACTGGATATTTCACCATATCCGTAATCTTCTTTTCTGCAAAGCGGTCCTTTTCCGTACAGGTCACCCCCAGGGGCTTATAGAATGCCAGCACCACAGTCTCCTGCCCGGGGCTCACCCGCCTGCCGGACACAAGCACCTCGTCACCGTCCCCCACTGCCATGCCCGGCAGCGCCGTCCGGCCGTTTACCAGCACCTGCCCCTTCTCTATCAGTTTATCCGCATCCCTCCTGGAACAGACGCCGCAGTGGGCCAGATATTTGTTCAATCTCATTTGCTCCATACTTTTACCTTTCCAAAATTTTCCCGGCACAGGCCCACAGGCAGCCTGCCTCCGGACTGGCATGCTGCACGGCCGGGCTCCTGTTCTTCCATATGGGCTGACAGACGGCCGCTGTCCTGCCTGGGTCCCTGCCAGGCCAGTCACTTGCCATGTCTGGAAGCGCTGCCCAAAATCGGAATCCCTGCCTGGATTGGCCGCCCGGTGGCAGCTTCCCTGTCATTCCAGACTCTGCACCTTCGGAATCCCGTCCCCTTCCCGCAGGCCTGTCTTCGCCATCCTGTCCGCCAGCTCATTATAATACACATTGGTGTGGGCCGCCACCTTTCGGAAGGAAATCCCGATGCTTTTTTTCCATTCCCGCATGGCGGCGGCATATTTCTGGGTCAGCTCCGTCTTGGAGCGCCAGGCGCCTGTGACCCATTTTTCGATGCCCTCGTAGTCATAGCACAGCTCCACCGCGGAAAAGCCGCTGCGCATGGCTGTCTTCACCGCGTACATGGCCCCCAGCATCTCCCCGGTGACATTCCTGTGCTGCAGGGACTGGGCATTGTCTCCATTCCCATATTCCGTATATATTTTACCGTCAGGCAGTATGAACACGCAGCCGAAGGCGTATTTTTTCAGGGAATTGTCATAGCTGCCGTCCACGTAGGCCAGCAGCGTCCCGGCGGCGGGAACCTCGTCCCCGTCCCGCACGAAGCCCTGCTCTCCCCTGCCTGAACCTGCCTCCGCTGCGCCCTCGCCGCTTCCGCCGCCATCGGCCTTCCCTTTCCGGCGGGCGGCTTGCCCCCTGCTTTTGCCGCACTTCTCCGCCCCGGCATGTTCTACGCCTTTTATGTTTTCTCTACCGCTGTTTTTCTTCAGGGATTCCGCTGCGTCCCCGCCGCTTCCGCCGTCCGGTCCCCCCGAATCCGGAATCTGCTCCGGCAGGGGGCCGCCGTTCCCTGTCCCCTGCCCCGGAGCCTTCGCCCGCGCACCGGAACCGCTCCTTCCCCCGGAAATCTTCCCTGTCCCGGGCGCAAGCCCCAGATAGCCCTCAGCCTCCTCCAGCCCGGGAAAACCCTTGTACACTGCGCCGGGATATCCCTCCACCGATGCCCTGCACTCCTCCCAGCTTTGGAAGATGCCCGTGGACTTCCCTTTTTTTACCGCATAATATTTCTTCGCCGCCATCCGCCCGCTCCCGCCTTTCCTATCGCTTCCTGCCGTATCCCGTGACGATTGCCACCAGCAGGATCACCAGCATGCAGATGGAATAATAGTTCACGAAAGGCACCGACGCCGGAGCCACGGCAAAGCCCTCCCCGAACTGGGCTGACTGCTGGGCCGGAATCACGCAGTGCACCGTCCATGGCGCCAGGAAGCAGAACACGCAGCCCGTGCAGTCCAGGAGATTTGCCCGGCGGTATCTGTCCACCCCCGCCTTCTCCCCGATGTCGTTCACCAGGTCGCCCAGGGCCACGATTGCCACGGAAATCACCCCCGTCACCATGCTCAGGATTCCCGTGGACAGGACGATGGTGGCCTCCGCGCTTCGCTCCTTTTTCGCAAAACGGGACAAAAGCGCCCCCACATCCTCGAACAGGCCGCTGCATTCCAGCACGCCCAGCAGGGAGAACACCGCTATCAGCATGGCCACCGTCCCCGCCGTGCCCGTGATGGACGAGATGATCAGGCCCTCCACGGAAAATCCCCCGGGGAACGCCACAAGGTCGCTTACCTGATAGATTCCGAACACCAGCCCTGCCGCTATCCCCGCCAGGATCCCGCAAGACAGGGCCGTAATCAAATGTTTCCGCAACAGACAGAGCACGATGATGGCCACGGGCACAATCAGCATCACAAGGCTCACGGGCTTCGCCACCGCCTCCGTCCCGTCAATCGCCGCGCCTGTGCCTGCATCCCCGGCGAAGAGCAGGAAGAGCACCAGCGCCCCCGCAGCTGCAGGCAGGCTGTAGCGCATCCTGGTCTTCACCACCGTCCCCAGATCCGCATGCTGGGTGGTGGAAGACGCAATCGTCGTATCCGAGATGGGCCCCAGGTTATCGCCGAAGGCCGCACCCGACACAATGGCCCCAATCATGAATTCCGGCGACGCCCCCGCCATCACGCCCACCGGGAACAGGATGGGAATCACCACGAAGTAAGTGCCCACCGAGGTGCCCGTGGCAAAGGCCAGCAGGCAGGTGATGAGAAAGGTGGCCGCCACGAAAAGTCTGCCGGTAAACCCTGCCGCCACCACGTAAGCCGCAATGGTCTGCACCGCGCCGCTGGAGGAGATCAGCTTGCCGGAGACCGCCGCCAGAATCACCGACAGCACGATCACAGCGAACATGGGCTTGCCCAGCCCGTACACCAGCGCCTCCCCGTAGGCCTTCTCGTCCCTGGCAAACAGGACGCCCGCCACCAGCGCGGCGAAGAACGCGATCACGTATCCGTTCACATTGGACTGGCTGAACGCCGCCCAGGCTATCATGGCTGCCGCTGTCAACAGCGGGATCGCTCTTCCGAAGCCGCCCAGATAAAATTCCACTTTTTTCGGTCTGTTCCCCATATTTCCTCCCTCTATCCGTTCCGAATCATGTTTGTCAATATGTTCTATTTTAACGGCCCGGCCTGTGCCTGTCAAATGATTCTTTTCCCAAAAAATCCGGCCATGTCCATGGAAAGTCCACAGTCATGACCGGAAACGTCAGAATATTCTGTTCACTGTCTTTTCCAGCGCCATTCCCCGGAATACAGGCCGGGCGAACCAGGCAAGTTGCGTTTTTACGATACCTCTCCAGTTTACCATATTTCCGCCCCAGCAACAACGGCACAGCCGCCCACTTTCCTTATGTAAATTTATCCAGCATAAATTATCCGAAAAAGAGTTTGCAAAAAACGGAAACTACTGTATAATAAAGGAAGGCGATTATCCTAAAGAAAGAGAGAAAAGATATGGCCATTGGAAAAAAGAAAAAAGTACTGATGCAGGCTGTCTCGAAGCTGAAAGCAGCCGACTACTCCGCGGAGCCGGAGCTGAATGGCATCTACGAAAGGCTGGCCGGCGGGCGGAAGCAGTTCGCGGAGCTGTTCGAGAAAAATATCAAAGCGGTCATGCAGATCAGCTCGCTGGATCTGACCATGCAGCATCAGACGGACAAAATCATCGACATCTCCCAGCAGGTGACGAATGCCACGGAGACCATTTTCGGCTCTGCTGTGGGGGCTGCCAGCAACCAGCATGAGGAGCTGGCCAATACCATCGTCAGCGTCTCCGGCGAGACGGATGACGTGTATCAGAAAATCGAAGCAGGCCAGCAGGAGTTGACCTCCATCAAGGACCTCTCCCAGCAGACCATCGAAGCTTCCCGGGAAATGCAGAAGAACATGGACGAACTGTTCGGCATCATCGACCACATCAGCGGAATCATCTCCGGCATCGGCAATATCTCCATGCAGACCAATCTGCTGGCGCTGAACGCTTCCGTGGAGGCCGCCAGGGCCGGTGAGGCAGGAAAGGGCTTCGCCGTGGTCGCCAATGAAATCAGGGAGCTTTCCCAGGAGACCCAGCAGCTCACCTCCGGCATGGAGGATTTCGTGAAGAGCATGAAGGATGCCTCCAAGAAGAGCATCGAGAGCGCCAACGGCACTATCGAGTCCCTGGCCTCCATGTCCGACAGGATCAAGCATGTATGGGCCCTGAACGATGAGAACCATGCCGCCGTGTCCAGAATCAACGATTCTGTAAGTTCCCTGGCTGCCGTCAGCGAGGAGATCAGCAGCTCTATGACCGAGATGCAGAATCAGTTGCGGGAAAGCTCTGATTTCATGCGCTCCGTGGGGGACGATCTGCGGCAGGCCACCCAGCCCGTGGTGGATATCGAGAAAATCCTGGACGAGACGGTACGGCAGATGGGCGAGATGTCCCACGATGCCTTCTACCACCTGGAGGACGCGGAATTTGCCCAGTACATGCGCTCCGCCATCTCCTCCCACAATGCCTGGCTGGCCAATTTGAAGAAGATGGTCTACTCCCAGCAGGTCATGCCCCTGCAGCTGGATTCCTCCAAGTGCGGATTCGGGCATTTCTACTATGCCATGACGCCGGACATCCCCGACATCGTGCCCATATGGAAGGGGCTGGGGCCCAAGCACCAGAAGTTCCATAAATACGGCGCTTCTGCCATCAATGCCCTCAATGCCGGCAGGTACACGGAGGCGGAACAGGTCTACCGCGAAGCCGAGACCTACTCCAAAAGCCTGATTGCGGACATGAACCGCATCCTGAAGGCCCTCGGCGAATAGGCGGGGCGGACATAGGACAGATATAGGATGAACATAGGATAGAAACAGGATACAAGCAGCCCGGGAACTCTCCGTTCCCGGGCTGTTTTGCTCATCCTATACCACGCCCTGCGCCGTCATGGCCTCCGCCACCTTTAAGAACCCTGCGATATTGGCTCCCGCCACGTAGTTTCCTTCCATTCCGTACTTCTTCGCCGCATCGTCCAGGTTGTGGAAGATATTTACCATGATGCCCTGCAGCTTGGAGTCCACTTCCTCGAAGGTCCAGCTCAGGCGCTCGCTGTTCTGGCTCATCTCCAGGGCGGAGGTGGCCACGCCGCCTGCATTTGCCGCCTTGCCGGGGCAGAACAGGACGCCGTTCTTCTGCAGGTACTCGGTAGCCTCCAGGGTGGTAGGCATGTTCGCGCCCTCAGCCACCGCAAAGCATCCGTTGGCCACCAGGGTCTTCGCGTCCTCCAGATCCAGCTCGTTCTGGGTGGCGCAGGGAAGGGCGATGTCGCACTTCACCGTCCACACATTGCTGCCAGGCGCACACTCATGGTACTGGGCGCTGGGCCTTGCGGCCGCGTACTCGGTGAGCCTTGCCCGCTTCACTTCCTTTACCTCTTTCAGGAGCGCCACGTCAATCCCTTCCGAATCGTAGATCCACCCAGTGGAATCGGAGCAGGTTACAGGCTTGGCGCCCAGCTGCTGGGCTTTCTGGATGGCGTAGATGGCCACATTGCCCGCGCCGGACACCGCCACGGTCTTGCCTGCGATATCCTTGCCATTGCACTTAAGCATCTCCTCCGTCAGGTACAGCAGGCCGTAGCCGGTAGCCTCCGTCCTGGCCAGGGATCCGCCGTAGCTTAAGCCCTTGCCCGTGAGCACGCCCTCGTACAGGCCGGTGAGCCTCTTGTACTGGCCGTACATAAAGCCGATTTCCCTGGCGCCTGTGCCGATGTCGCCTGCCGGCACATCTGTGTCAGCGCCGATGTACTTGTGGAGCTCTGTCATGAAGCTCTGGCAGAAAGCCATCACCTCTCTGTCCGACTTGCCCTTGGGGTCGAAGTCGCAGCCGCCCTTGCCGCCGCCGATTGGAAGGCCTGTCAGGGAATTCTTGAAGATCTGCTCGAATCCAAGGAACTTGATGATCCCCAAGTTCACGCTGGGATGCAGCCTCAGTCCCCCCTTGTAGGGCCCGATCGCGGAGTTGAACTGCACGCGGAAGCCATTGTTCACCTGTACCTGTCCCTTGTCGTCCACCCAGGGCACCCGGAAGAGCAGCTGGCGCTCCGGCGTCACGATCCTCTCCAGCAGCGCGTCCCTGCGGTACTTCTCCTCATTCGCCTCAATCACCACGCGAAGGGATTCCAGAACTTCTTTGACAGCCTGATGGAACTCAGGCTGGGCGGGATTCTTGGCCACTACCAGCTCATAGACCTCATCAACATATGACATTGCATCATCCTCCTCTTTCTTTTCTATGAAAAAAGCATAGGACTGCTCCTATGCCTTCTTAAAGAGCCGTTGCTACAGCCCTTCACACTATTGTCCCTAAAATATTATAACCTGCGGCCGCAAAATGCACAACACTTTAATTCACTAAATCGGAAAAGTTTTCAGGTTTTTTTCTCATCAATCTGCACAATCCCCGACTGCGGCCCCGGGAACATCCGCCTACAGATAGTCCTTCAGGCGCTTGATATTGCTCTCCTCGAAGTCGATTAGCTGCTTCGCCAGCGCCGTGGGACGCTCCCCGGCGTTCTCATTGTGCTTCAGCACCTTCTCCATCTCCAGGATGCCGTTGTTGCTGCCCTTGATCATCATCTCCGCGATATGCTCCGTGCTGGTGTTCAGCATGGTATTGTAATGGATGCCGGTCCTGAGCATGGCATCGGTGAGGGCATTGCTCTGATAGCGCTCCGCCTTCCCCTCCATGAGCTGCCTGGACGCCTCATTGTAAAGCTCCGCGTACTTTAAGGATTGTCTGGAAATCTGCAGGGCAAGGTCATCGTCATACACCTTGCCGGAAATGGTGTCGATCGCTTTCATGGCCATCTCCGTATTCCGCTGAACCTCCCTGTATACTGCCGCTTCCTGTGATTTCATCTCGAATGTATCTCCTTCCTGTGGGAATCAAATACCCCGCTGCAAGCAACGGGGCATCAAACTTGCAACGCTGCAGAGCAGCGGGGGTATTTGACCCTCGCGGCATTCGCCAACTGACCATGCAAGCACGGTCGCTTGGCTCATTGCTCGCGGGAATAAATAGAACATTACTATTCCATCGCCCAATTCCGGCTCTGCGTCTGGAGCTTCACCATACGGGCATAGATACCGTTCTTTTTCAGAAGCATATCGGAACTGCCCTGCTCTGCCACGGTGCCTTCCGAAAGGACGACAATCTTATCCGCCCCCGCAACGGTACGCATACGGTGGGCAATGATCATGACCGTCTTATTCTCAATCAGCCTTGACAGGGACTCCTGAATCAACGTCTCGTTTTCCACGTCAAGGCTTGCCGTTGCCTCATCCAGCAGGATGATCGGGGCGTTTTTCAGAAATGCCCTGGCAATCGAGATACGCTGGCGTTCCCCGCCGGACAGCTCGCAGCCGTTCTCCCCAATTAAGGTATTCCACTTGTCCGGCAACTTCTCCGCAAATTCATCCACATTGGCAAGCCTCGCAGCCTCCAACACCTCTGCGTCAGTCGCATCCTTTCGCCCCAGGCGGATATTCTCCATGACCGTGTTGTTAAACAGCGTCACGTCCTGGAACACGATGGAATACAGGGACATAAGCGTCTCGGGTTCGATTTTCGAGATGTCCATGCCGCCTACCGTGATCTTCCCTTTCTGGATATCCCAGAACCTTGAGGCAAGGCGGGAAACCGTCGTCTTTCCGCCGCCGGAAGGCCCCACCAGCGCAGTGACCTGCCCCTGTTTCGCGGTAAAGGATACATCCTTCAATACCGTTTCCCCGCTGTTAAGTGAAGAAGAGCATTCATAGGAAAAACCCACGTGGTCAAAAATAATGTCATATCCTCTGTTTGTCAGCTCCGACCTGCCTTCCTGTTCCGGGTGGCTTAAGATTTCGTCCATCCTCCTGCACTGGATATTCCTTATCATAATGACTGCGCTTAAATTATCCAATGCAGCAATCAATGGGTCATATACGCGGGAAACTAAAATCATAAAAGCAAAAAACGTGAGCAGGGTAATCTCTCCGCCTGCTAACAGCGCGCCTCCCGCCAACACAGTCGTAGCGATACCTACTTTAAGCACCATGCGCCCGCAGGTATGGAATACCGCATTGGTAAGCTCGCCGATCACTGTATACTTCTCCACATCCTTTATTTTTTTATCCAGCCCTTTCAGATATCCATCTTCAGCATTGTTCGCTTTCAGGTCGCGCAGCGTTTCCAGGCATTCCTGGATGCCGTCCGAACACGCAATGGACACCTCCGTCACCTTTTCCTGCCGGATCCGCATAATCCCGGCCGTGGCAAGGATGATGCCGAAAGAAACAGGCAGCACCCACAGGGAGGCAAGAGCCATGCGCCAGTCGAAGACAAAGAGCCCTGCCGCAATCAAAAGGGTGGAAATAAGCGAACCTATAAATTCCGGCACCCAATGGGATAATCCGCCCTCCAATGTCGCACAGTCCGCCATAAGAACCGTTGTCAGGTCGGACAGATCTTTTTTTCCGAAAAAGGACAGGGGAATCTTCCGCAGCTTCTCCGCAAGGGAAAGCCTGCGCACGCCGCTCTCCACATAGGTGGCAAAAAAGGTGGCGTTGTACTGGATATAATATGTCAGCATTATGAGTCCAAGGGCCATGGCAAGCCCTGCGATGTAAAATGTGCTTTTCCCTTCCGGGATGCCCCCGCCCAGCAGGTCACCAACGAGGTTATATAACAGCACCACCGGAACCATCAGGGAAAGGTTATGCAGGATGCAGGCAGAAAACGCCTTTACCATATCCTTTGCGCCCTTGTCGGACAGGGCAAACGTGTGCCTTAATTTCTCATGCATTCGAAACACCTACCTTCCATTTTGCAGCTTTGTTGTACTGCTTCCACATTTCGGCATACAGGCCGTCCTTATCCTTAAGCTGGTCGTGTGTGCCTGTATCTTCTATCTTCCCGTCTTTGATTACCACGATCCTGTCCGCGCCGGTAACGGTAGAGAGCCTGTGAGCGATCATCAGCACAGTCTTTCCCTTTGCCAGCACAGAAAACGCCGCCTGCACCTTTGCCTCGTTGTCCGGGTCAGCGAAAGCGGTCGCCTCGTCCAGTATCAGGATCGGCGCGTTTTTCAGCATCACCCTCGCAATGGAGATACGCTGCTGCTCCCCGCCCGACAGATACACGCCTTTTGCACCCACGACTGTATCCACGCCCTGCGGCAGTTTCTCAAGGATATCATCGCACTGCGCGTCATGGAGGGCTTTCAGGATTTCGCCCCGGGAAGCGTCCGGTTTCGCCATCCTTACATTTTCCAAAATGGATGTCTTCAGAAGTTTGGAATCCTGAAAGACAAAGGATACCGTATCCATCAGCTCTTCCTTGGCAATCTCCTTTACATTGATGCCGCCAATCTTCACGCTGCCGTCCCTTACGTCCCAGAACCTTGCCACGATACTGGCAAGGGTGGTCTTTCCCCCGCCCGACGGTCCCACGAAAGCAACGTGTTCGCCCGGTCTGATTGTGAGAGAAATGTTTTCCAGCGCGTTCCTCGGCGTGGGATTCACGCTGACGTCCTTATACCGGAAGGAAACCCCGGAAAGCTCCACGGAATTGTCTTTCGGATGTTTCGGATGATCTGTTTCCGGCAGCGGCTCCATTTCCAGGATACTGTCGATGCGGGACATGGCGTCCGCCACGATCAGCTTATTCTCGCTGGCATACATAATCTTTGTCAGCGTCAGCGTAATGATCGGTGTGATGATGATGTAATACATCAAATTCAGTAAGAACCCATTTGTCACCCCGCCCGATGTCATCACCAGCGCCGCCGCGACCAGTACCGCAAAAATCCCGTTTACCAGCGTGGTATAGCACATCATCGGGAGGCGCAGGTCTTTTGTATAGGCGATCACCCATTTCTCATAATTGTCGATGGATTCTCTGAAGCGCCTGAAAGAGAACACCGACTGGCCGAAGGTTTTGACCACCGAAATTCCCCTTACATACTCCACCGCCTCACCCGCCATCTGCCCCAGGGCGTTGTTGTATTCTTCCATCTTCTTTTGCATGCGCTTTCCCGTCATGACGCTCATGATGACAAACGCCGCCGCAACCGGCAGAAGGCTTAAAAGCCCCAGCCGCCAGTCGAAGACAAGCAGAAGGACGATAAGCCCCACGGGTGTCGCAAGGGCATTCGCCTTGTCAGGGAGCTGGTGGGCAAGGTAGGTTTCCGTTGCCGCGCTGGATTCATAAACGATCTTCCTGACTTTGCCGCTGCCAGAGCCGCTCATGAACCCCATGGGCAGGGTCACGATATGGTGCATTGCCTTTGTCCGCATATTTGCCTGCACCCGGAACGCCGCCAGGTGGGAACATATCAGAGCCGCAATATAGATTAGGATCGCCGCCGCTGCGAAAACTACCGCCATCCAGCCGTTATGGGACAGATTCCGCACATCCCCGTAATCCGGAGCCACATCCAAAACTTCTTTGATGACTTTCCAGATGTACACAAACGGGAGCAATGCCACCAGTGCGCTCAGCGCGCTCAAAATCCATGACGCTATGGTCAGGTACTTATAGCCCCCGGCATACTCCAGGAGCCGCTTTAAATTGGATTCTTTTTTCAAAAGTAAGACCTCCTTGTATGTTTTTCTATGATGTCTGTGACATCTATGATAAAGGGAACGCTGCAGTCATTCCCTGTTACCCTTATGAAATATTAGTTAGTTTTCACTAACTTTCAGGGAAAATATAATAGAATCCAAAAGAGGATTCTATTATCCAGATTCTATAATAAAAAGCCCGCGATGCAGACTTTCTATTACCGGCTGTC
>OFFW01001900.1_pt1 | contig 12026 bp, 9 predicted proteins | sample 1521501 | NCBI WGS metagenome assembly OFFW01 (sample SAMEA3504107, study PRJEB24116) | mouse gut metagenome | biome: mouse gut; feature: mouse-associated habitat; material: faeces | place: Denmark | collected 2011
CTCAAAATCTGTTGTGGGCAACCACGTGCGGGTTCAAGTCCCGCTGCCGGCAGTAAGAATCGCTGAAAACCAGAAGAAGAGAAGGCTTTCAGCGTTTTTTTATATGCACAGGGGGAAGCGGTTTTCCCCGCTTAATTCTACATGTGATGAAGGAGGAGATGTGGTGGAAAGAGAAAAATTAGGCTCGCGGATGGGATTTATTCTCTTGTCTGCAGGATGTGCGATTGGAATCGGAAATGTGTGGAGATTTCCCTATATTACGGGATTATACGGCGGAGGGGTATTTGTACTGTTTTACCTGTTTTTCCTGATTGCCATGGGCGTGCCGGTTATGACCATGGAATTTGCGGTGGGACGTGCCAGCCGTAAAAGTATCATAAAGAGTTTTACGGAGCTTGAAAAGCCCAGACAGAAATGGCATCTAAACGGGTATCTGGGCATGGCGGGGAACTATATCCTTATGATGTTCTATACCACTGTGGCGGGATGGATGCTGTACTATTTTTACCAGATGCTGACAGGAAAGTTTACGGGAAAGGATAAAGAGCAGGTGGCGGGGATGTTCCAGAGTATGCTGGAAAGTCCGCTGGTTCTTACGGTTACCATGGTGATTATTGTGGTGTCCGGCATTTTAATCTGTTCCCTTGGCCTTCAGAAGGGCGTTGAGCGAATCACCAAAGTTATGATGAGCCTTCTTCTTCTGATTATTATTGTGCTGGCAGTTCACAGCATGACGCTGGAAGGCGGAATGGAAGGACTGAAATTCTACCTGCTTCCTGATTTTGGGAGAATGGCGGAGGTCGGGATATTAGAGACGATTACGGCGGCGATGAATCAGGCGTTTTTCACTTTAAGCCTGGGCATTGGGGCGATGGCGATATTCGGCAGTTATATCGACAAGAAGCGCACCCTTTTGGGCGAGTCGGTAAACATCGCCATTCTGGATACCTTTGTGGCCTTTGTTTCGGGTCTTATCATTTTCCCGAGCTGCTTTGCTTTCGGCATCAGTCCTGATATGGGACCCCAGCTTATTTTTATCACGCTGCCCAACGTGTTTAACAGTATGGCCGCAGGCAGAATCTGGGGAACGCTGTTTTTTGTCTTTATGACGTTTGCCGCATTTTCCACCATTCTGGCGGTTTTTGAAAATATCATTTCCTGCGGCATGGATTTGTTCCACTGGAGCAGAAAAAAATCCTGTCTGGTGAATCTGATAGCCATTACGGTATTGTCGCTGCCCTGCGTGTTCGGCTATAATCTGTGGTCTGCCGTTCAGCCGTTAGGAGCGGGCAGCACGATTCTTGATTTGGAGGATTTTGTGGTCAGCAATCTGATACTGCCCATCGGCTCGCTGTGTTATCTGCTTTTCTGCGTAACCAGATACGGATGGGGATTTGACAGGTATCTGAAGGAGGCGAATACCGGAGAGGGATTAAAGATGCCCGGATGGATTCGCGTTTATGTGACCTTCGTGCTTCCGGTGCTGATATTGTTTCTGGTTATACAGGGACTTCTGTAAGAATCGTCAAATAGGCATAGTATACAAAAACACTTTGTTTATAATGTTGGTTATAAACAAAGTGTTGTATTTTTTCTAAATGGGCTTGACAATTGTTGTCAATATTGTTAAGATATGGGCATAATAAATATGCGGGTTGTTACTGTACGGCAGGCAAAACCAGATTTTGTAAGTTAATCTAAACTTGAGGAGAGATTGATTTATAAAATTTGGTTTTTTATTTGTAATTTTTGCAGATAGAAAACCGGATTTGAGAGGGGACGCGGGCTGTGATGGTAATAAAGAAGATAATTAATAATAATATCGTATCCAGCATTGACCAGTACGGCGGAGAGCTCGTGGTCATGGGCAGAGGAATCGGGTTCGGGAAAAAGCCCGGACAGGAGATTAACGACGCGGCGGTGGAAAAGATTTTCCGGATGGACAATAAGGACAATCTGGAAAGGTTTAAAGCGCTGCTGGCCAAGCTGCCTCTGGAATACGTTCAGCTATCAAGTGATATCATTTCTTACGCAAAATCATCTATTGAAATTAAATTGAATCAGAACGTGTATCTTACATTGACGGATCATATTGGATTTGCAATCGACCGATTTAAAGAAGGAATGCATTTTGCTAATGCGCTGCTTGAGGAGATTAAGCTTTTTTATCCTAAGGAATATCTGGTGGGGAAATATGCGCTGCGCCTGATAGAGGAAAAGACATCGCTGCGGATGCCTGACGATGAGGCGGCGTCCATCGCGCTGCATCTTGTAAACGCGCAGTACGATACCAGAATAGGTGATACCTTTCGGATGACAAATATGATTCGGGAAATGATGGAATACGTTGAGAAGGAATTTCCTCAGTTCAGGGAAAATTCCATGCACAGAGATTGGCTGGTCAGCAATCTGAAATACATGGCACATCGTTTACTGAAACTTCCCCCCATAGACGGACCCGAAGAAGATGAATTTCACAGTGCGGTAAAGGAATACTGCGAGGAAGAATGCCGGCTTGTGGATGATATTAACGTTTTTTTGAAGGATAAGTATAACTGTTTTATGACAGGCGAGGAGAAAGTTTATCTGGCCGTGAGCATTAAGCGGACAAGGGACGCTTACAAAAATGTCTGACGGGAACCGGATTGGCAGAAAAAATAAAAACGCATGGAAAGGGAGGGAAAAGAAATGGGATTATTTGATTTTATGAAGAAAAAGGGGATTTCGATTGCCGCTCCGGTAAAAGGAGAGTGTATCCCTATCAGTGAGGTGGCGGACGCCACCTTTGCGGAGGAGATACTGGGAAAGGGAATTGCCGTTAAACCGGCTGAGGGAAAGATATACGCGCCTGCCGACGGCGTTGTGAGCACCGTATTTCCCACCGGCCACGCGGTTGGCGTGACAACGCCTGAGGGAGTGGAAATACTGATTCACGTAGGGCTTGACACGGTACAGCTAAAGGGACAGTTCTTCAGGACTCTGGTAGAGGAAAACCAGCAGGTAAGCAAAGGCGACCTGCTTTTAGAGGCGGATATCAGCGAGATTGCCGGGGCGGGATACGATACCGTGACTCCTGTGATTATCTGCAACAGTTCGGACTTCTCGGAAGTAAAATGCATGGCCGGGGGTCAGGTGAATGTGGGCGACGAAGTAATTACCTGTGCGAAGTAAGGAGAACATAATGGTTAAATGTACCGGAAAAAGCGTTCTGAAAGGAATTGCGGTTGGAAGAGTATATGTGTATCGAAAACAGGAATACACTTTGAAACAGACACAGATAGAGGACGTACAGGGCGAGGCCAGGCGGTTTGAGCTGGCGGTGTCGGAGGCAAAGGGACAGCTTGATATCCTGTACAGGAATGCGCTTAAAAGCGTTGGCGAAGAAGAAGCCATGATATTCGACGTACACAAGATGATGCTGGAGGACGAAGGGTATCTGGAAGACATTAAGGATATGATTGCCGGAAAGTGCAACGCGGAGTACGCGGTGAACGAGGTGGGAAACAATTATTCGCAGATGTTCGCCGGAATGGACGACGACTACATGAAAGCCAGGAGCGCCGACGTTCTGGATATCTCCAAAAGAATTATCAATAATCTGGCAGGCACTCAGGATGCTTCCATCAAGGTAAAAGAGCCGGTGATACTTCTGGCGGATGATTTGACGCCCAGCGAGACCATTCAGATGGATAAGAGTAAGATTCTTGCGTTTGTGACGATACACGGTTCCGCCAATTCCCATACGGCGATTCTTGCAAGGAGTATGAACCTTCCCTCTATGGTAGGGACAAACGTGGAGCTTCTCGATGAATACCATGGAAAGATGGCGGTGGTGGACGGCTTTTCGGGAGAATTTTTGATTGACCCGCCGGAGGATGTTCTTCAGTATATGATTTCCAGAAAGAACGGATGGCTCGACGAACTGGAAGGGCTGAAAAAGCTGGTAGGACAGGATAACGTAACTACAGACGGAAGAAGGGTAAACGTCTATTGCAATATCGGAAACGAAGAGGATGCAGAGCGGGTTCTTGCCGCGGACGGCGGCGGAATCGGGTTGTTTCGAAGCGAGTTTTTATATCTGGGCAGAGATACGGCGCCCACGGAGGAAGAGCAGTTCAAAAGCTACAGGACGGTTCTTGAAAAGATGGGCGGCAAAAAAGTTATCATAAGGACACTGGATATCGGAGCCGACAAGAGGGTTGATTATTTAGGGCTTGAGGAAGAGGAAAATCCGGCTCTCGGCTACCGGGCAATCCGTATCTGTCTGGACAGGGAAGACCTTTTCCGCACGCAGCTTCGGGCAATCTACCGGGCAAGCGCCTTTGGCACGGCGTCCATTATGTTTCCCATGATTATTTCCGTGGATGAAATCAGGCGGATTAAGGACATTGTGGAAAGCGTAAAATCAGAGCTTGCTTCGGAGAATATTGCAATGGGAGAGGTGGAGCTGGGAATTATGATAGAAACCCCGGCTGCGGCGCTCATCAGCGACGAGCTTGCAAAAGAAGTGGACTTTTTCAGTATCGGAACCAATGATTTGACCCAGTATACGCTGGCGATTGACAGGCAGAACCAAAAGCTTGAAAAAATCTGCGACACCCATCATAAGGCTGTGTTAAAACTCATTCAGATGACCGTCGAGAACGGCCACAGGGAAAAGATTTGGGTAGGTATTTGCGGGGAACTGGCAGGAGACTTAAGCCTTACCAGAACCTTTGTAGATATGGGTGTGGATGAATTATCCGTTTCACCCACATATGTTTTGGAACTTCGAAAAGCAATCAGAGAGATTTAGGAGGGGACGGTTATGCAGACATTTAACTATACCATCACGGATGAGCTGGGTATTCACGCCAGACCGGCAGGGCTTTTGGTAAAGCTGGCCGCTGGATTTAAGAGCGATATCATCATCTCAAAGGATGGTAAGGAAGCAAACGCAAAAAGAATTATGGCGCTTATGAGCTTAGGCGCGACAAAAGGAACGGAAGTAACGATTAAGGTAGAGGGTCCGGATGAGGGGGAAGCTGCCAAAGCGGTGGAAGAATTTCTGAAGGCTAATCTATAAAAGTAACAACCAACATGTTTCGCTGCCAGGGGCGGAACGCAAAGATTAAGGGGGTAAACTTATTATGATGAAATATTTACAAAAGCTTGGCAAGTCATTGATGCTTCCGGTTGCCTGTCTTCCGGTTGCGGGTATCATGCTTGGCCTTGGTTACTGGATTGACCCGAACGGCTGGGGAAGCGGAAACATAGCTGCTGCATTCCTGTGTAAGGCCGGTTCGGCGCTGATAGACAACATGGCGATTTTGTTCGTTATCGGTGTTGCTATCGGTATGTCGGATGACAATGACGGAACGGCCGCGCTGGCAGGTATTGTATCCTATCTGATGGTTACAACACTTCTTTCGCCCGGGGCAGTTGAAATGTTCACCGGCGGAGAAGCAGACGCTGCTTTTTCAAAGATTGCAGGAAATCAGTTTATCGGTATCCTGACAGGTTTAATCGGCGCAGCCTGCTACAATAAATTTAAGAGTACAAAGCTGCCGGATGCGTTGTCTTTCTTCAGTGGAAAACGAAGCGTGGCAATTGTGACGGCTGGCGTTACCATTGTTGTCAGCCTGATTTTATTCTTCGTATGGCCTGTGCTTTACGGAGGACTGGTATCATTCGGTACGGCAGTTTCTTCTACAGGCGCTATCGGCGTTGGTGTTTACGGCTTCTTTAACAGACTGCTGATTCCTTTTGGTCTCCACCACGCGCTGAATTCCGTATTCTGGTTTGATGCTGTTGGTATTGCCGACCTCTATAAGTTCTGGGGTCTGGGCGGATACGAAGCAGCGGCAGCCGGCGAAGTAGGCCAGTATATGACAGGATTCTTCCCGGTAATGATGCTTGGTGTTCCCGGTGCGGCGCTTGCAATGTATCACACAGCCAAGACGGAAAAGAAGAAAATTGCGGCAGGTCTGCTTGGTGCAGCGGCTCTTTGTTCTTTCCTTACAGGCGTAACAGAGCCTTTTGAATTTGCATTTATGTTCCTGTCACCCGTGCTTTATCTGATTCATGCACTGCTTACCGGTATTGTCTGCGCAATCTGCGCTATGCTTCCTGTAAGAGCCGGATTTACTTTCAGCGGCGGCTTTATTGACTGGGTTCTTTGTGCGAAGCTTCCGGCAGCTATGAATACATGGATGATTATTCCGATTGGTCTTGTTGTTGCGGCTGTTTACTATGTGGTATTCCGCACGTTAATCGTGAAACTGGATTTAAAGACTCCCGGAAGAGAAGACGATGATATTGAAGCGGAGAAGAGAGTGGTTCTTTCCAACGATAACTTCACAGAAGTTGCAAAGGTTGTTCTTGAAGGCCTTGGCGGAAAAGGCAACGTTACAAGCCTTGACAACTGCGTGACAAGACTTCGTCTGGAAATTAAAGATTACACCAAGGTTGACGAAAAGAAAATCAAGTCGGCAGGCGTTGCGGGCGTTATGAGACCCAGCAAGACATCTGTACAGGTAATTGTAGGAACAAAAGTACAGTTTGTTGCCGACGAGATGAAGAAGATGTTATAAGGTATTTCTTAACCATAGAATACCGAAACCCCTGGCAAGCGGAGGTCCTTCGGGACCTCCGCCCTTTTTACCGGAATCTCTTGCGGGCCTTATGGGTATTCTATATAATAGGGAAAAGGGCTGAAAAAATAATCAAGGGAAAGGAAAAGAGAAAAATGAGAATTATCAGAGCAAAAGATTATGACGATATGAGCAGAAAGGCGGCGAACGTCATATCGGCACAGGTGATTATGAAGCCGGACTGCGTGCTTGGCCTTGCCACCGGTTCAACGCCTATCGGCGCTTACGCGCAGCTTGTTAAATGGTATGACAAGGGAGATTTGGACTTCTCAAAGGTGACGTCGGTGAATCTGGACGAATACAAAGGGCTTACAAGGGACAACGACCAGAGCTACTATTACTTTATGAACCATCATCTTTTCAGCAAGGTGAACATCAACCCGGACAGAACTTTCCTGCCGGACGGAACGGAAAAGGACAGCGATAAGGCATGCGGCGATTACGACAGAATCATTGCGGACGTGGGAGGCATTGATTTGCAGCTTCTCGGCCTTGGCCACAACGGGCATATCGGCTTTAACGAGCCGGCCGATACCTTTGAGGCGGGAACTCACTGCGTTGATTTGACGGAATCCACCGTGAAAGCGAACCAGAGATTTTTCGCTTCCATAGACGAAGTTCCCCGTCAGGCATACACAATGGGCATTCAGACGATAATGCTGGCGAAGAAGGTTCTGGTTGTGGTAAGCGGCGAGGATAAGGCGAAGATTGTAAAGGAAGCGTTTTTCGGGCCGATTACACCGAAGGTACAGGCTTCCGTCTTACAGCTTCACAGAAATGTCACGGTTGTGGCGGACGAAGCGGCTTTATCCCTTGTAAAGTAGGATTGCCGGTTGGCGGCCCCGCAGTAAGCTGCGGGGCATGAAAAGATTCAGAAGGGAGTTGATTTCTTATGGTAATTAAAAATGCCAGCGTATATACGGAGGACGGAAGGTTTTTAATCCGGGATATTTATATAGAGGGCGGTAAGTTTGTATCCGGACCGGAAGAATTGGGCGATAAGGAAGAGATAGACGGAAGCGGATGCTACGCCATACCAGGGCTTACGGATATCCATTTCCACGGCTGCGCGGGCTTTGATTTCTGCGACGGAACCAGAGAGGCAATCGAAGCCATGGCGTCTTACGAGGCTTCCGTGGGGGTAACCAACATTGTTCCGGCTACCATGACGCTTTCAGAGGATACCCTGCATACAGTGTGCAGGGAGGCAAAGGCTTACAGAGACGATAAGGCAGAGGATGGGCCGGCCGGAGAAAAGAGAGCGCGGCTTTACGGCATCAACATGGAAGGCCCCTTTGTGTCCGTGGCAAAGAAGGGCGCGCAGAACGAAGAATATATCAGCAAGCCGGACGCCGCTATGTTTGACCGGTTAAACGAAGCTTCTGGCCATATGGTAAAGCTGATTGCCATCGCGCCGGAAGTGGAAGGAGCCATGGAGTTTATCGAAAAGAAACACGGGGAAGTGGTGATGTCCTTAGCGCACACGGCGGCGGATTACGACACGGCTGTCCGTGCTTTTGAGAAAGGCGCAAGCCATGTAACCCATCTTTACAATGCCATGAATCCCTATACTCACAGGGCGCCGGGGGTTATCGGCGCGGCGGCGGACGCCATGAAAGCGGAAGTGGAGCTGATTTGCGACGGGGTGCACATTCATCCGGCGGCGGTGCGGGCGACTTTCCGGCTTTTTGGCGACGACCGTGTGATAATGATTAGCGACAGTATGAGAGCCACGGGCCTTGCGGACGGCGACTATACGCTGGGCGGACAGTATGTGAAGGTGGTTGGAAATCTGGCGACCTTAGAGGACGGAACCATCGCGGGGTCTGTCACCAATCTGATGGACTGTCTTAGGACGGCGGTTCTGAAAATGGGGATTCCCATGGAATCCGCAGTGAAATGCACCGCGGTAAATCCTGCAAAGAGCGTGGGGATTTATGACGTGTGCGGGAGCATCACGCCCGGAAAACGGGCAAATGTGGTACTGCTTAAAAAAGATAACCTGGAATTAAAGCAGGTGGTACTGGAGGGGCGGCTTTTATAAGCCGCTCTTTTTCTGATTTACTTTACGCATAATTTAGTGTATATTTATTAGAAGTAATAATTACGCGGCGAGGAACTGGCATGACATGTAAAGAAGCGGAAAAACTGATTCCCGTCTTCCTTGAGGATGATTTGGACACGGATGATTTGCGGGAGTTTATGGAGCATATAGACGAGTGCGGAGAATGCAAGGAAGAGCTTTCCATCCAGTTTCTTGTAAAGGAAGGGCTTTCCAGGCTGGAAGCCGGCAGCGTGTTTGACTTAAAAAACGAACTGGATTACCGGATAGAACTGGAAGAACATGCTCTGAAGATGAGAGAAAGCCTGATGTGGCTTTCTTATCTTCTGGACGGGCTTGTGGTGATAGCGGCCATTGTTTTAGTGGCGCTGGTGATGACTTTTTACTGAAGAGAAGCCGGACGCTTGCCGGAACCTTAAATCAGGCAGAAATGGGGAAAGACATGGAAAAATTAGTTTTAATCGACGGACACAGTATTTTGCACAGGGCATTTTACGGGGTGCCGGACCTTACGAACGGGGACGGGCTTCATACCAATGCCGTGTACGGTTTTCTCAATATCATGTTTAAAATTCTGGAGGAGGAATCCCCGGATTATCTGACCGTAGCGTTTGACGTACATGCGCCCACCTTCCGGCATGAAATCTATCCGGAATACAAAGGGACCAGAAAGCCCATGCCGGAGGAGCTTCGGGAGCAGGTTCCCCTGCTCAAGGAGGTGCTTGCCGCCATGGGAATTAAAATGATGGAGCAGGCGGGACTTGAGGCCGACGATATTTTAGGAACGCTGGCAAAGCGCGCGGAGAAGGAGGGAGCGGCGGTTTCCCTTGTATCCGGCGACAGGGATTTGCTGCAGATAGCAACCGATGTCATTAAAATCAGGATTCCCAAAACCAAAGGCGGAAAAACCGAGGTTGAAGATTACTATGCCGATGACGTGGAGAAAAAGTATCAGGTAAATCCCATCCAGTTTATTGATTTGAAGGCGTTAATGGGGGATTCTTCCGACAACATTCCGGGCGTGCCGAAGGTGGGAGAGAAAACGGCGGCGGAGCTAATGAAGCAGTTCGGCTCTCTCGACAATATTTACGCCCATGTGGAGGAAGTGACCAAAAAGGCGGTTCGGGAATCCCTGATTAACTATAAGGAGCAGGCTTATTTGAGTAAAACGCTGGCCACAATCAATGTGGACAGCCCCCTTTCATTTTCGCTGGAGGAAGCAAAGGTTCAGGACTTTTATACGGAAGAGGCGTATGCGCTTTTAAAGAAGCTTGGATTTAAGAGTATGCTCTCCCGATTTGAAAAGAGCGTTTCCAATGACGGCCTGACAAAGAAATTCAGGATGGCGAGAGGGCTTGATGAGGCGGAGGCCCTTTTTGAGAGGGCGCTTTCGGAAAGTGGGGAAATCGGCCTTGCTATTTTGCGGGACGAAAAAGCGAAAAATGATTTTGCCGGGGCCGCCATTTCTTTTCCGGGCGGTGAGAGCTTTTTTATCCCCTGCGAGGGCTTTGTGACGGAAGGGTATCTGCGGGAAAAAACGGCGTATCTTGCGCAGAAAGCAGCGCTTGCCTGCGGAAATATCAAAAATATTTACGATTATCTGGCCTGCGATAAAACGGAGAGATTTTTTGATGTGATTCTGGCGGCGTATCTTCTCAATCCGCTGAAGAACGACTATTCTCTTGCGGACGTCGCAAGCGAACATTTAGGACTGGTGATTGCGGAGCGTTCCCAGCGTTTCGGAAAGGCTGCTTTAACGAAAGCCTGTGAGGACAATCCAAAGGAGTTTACGGAGTATGCCTGTTATCTGGCCTATGTGAGCATGGCGGCGGCTCCGGTTCTGAAAAGCAGGCTCAAAGAAGCGGGAATGCTTTCGCTTATGGAAGAAATTGAAATGCCCTTAACCTATGTGCTTTACGATATGGAAAAGGAAGGGATTTTAGTAAGGCCGGAGGAACTGAAACGCTACGGCGAAGCTTTAACCGGCAGAATCGGCGAGCTGGAACAGAAAATATACGAAGAGGCGGGGATAGAGTTTAACATCAACTCTCCCAAGCAGCTTGGGGAAATCCTGTTTGAGAAGATGGGGATTTCCGGCGGGAAAAAGACAAAAACGGGATATTCCACCGCGGCGGACGTGCTCGAGCGGCTTTCCGAGGAGCATCCCATCGCAGCGCTTGTGTTGGAATACCGGGGGCTTGCAAAGCTGAAGAGCACCTATGCGGACGGTCTTTCCGCCTTTATCGGAGAGGATAAGAGGATTCACACCACGTTTAACCAGACCATTACGGCCACGGGGCGCATCAGCTCCACCGACCCGAATCTGCAGAATATTCCCATGCGGACCGAGCTGGGAAGAAAAATCAGAAAGGTGTTCGTGCCAAAAGTGGGCTGTATTTTTACGGATGCGGATTATTCCCAGATTGAGCTTCGGATTCTTGCCCATATGTCGGAGGATGAGCAGCTCATAAACGCCTACAGGATGCACGCGGACATTCACAGGATTACGGCTTCCCAGGTTTTTCACATTCCTTTTGAGGAAGTGACGGATTTGCAGCGACGCAACGCCAAAGCGGTGAATTTCGGCATTGTGTACGGCATCAGCTCTTTCGGGTTAAGCCAGGGATTAAGTATTACCAAAAAGGAAGCCGGCCAGTATATTGAGCAGTATTTTGCCACATATCCGGGGGTGAAAAACTTTCTGGAGGGCACGGTAAAGAGCGGTAAGGACAACGGGTATGTCACAACTTTATTTGGCAGGAGGCGTCCCATACCGGAATTGTCCGCAGGCAATTTCATGCAGCGTTCTTTCGGGGAGCGGGTTGCCATGAATTCCCCCATTCAGGGAACCGCCGCAGACGTTATCAAGATTGCCATGATAAAGGTGCACAGGCGGCTTAAGGAGGAAGGGCTTAAATCCAAACTGATTTTACAGATTCACGATGAACTTTTGATTGAGACGGTGAAAGAAGAGGCGGAAAAAGTGCGGCTTATCATGGAGGAAGAAATGAGCCGTGCGGCGGATTTTTCCGTGAAACTTGAGATTGATTTGCACGAGGGAAGCGACTGGTATGAGGCGAAATAGCCAGGCGGCGGACGGCTTGAGGTGAAAAACATCAGATGAAAGTAATTGGAATTACCGGCGGCGTGGGTTCGGGAAAGTCCGCGCTGCTTTCCTATATGGAAAAGACTTACAACTGTAAAGTGATTTTGGCGGACCAGGTGGCGCATCTGGCCAGGGTTCCCGGGCAGCCGGCTTACGAAAAGCTGACTGCGGTTTTATCGCCCGGCGTTTTGGATGAGGACGGCAGTATCAACAGGCTGCGGATGGG
>OFFW01001905.1_pt1 | contig 12012 bp, 11 predicted proteins | sample 1521501 | NCBI WGS metagenome assembly OFFW01 (sample SAMEA3504107, study PRJEB24116) | mouse gut metagenome | biome: mouse gut; feature: mouse-associated habitat; material: faeces | place: Denmark | collected 2011
TCAGCGACCGGGCCAGGGAGAACATCGCGGTCGTAGTCCGGGAGGCCAACAACATCGTGGATTTCCTGACCTCTAATGGCTATGTCCAGTTCAAGGCGGACAGCGAGTCCGCTACCCGTGACCTCTACGCGGCCTATAAGGTCTGGTGCGAGGACAACGCCGAGAACCCGCTTTCCCCCAAGAGTTTTTCCGGTTTCATCGCGCAGAACGCCGACGCATACCAGCTGGAGGCCACCAACAACGTGTATATCGGCAGCGGCAAGCGGTGCCGGGGCTATGTGGGAATCGAGGTCTTGATAAAGCCGACCGCCTTATAAAAAAGAAATGAAATTATCTGTACGTGCGTACAGGCGTACAAGGGAGGCTGACCCCGTACCGATGTACGGATGTACGGATAGTTTTGAGTTCGCTTTTATCTTTTTATTGGCGGTCATACCAACACAGAGCCGGTATGTAACGCTTTAGGCCCTCGAAAAGCCCGATTTTACGGGGCTTCCAGAGCATGATCGAGAGGGGGCCTGTGTAGTTGTATTCGGAGCGCCCGAAATGGGTGTCTAACTGTCCACGGATTTTACGAAAGTGAGGAAATTATTTGAACAATTTTGAGAGCTATGTGTACGAACCGATTGACCTGTGCGCCTGCTATGAGCCGATGTTTGATGCACCCCAGAAGCTGATCGACGAGTGGAACGCCGCCTGCGCCGAACCGGACGAGGTTCCCACTTTCTATGTGGAGGACGAGTACGGAACGCTGTACTTCTACTACGGCAATACCCGTATCCGGGTAGCCGAGCATTTCAGCGACAACGGAAAAACCATTGGAACGCTGATTGAGGATGTGATCCGCTACTCCGTCGCCCATCAGACGATAAAAACGGCAGAGAATTGACCGACAGGAATTGAAACCAGCCTGCGCTTATGGTATAATTGCACCAGCATGAGTATTGTAAGCGCAGGTTGTTTCATGTTTGAAGGAGGTAACATTTTTTGAAACAACCGCAATATAACACCGCGCTATATATGCGCCTCAGCCGTGACGATGAGACCTTTGGCGATAGCGTTTCCATCGAAACCCAGCGTACCGTTCTTACCCAGTTTGTCAGGGAACACCCAGAGTTCCATATGGTGTCCGAATTTGTGGATGATGGATGGAGCGGAACGAACTTCGACCGGCCCCAGTTCAAGCGGATGATGGAGGAAATCGAGGCAGGCAATATCAACTGCGTCATCACGAAAGATTTATCCAGATTTGGCCGCGAACACATCATGATGGGCTATTACCTGGAGTTCGTGTTTCCGAAGCTGAAAGTCCGCTATATCGCCGTCAACGACAACGAGGATACTGACAAGGGCCTGTCCGATTTTGTGCCTTTCAAAAACCTCATAAATGAGTTTGTGGCAAAAGATACCAGCCGCAAGAGCAAAGCCGCATTCCGGGCGAAGTTCCTCAACGGCGAGAGGGTCAATTCCATGGCTCCCTTTGGGTACAAGAAGCACCCGGAAATCAAGAACAAGTTGATGATTGACGAAGAGACCGCCTGGATCGTCCGTAAGGTTTTCGACCTTGCCTTCCACGGCTTGGGCATTAAGCGGATTGCGAATACTTTGATGGACGAGAAAATTCCCTGCCCCGGATGGTTTCAGTATACCCGCAACGGAGGCTGTGCCCGTTTCTTTGAGGGACAGCCGGACGAAAAGAAGTATATGTGGTCTATGGCATACCTCAAGGTTCTTTTGAAGGACGAGACCTATATCGGCAACACGATTCACAACCGTTGGGTAACTGTGTCCTACAAGAACAAGCGGATGATCCGTAACCCGGACGAAAAGTGTCTGCGGATTGAGGGAACCCATGAAGCGATCATCGAAGCGGATGTTTTTGAGGCGGTGCAGAAGCAGATCGCCAGCCGTCGGCGGGAGTGCAAAAACAAGACGTCTCAGATTTTCTCCGGCCTTTTGAAGTGTGCTGACTGTGGGTGGGGGATGCGGTACTGCGCCCGAACCGGAAAGAGGAATCCCTACGCCCACTATACCTGCGGCAAGTACAAGGATTACCAGACCAAGGGCTGTACCACGCACTATATCCGCTATGATGCGCTCTATGCGTATGTGCTGGCAAGAATCCAGCACTGGTCAGCCAGGGCTATCCAGGATGAGGATGCGCTCTTGCGTCAGCTTTTGAGCGCTGGGGATCGGGAGCGGAACGCCGCCCAGAAGAAGCAGGCTGCGGAGCTGAAAAAGGCCAGGAAGCGTAAAGTCGAGGTTGATGGGCTGTTTGCGAAACTCTACGAGGACTGGGCCGCTGGGCGCATTACGGAGTACAATTTTAATATGCTCACCGACAAATACCAGGCTGAACAGGTCGAATTGGAGGAGAAGATCGACACTTTGACTGCGGAGCTTGATGCGGTAAAGCAGACGGAGAGTGACGCCCGGAACTGGATTGACCTCATCCGGCAATACGCCAACCCCACAGAGCTGACCGCTCCTCTGCTGAATGCCTTGATTGAGAAAATTCTCATCCACCAGAGTGTTAAGGGCGAGGATGGCGAGCAGGAGCAGGAAATTGAGATTTTTTACCGCTTTATCGGCAAGATTGATTAACCGTAGGAATTTGTATCCTTAACAAAACTACACGGATGTGATGTTCCCGCCCCTAACCCCGGAGGAGATTATTTTGGACGAGGAAAACCGCTCCGTTCTCTACGCCGCCATTGACCAACTCCCGCCCGTCCAGGCCCGGAGAGTGTATGCCCACTACATTCTGGGCAAGAAGAAATCTGAAATTGCCAAGGCTGAAAATGTGGTGGAAAGTTCCATTTGCGGCAGTATCCGCCGGGGTGTTAAAAATCTCGCGGAAATTTTGAAAAATTTCTATGGATAGGGAGCAACAAACAGCCCCTAACCCGCCTGATAGGTAAGGAGGGCTTATACACTGAGGACAACTGAATACACAGTATTCCAGGCACAAAACCTGCGTGAACAGCGACAAAAGGCGCGCCGCCAGGACAGCCCGCTCAAGGAGGTGAGAGAAGCGGGCCGAGCGATCAGCGCGAACCTTTGACCCGGCCCTGGCAAGCCGGGCGCGACGACAGCGCGGGGGATAATGAAACTTGCTCACGCCCTCCCATGGACTTGCGGGGGAGCTTCGCAGTATTGCGGAGTTATGACAGCCGGAGCCGCCCGGCGGTCTGGGATGCTCCCCTGTGCCGGGGTGCGTGGCAAATACGGCGCAATCATAGATCGAAATGGATTTATCCTCGCTGGACTTCTGGCCACCGTGACCAGAAGTGGGGCAAGGTTGAAGGGCAGCACTTGTTCGGGTGCTGCCTTTCTGCGTTTCCCCACGGGACAAGAGGGAAACTTGTTTGCTTAAAACCCCCGTTTACACAGGAGGATAGAATATGCCGCATACCCGAACCAATTATCACAGAGAAGTGAAAACGGCCTCTTTCCAGGGGCGAACCATCACTGTTGAAAATCTGACCCCCATTCTTGCGCCCAAGGTGCGGAACAGGCGCAAGCGGGAGATCGAGGCGGGGCTTTACACTGTGTTCCGCAAATACGCGCCGGGCCGCGCGGAAATGCGCTGACCGGGCGGCATCCTTGTGCCCTGGGGCTGTCTTTGGTATAATATACTTGTAAAGGTTGACAGCTCCATTTCCCGACAGGAAAGGAGCTATCATGGAAAACCGTATCGACGCTATCTACGCCAGACAGTCCGTGGACCGCAAGGACAGTATCAGTATTGAAAGTCAAATCGAGTTCTGCAAGTACGAGTTAAGGGGTGGGAACCACAAGGATTATCAAGACAAGGGATATTCCGGGAAGAATACAGACAGGCCAAAATTTCAGGAGCTTTTAGCAGATATTAGGCAAAGCTTAATTCGCCGGGTAGTGGTTTACAAGCTGGACCGTATCAGCCGTTCCATTTTGGACTTCGCAACCATGATGGAACTGTTCCAGGAGTACAACGTGGAGTTTGTTTCCTCTACGGAAAAGTTTGACACATCTACCCCGATGGGCCGGGCCATGCTGAATATCTGTATCGTGTTCGCCCAGTTAGAGCGCGAAACCATTCAAAAGCGTGTGACTGACGCTTACTACTCCCGGTGTCAGCGGGGTTTCCACATGAGCGGTGCCGCCCCCTATGGCTTCAAGCTGGAGCCTACCACCCTCCAAGGTATCCGCACGAAAATGATGATCCCGGACCCCGCCACGGCGAATATTGCCCGCCTGATGTTTGAGATGTACGCCGAGCCGTCCACGTCGTTCGGGGATATTGCCCGGTACTTTGCTGAAAACAATATCCTGATTTACGGCAAGGAATTGAAACGGGGCTTTATCTCCCAACTGCTCCGCAACCCGATTTACGCCCAGGCCGACCTGGAGCTGTACGAGTTTTTCAAGGGTCAAGGTACGGTTGTAGTCAATGACGCGGCGGACTTCGCCGGGACAAACGGCTGCTATCTCTACCAGGGCCGGGACGTGCAGGAGCGAAAAAACAAGGACCTGCGGGGGCAGATCCTTGTGCTGGCCCCCAGCGAGGGCATTGTCCCCGCCGATACCTGGCTGCGGTGCAGGAAGAAGCTGCTGGCAAATATCACGTTCCAGGGAGGGCGCAAGGCCCGGAATACCTGGCTGGCCGGAAAAATCAAATGTGGGCGCTGTGGGTATGCCCTTATGAGCGTGGGCAACCCGGCAGGGACGCAGTATCTTCGGTGCTCCAAGCGGGCGGACAACAAAAGCTGTGAGGGCTGCGGGACGCTTCGGACGGCGGAGTTTGAGCAATTTGTCTATGGGGAGATGGTGAAGAAGCTCTCCGAATTTCAAACCCTGACCGCAAAAGCAACGACCGTCAATCCCAAGCTGACCGCCTTGAATGTGGAGCTGGCCCAGGTGGAGGACGAGATTGAAAAGCTGCTGAACACCCTGACCGGGGCCAGCGCGGTTTTGATGTCCTACGCCAACGGGAGGATCGAGGAGCTGGACGCCAACCGGCAGCGGCTCATTAAGGAGATCACCGCGCTGAACGCTGAAACCGTCTCCCCGCAAAAGATCGAGTTCCTGTCCACCCACCTGGGCAACTGGGACAATATCGACTTTGAGGACCGGCGGCAGGTAGCTGACATCATTCTCTCCCAGGTCCACGCCACCGGCGAGCGCGTTTCGTTTGAGTGGAAAATCTGATTTTTTACCCCCAGCACTTCATACTCTGGTGTGTTTACCCTTGTCAAGCGATGTTTTAGATAATCAAGAAATCATTGTTCACAAAGAAAAGGCGGATGTTGTCCGCAGTGTATTTGGATACTATCTTACCGGAGCCAGTCTTGGGAAGATTGTAGATATACTCTACACAAAAGGTATCCTTTCCCCAACTGGTAATCCGAAATGGGGTAGGGCAACGGTGGACAAACTCCTAGCTAATTCAAAATACATACCCATTGTTGGGGTAGAAACATATATGGATGCTCAGTTTGAGCGGGAGCGCCGATGCAATGTAGATTACGACAAAGCTGGACATCCCAGAAAAACATCCAGATATCAATCCCCATCTTTTCAAATAAATTAAGACTACCCAAATCTCGCTTTCTCTGCTATACTGGAAGAAAAAGGGGAGAACGTGGTCATGACAACGGAAGAAATAAGCAACCTATATATACGCATTGCGTTCCAGTATGAGTCTGCACTGGAGCAACTTATAGATAAGGGACTGGTGGACAAGGATTTTGCAGATAAATCCAGACAGACCTTTTACAGCGCATTGGATGAAGAAAAACTGCGGACAGCTCAAAAGATTAGGAGTCATATGGAAATCATACGCCGTTACACAAGAGGCATGATTTGTGAGGACATGGTTTCATTGACAGAGTTAGCAAGGCAGCACTCAAAGGATTCCCCTGGGTATATCATTCAAAGCTGGATGCGAAGCCGTAATACTTTGGTGTTTCTTCGTCAATGGGAAAATGATATGAATGGAGAATTTGATGATAAAGCCTGTGAGGATTTAATGCATCAGGCACATACGACATCGTTGACTGTTACCCCATCTCTGTGGATCAAGAGGACACATGCTGTCGGGATACATGTGAAACAGGGTAAAGGTGGAGGTGTGAGTGCTTATCCTGAAATCGCAGCAGACTTCCACCTATGGCTTGATCCAGCAGAGAGACTGGCATTAGTCAGATTAATATGCAGGATGAACGTTAATCAAAAGACGATATGATATGGCAATCAGAAAAACGGATACAAAGACAAATCAATAGTTCAATATATAAAAGGAGAATTGGATAATGTGGTTGGATAATGCCTCTAGTATCGATATGCTTTTTTATTCTCCATATGCAGATACTATTGTTAACTTTACAAAAAACTCATATTTGACGCCGTTGACGATCGGCTTATATGGCAGTTGGGGAGCAGGTAAATCATCTCTCCTGCAGCTTATTGAACGGCGAATCGAGGACGACAAAGATGATGATGTAGTTTGTGTGTCCTTGAATGCTTGGCAATTCGAAGGATATGAAGATGCAAAAGTTGCTATAATGGAATCTCTTTTGAAAACACTGAAAGAGAATAAAACATTTTTTGAAAAAGCGCATGAACAGATCAATAAATTATTGTCGCGTGTTGATTTCTTAAAAGTAGGCAAGAGTATTATTCAAAAAGGGCTTCCTTATGCAATCGGAGCGTTGACTGGGAATCCATTGCCAATAGCGCTTAATCTTTCTGCGGATTCGTTAAATGCTGGTGATTTACTCACAAAGTTGCAATCTTTTAAAAGTGAATATATTAAAGATGACGAGAAAGAGGATTCTCTTACCGAAAACATTAGAAAATTCCGTAAAGAATTTGAAGATATGTTAAAAGATGTATCTTCAGTTAGGACTTTAGTCGTAATTATAGATGACTTGGACAGATGCTCGCCTGAGAGAATTATTGATACACTCGAGGCAATTAAGCTATTTCTTTCTGTAAAAAAGACAACATTTATAGTAGCTGTAGATCAAAGGATTATCGAATACGCAGTAAATATTAAGTATCCACAAATTGACGGATTTGCAATATCTTCTGATTATATTGAAAAAATAATTCAGCTCCCAATAAAAATACCGGAATTGTCCCCTAAAGACATTGAAAATTATTTGTTGCTGTTAGTATCTCAACTTCATATATCTGAAGCTGGATTTGAAACCCTTATCCAAGAAATTTACGGTAACGGAATGATGCTTCGTGATAAAGCATTGATGCTTAATGAAATAGCAACGATTATAGAAAACAAGCAATGCTCATACAAGGAAGGCACATCTAAGAGTTTATTTGATGCAGATGCATCTATCATTTCAAAGATAAGCCCCACTGTATCGAGTAGTCTTAAAGGTAATCCCAGACAAGCTAAGCGGTTTTTAAATACATTCTTTGTTAGAAAAAATTTGGCGTCACTGTATTTTGGTGAAGACATTGACTTGTCACTTATGGCAAAGCTTTTGGCTCTAGAAACAATTGAAATACGGGCATTTAGAAAATTATATGAATGGAGCAGTAATTTTGATGGAGAAATTAAACAACTAAAAGAAATAGAGTGCCTCATTAAAGACGGAAAAGAACTTGGCGAGGAATACGCACTTTGGGCAACCTCTAGAATCACTAAATGGCTAAAAAGTGAGCCGATAGAGTTATATAAACAAGATCTGAGTAAATATTTCTATTTATCCAGAGAAGCCCTCAGCAGTGTAGAAAGCATTTCCTCCACATTTAGTGAATCAGAGCGAAAAATGTTGTCGGCTTTCCAGAATTGTATGAAGGGGCAGGAGAATTTACGTATTGAAGAATTGAAGAAAATGGAACCTGTATCTCAACGGAACGTATGTGATGCCCTTATTGAACATTTTAAAGCCGATTCTGTTGGCCTCAATATAATTGCTCCCCTATATTGCAATTATGCTGATTGTAGAGCAGATATAAATGAAGCCATTTTACAAAAATCACGTGCATTTTTCACAGTACCCACGATTCCGCATATGGCAATGATGCATAACGCATCTCCAACACAAATTGATGAACTTCTCAACCAATTAAAGCAAAAGGGGAGTATAAAAGAGGAAATGTGTGCTAGGATCAGGGCCGGAAATACTGTAGCCACTGTTGTTGAAAGAAAGAGATGGTGAGATGGGCACATCTAAAGGTTACATTGCACCTTCTGCGCCTAACTGGCGGCAAGCTAAACGAGAGGTGTCTAGATATTTAAGCACTCCTACTGAAATCGAAAGGAAAAATGTAACTGCACAATATGCAAAAGCAATGACCACCGGAGGCTACAATGCATCTCAAGTGGCAAAAGCTTTTGCAGGAGTAATCAGTTTTTCCTCAGCGAGTGCAAGCCGAGGCTATGCAGCGGCTCTTCATGATATTGGGCGAGATGATATTTTATCTTTAGGACCACAAGAAGCACTAGATACGTTGATTTCAATTTTTGCTAGTGATGGCAGTACAATTGATGATAAGATTGCATTAGACAGCATATCTGAAAGCTTTCAGGTTCTTGAGGTGATTGAACCAGAGGATTTGAAAAATGTCGATACGTCTCATCTGCTTAAAGAAATGATATGCCAATTTGCCAAATTGAAATTTGCGCAACTTTTTGATAAGCAGATTCGTAATAAATGCCCTATCCCTGAAGAAGCAAATAGGAGAATAGCAGAAATGCAAGATTATATTTATTATACAATGGGGCAACAATTAACGAACGATGTTCTTAGCGAAATGAATCCACACAACTTAGCAAATGAGGTAATCGTTCGAAACACCTTGGAAGAGGGCTTTAAACTTATGATAATTTGCTATGGTGAATGACATGAAGATATGGATCAATAAATGTATATCAGCGGAACGAGCGCCAGCTTTTGGAGATGCTTTGGTCTTCAATATAAGTGTTCCAGGACAGGATGGAAGGGTCGCCTCGAATATTCGTGATGGCTGGTATAGGGCATTGGGAATCCAAGCAGTAACTCCCATATGCGAGGACTTGTATATAATCGCGTTATCAGTTTTTGCTACAGACAAGCGGATACCTCGCAGTAAAACTCCAGACAATTGGACTCGAGAAGTACATCTTAATATTCCAGTTATAATGGTAGATCAATGGAATTTTGTCAAGGAAGAACTTGAAAGAATGTTAAGCTATCTTTCAGGGGACTTGTGGCATTTTACATTCAGATCTTGCGAAATCGAGAACAGATACAAGGATAATCATGTACATGCACCAGCCCGCAATACATTATTAAATAGAATTGATGGAGTTTCTTTGTTCTCTGGCGGCTTAGATTCCTTTTGCGGCGCATATGATTTGATGATGAAAGGCAAAAATACAGTATTTGTCGGGTTCAAGGAATACGGGAAGCTCGAGTCTGTTCAAAGCACTTTGATGGATAGCCTAAATTGCTGTTTTCCTGATATAGTTAAGCTACTGTTTACTTTTACGGCTAGGGCATGCTGCCCGCTTGGTACGGAAAATCTTCCACCTGAGAATACTAGTAGAAGTAGATCGTTCTTATTTATTTGTGCTGCAATTTGTGTTTCCGAAGTGGTCGGAGATGATACACCAGTCTATATCCCGGAAAATGGTTTTATTGGACTAAACTTGCCGCTCACGATGGGCCGAAGTGGAAGTTGTAGCACAAGAACAACACACCCCTATTTTATAAAAATGCTGAATGGAATTCTAGGAAAAGTTGGAATACGGCATGAGGTGATAAATCCATTTGCTTTTCAAACAAAACGTGAAATGGTACAACAATTCATTGCGGCCCCTGGATTCTTAGAGAATATACATAAGACCATCTCTTGTTCTCACCCGTGTAATGGACGGTGGCAAGGTAAAACCGAGCCAGAGAATTGTGGTTACTGTTATCCATGTCTTATCCGACAATCTTCCCTTGTTGGTGTTCTTGCCCCTAATGAGCATTATGCCTATCATGTGTTGTCGTTAGACTATCTTATGAATGCTACCAATGCTAAGCGTTCTGATTTTGTCGATCTTCTCAGTTCAATTAATGAGGCACGCTTATCAACGGACGAAGATCTTATGAAGAGAATAAAGGCAACAGGTAGACTAACGCAAGAAGAAACACATTCTTTCTTAAGGCTATATAAAGAAACGATTGCAGACTTGATTCGAATGCTATCTGTAGATCCAGAACTACTTCGAATAGCTGGAGTGCATTATGCGACTAATTGATACGCATTTTCATTTGGATTTTTACCGTGAACACCGCTATTGGTATGATCAAATCAATGCGATGAAACAATATACGTTATGTGTTACTAATTCACCTGAAATATACTGTGCATGTAAAAAATTATATTCAGAAACTCGATATGTCAAATTTGCACTGGGATATAATCCACAGGTATGTTCAGAAATGGTGTTAAGCAGGCAAGCATTCCTTTCCGAATTGGCCAAAGCGAAATATATAGGGGAAGTTGGATTGGATTTCTCGCCAAAACATATTGGCACAAAAATAAAACAAGTTGACGCATTTGAGTTCATATGCCGAAGCGTTGCTGGTAGCAGCAAACTTCTCACAGTTCATTCAAGAAATGCGGAAAAAGATGTTTTTGATATTATGGCTCGAAATGAAATAAAGCGTGCAATAATTCACTGGTATACTGGTGATTTAGAAAATATGCAGAAATTTATTAGGGCCGGTTACTATTTCTCGGTTAATCCCAATATGTGTGCAACATCCAAAGGAAAACGCATAATTTCAGAAATTCCATTAGATAAAATACTTGTAGAAAGTGATGGCCCGTTTACAAAAGTCGGAACGCATAAATATAGCCCAGCAAATCTTCAGGACATATACTCAATTCTTGCAACTACAATTGGTGTGCAAGATATTGAAAATATTGTTTACAAAAATTTCAATCGTCTATTGACTCTTTAATATGTAAAACTGTCCTACTGAGTTGACTTATAAAAATATTTGATACCTTTTACAGAAATAACTGATGTTAAGCCCTACAGATTTTCCTATATTAATTATGTTAACAAAATGCCCATCCAAGAAGCGCTGCAAACTGTTCTATAGTAAACGGTTTGCAGCTGCATCTTTTTTATCTACAGAAGGAAAATCAGCCATTCCTCCGGGGGACGCTTAATCATCTTCTTGTCCTTATAGGAGGGCTTGTAGGCGCGAAAATTGACCGTATGCCCCATGTACTCCGGCTTGGCAAGCATATCCGCAATCGTGTTGCCCGTCCAGTCATAGGGCCGGGACATATCCGTTTTGCGCTGGCACGTCCCCCGCCCCTGCCGGGCGAGGTAATAGGAAGGGCGCTCTACCTTATCCATCATCAGGATTTTGGCAATCGTCTGAGGGCCTTTGCCCTCCGCGCTCAAATGGAAAATGCGGCGCACAACGTCTGCCGCTTCTTCATCCACCAGCCAGTGGTGCTTTTCCACCGGGTCCTTTTTGAATCCATAGGGAATTGTGTTCGTGACGGGCTTGCCGGACTTGCCTCGTATCTGATATTGCGCTTTCTGTTTTCGGCTGCAATCACGGACGTACCATTCCGACATGATGTTGATGAACGGAGCAAACTCTCCTGTACTCTGGTCTGCGCTGTCCACGCCGTTGGAAATGGCGATGAACCGGACATTGTGCTGAGAAAACAGGACCTCCGTGTAGAAGCCAGTTTGCAGATAATCTCTCCCGACCCGACTCATGTCCTTAGCAATGATACAGCCCACTTTTCCGGCCTCAATGTCCGAAATAAGCTGTTTCCAGCTGGGCCGCTCAAAATTCGCGCCGCTCCAGCCATCATCCGTGTAATGGACGATGTTGGTAAAGCCCCGTTGGGCGGCGTAGCTTTCGAGCATGGATTTTTGATTGACAATCGAGTTACTGTCCCCAATTTGCTCATCATCGCGGGACAGTCTCTCATACAACGCTGTGATCTTTCCTGACTCCAACCGCTTCTCGCTCATAGCGGACTCCCTTCCAGCGGCTG
>OFFW01001906.1_pt1 | contig 12012 bp, 7 predicted proteins | sample 1521501 | NCBI WGS metagenome assembly OFFW01 (sample SAMEA3504107, study PRJEB24116) | mouse gut metagenome | biome: mouse gut; feature: mouse-associated habitat; material: faeces | place: Denmark | collected 2011
GGAATCGAACCCCTGTTTCCGCCGTGAGAGGGCGGCGTCTTAACCGCTTGACCAATCAGCCATACTTGCCATCCACCTCGCTGTGAATCCTCACCGCCGTGGCATGTGATTATATTACTACACTTTTTTGGATAATGCAAGTACTTTTTTCAAATTTTTTCAAATTTTTTTCTTAGGTTTTTTCTTAGCCTATTCGCCGGAGCCCATGCTCTCCTCCTGCAGCCTGTCAAATTCCGCCATGCACTCGTCCACCGTGGCCCCGTTCAGCAGCTGGCGCACCACCAGGCAGGTATTGCCCCACTGCTCCATCTTCATGCCCGCGTTGGCCCCCAGGACATAGACGTTCTCCTGAATCCTGTCGTTCAGCGGCTTCAGGGCCGGAATGCACTCCACCTCCACATTCTTTGAGGGGGAGATCACCTTATTGGTCTCCGCGTACACCCGGAGCGCCTCATCGGAGGTCATCACCTCCAGCGTGCGCATGGCGTCCTGGGCGTGCTCGGCCTCTGCGCCCACGCCCAGGCCTGTCATGGGCATCACAGGCATCTGCCCTCTGCTGCTGGGGAATCCGATGACCAGCATCTCAAAATCCGGGTTGCCGTAGGCGGTGTCTGTGTTGGCAGCGCCCCAATAGGCCATCACGATGGGGGTCTTCTGGGCCAGAAAGTCCGCCCCTTCCCCTTCAATCGCCTCGCTGACATAGGCCTTCTCGGCATCGATGTATCCCTTGTCTATCATCTCCTGGAGGAACTCGAAGCCCGGGCGCATATAATCGCTGTACTTACTCTCCCCGCTGTTCAGGGCCTCGATCTCCGCCTCTGTGTTCCCACCGTTATACAGGTCCGCGTAGGCCTGGGCCAGGACAAATGTCTCCAGCCACCATCTATTGGCCCCCACGGGCGTCTCGATGCCGTTCTCCTTGAACACCCGGCAGCACTCCAGGAACTCTTCCGGTGTATTCGGCAGCTCCAGCTCATACCGGTCGAACATCTCCTTATTGATGAACAGGCCGTAGGCCGCTACCTCCTGGGGAATCGCCACCAGCTTCCCGTCCACCACGTTGGCCGTCTTCACCACGTCCCTCAGGTTCTCCGCGCTGGCCAGGCCGGAAAGGTCCATCAGCCTTCCCTCCTCCGCCAGGATTTGGATGGTGTCCGGATTGAGCAGGTACAGGTCGTCCATATTGCTGCGGGCCCTTTCCAGGGCCACGTCGTCATAGGTCTTATCCTGATAATCCTCGGCGGTATAGGTCACATAGCTGACCCTGACTCCCAGCTGCTCCTCCGCCATGATGACTGTCTTGTCCGTGGCGCTCCTGGCAGTGTTGACCGTATCCGCCTCCGTCTTCTCCATGGGGCTGAACATGTTCACCGCCCTTGTGTTCTCTTCCTCTTCCGTAATCAGGTTGATGCTGCCGTCCTTCTGCCCGCAGGCAGCGGCGGCCAGCGCCGCGGCACAAATAAGACAGGCTGCCTTCGCTTTTGCCCTGCCCCTTTTTCTGTTCCCGCTCATTCTCCCGTCCTCCTCTATTTCCCGGTACGACTTTCTTTTTTCACATATTCCTTGAGGATCTGCCTTAACAATTCCACGTCCACAGGCTTCGCCAGATGGACGTTCATGCCGGCGTTCAGCGCCTCCTTCTCGTCCTCGACGAACGCGTTGGCCGTCATGGCTATAATCGGTATCTGTCCTGCGTCCCCGCGCTCCAGCGCCCGAATCGCCCTTGTGGCATCGTAGCCGTTCATCACCGGCATCTGCACGTCCATCAGAATCGCGTCGAACTCGCCCTCGGCGGAAGCCAGGAAACGCTCCACGGCCTGCTGCCCGTTTTCCACCAGCTCGTAGGAGGCGCCTTCCATGGCCAGGATCTCCCGCAGGATCTCCGCGTTGATCTCGTTGTCCTCCACCGCCAGGAAATTCAGGCCTTCCAGACCGCTCTCCTCCTCTTCGGCGCTGCCCTGCGCCTTCCCTCCGCCCTGCATCTGCGCCACCTTTTCTTTCAGGGCGGAGACGAAAAAGGGCTTCGGAATCATGCCCGTCTTTTCCGTCCGGGGTATCTGGATGTCCTCTTCCTCAGATTCCGTCAGGAACACAATCAGGGCCTGGGGCAAAAGCGTCCGGATGCCCTCTGCGGCCCGGTCGGCATCCAAATCCGGTATCTCCCAGTCCAGCAAGACCAGCTGATATCTCTGGCCTTCCGCCCCGGAGCGCACCAGCTCCATTGCCTCCCGGACGCTCCGGGCCCTGTCAGCGGCCACTTCCATATCCCGCATCAGGGCCTGTATGTTCTCGCCGCTTGGCCCGCCGTCCACCACCAGCATTCCGGAGATCCCGCTCTCTTTCCAGAACTGTCTGTCCGCCTGCCTCTCAGGTATCCGGAATTCCAGTTCCACCCGGAAAAGGCTTCCCCTGTCCACTTCGCTGGAGACCTCTATGGTGCCCCCCATGAGCTCCACGATGTTTTTCGTGATTGCCATCCCTAAGCCGGTTCCCTGGACTTTGTTGGTAGTACTGTTCTCCGCTCTGGTGAAGGCATCGAAGATCGTCTTCAGGTATTCCGGCGTCATGCCGTATCCATTGTCTTCCACTTCCATCCTGATATGCTCGAACTGGCTGGAGCGCTGTCCCAGGCCGATGATCCGGAACCAGATGTTCCCGCCGGTCTGTGTATATTTCACCGCGTTGGACAGGAGGTTGATCAGAATCTGGTTCACCCGCGTCTCGTCCCCCATAAGGTATTCATGCTTCACGCCGGTCACTGTCACGCTGAACTTCTGTTCCCTGGCTTTCGCCATGGGGCGGATGATCGCATCCACGGATGACACCAGGTCGTTCAGGGTGAACTCCTCCACCGAGAGCACCACTTTGCCGCTCTCAATCTTGGAGACGTCCAGGATATCGTTGATCAGGCTCAGCAGATGATGCCCGGAAGCCATGATCTTCTTCGTGTACTCCCGCACCTTGTCCGGGTTCTCCGCGTCCCGCTCCAGCAGGGTGGCAAATCCCAGCACCGCGTTCATCGGGGTCCGGATGTCATGGGACATGTTCGACAGGAACGTAGTCTTGGAATTGCTGGCGGCCTGGGCGGCCTGGAGCGCCTCCGCCAGCTGCCGGTTGTGGACCTCCCGCTCTGCCTCCCGCTCTTTTCGGATTTTAATCTGCTGCCTCTGGTTGAAATAATAAAGGATGCAGCACAGGAAAAAGGCAATCAGCATCACGGCAACCACAATCAGAATATTCTGGTTGACGGTAGCCCCTTCCTGCTGGATTGCCTCGATGGGCACATAGCCGATCAGGTAAATGGTCCCGCCGTTCACGGACCACATATAGTTCAGCGCCCTTTCGCCCCGGATGTCATGGTAGAACATGATGTTCCGGCCCTCTGCCAGGCATGTGTCCACCTCTGCCAGCAGGCTCTCCTCCTGGATCTGGTTCGCCCGGTAGAAATCCTTCAGGTTCAGATGCCCGGCGTCCCGCTCTCCCATTCCCTTGGGCTTCAGCACAAGGCGCTCGGTCTTCGCGTCCATGATGTACAGCTTGGCTTTCTTATTGTAGAATCCGTCCGGGAGGAATCTGTCCAGGGAATCATACGTATATTCCACATAGAGCGTGGCCACCTCCTCCCCGTCCCTTTCCACCGGACACTTCATAGTATATGCCCATGTGCCCATATAGTTCACGTAAGACTGGGAGACCGTCACGCCGTTCTCCCTTTCCCGGCCTGTGAAATCCAGTCCCTCTTCCGTGAACGCCTCGCCGTCATCAGAGATTCCTTCCGTCTCTCCCGCAGATATCAGAGAAATCTTGACCATCGTCTGGCTGCCGCCATAGGCGCGCAAATCCTCCTCCGGGTCTTCCGCCAGCGCGATCTCCTGGGCCATCAGCTTCTGGAATTCCGCGTCTTTGTTCTGAATCGCCTCTATCGTGCTCTTAATCAGGTTCAGGCTCTCCGTGAGATTCTGAATCGCCGCGTCGGACATCTCCACGGAAATTTTCCTGGACACGGAAAACACCACCGCCCCCAAAACGCAAAACACCAAAATAATAGAAAGCAGCAGGGAACCCCCTTTATCTATCTTTCTTGTGCTCTGTTTCTCTCTCATCGCCGTTCCCAATTAGCCTCCCAAGGTTTCCGCAATGTATCCTATCAATCCTTAGCCCTATTCTATCACAAATTCGCTTGGGAAACAAGCGAAAAACCGATGGGTGCCAAGGCGGCATCCATCGGTCTCGTCATTCGTCACACGTCTCCGGCTCCGCCCTGCAAGCGGGGCACGATGCCTACCGTGTAGATTTCGAAGGGCTTCACGGTCACGCGGTAGCGGGAATCCTCTCCCAGGGCCACTGTCCCCAGGTTCTCCTCGACCACATTGCTATGGTATATTTCGCCGAACCATTCCTGACGGTCTATCGTCAGCTCCGCCGGCTCCCCGGTCTCATTCACGAAGCGGACGATGATGTGGCTGCCGCCGTCCTTTTTCTTGAATCCTGTCAGGTTCAGGCCTTTGCCGCTCCAGGTGAAGAAGCCTGCCCTGGTCGGCAGCGTCTTTTCTCCCACGTATGCCGCCGGATCCTTCAGGTAGCCGCGCCTGGACGCCAGGCTCACCGCCGCCAGTTCTGTCTGGAAGAGATGGCCCTCCGCAAAGGCATCCGCTGCCTCTTCTTTCTTATAAGGAAGAATCTCGTACGACACCGTATGGACGCCGGGAAGCTGGGCCGCAGGCGTGGGGAAATCGCCCCAGTCGCCCATCTCTCCTGTGCAGCGCAGCAGCGTCACGGCTATGGTGTTGTCCCTGTCGGGCAGCACTTCGTATTCGTACAGGCCGAAGTTGGCCACCAGGATACCGTCCTTCTCCTCGTGCATGGCCACGAAATTCTGCTGGTGCTCGCAGCCGCTGGGGTTCTGCCATGTCTCGCCGTGGCGGTTGGGGCGCTCCACCACCTCAAAGGTGGAATCCGCGAAATGGGTGTCCGTGCGCAATCCGGTGGGAACCATCACCCGAATCCGGTGGTCCCTGGCCGTATTGCGGATGGTGGTCTCCACTTTCAGCCCCTTTGCGCCCCGCTCCAGCTTCAGAAGCGTGATGAGGGTAAGCTCCACAAGCTCCCCGCTCCGCCCCGCTTTCCTGTGGTAGAGATCCACGCACTGGCGCTGCTCCCGCTCCAGCAGTTCGTCCGCGCCGACGGGCACCATGAGCTTATGGGTGATCCGATAGGTGCAGCGGTACGCCTCATCCTCCGTCAGTTCAATCTGCGCCGCCATTCCCCGGGTGGTGAATTCCTTCTTGGCGGAATCCTGTACGAAAATGTACTCGTTTCCGACATCTCCGCACTCCTGGTAGTATCCGATGTGGGAATAGCATTTCCCGCTTTCCTTCTCTGTCACGGAATAGCTGCCGTCCTGGTGGATCTCCACCCGGAGGAAGCCGTTCTCCATCACCCCCTGGGCCGGAGTCAGGGACCGGGTTTTTTCCGCGGCTGTCTCCGCTTTTTCCAGAGAATAGGCGCAATACCCGAAGGCCGGGACATCCTGGGCCTCAAAGGTCACTTTCAGCTGTCTCGCCATATAGGGCTGGCGGAATCTGTCGTCCGGGAGCTCGTAGCCGAAGCCCACGCCCAGGTCCTCTATCCTGGCGGCCAGGGCCTGTCCAGCCGCATCCTTCAGCACCAGTTCCGGAAGCTCCAGCCGCTCCATCTCGCCATAGCGCCCGACGAGGAATCCGCCGTAGGCTCTCTGGAAATCCACCACTGCCTCCACCACGCCGCTGCGGTTCCAGCCGGTCATATTGAACACCACAAGGGGCCAGGTCATGGCCTTTGTGTCAATCCGGTCCGCCACCCAGCCGCAGGCGTCCGCGAACAGCTCCTTCGCCACCTGGCGGCTCTTGTCAAAGCGAATCTTGATCTCCGCGTTCACGGCGTCCACGCTGCAGCCGCAGATGCTGTCATGGGGATGGTTCTGCATCAGCGTCTTCCAGCTGTAGCGCAGAAGGTCTTCCGGGTACTCCTTCCCGCAGAGGTACGCCAGCGCCGACATGGGCTCCGCCTCTTTCTCCAGCGCCGTCTCGCAGACCCGGTTCATCTGCTTCAGCGGGATGTGGGAGGAGGTGGTGTTGACCAAAGTGTAGCGGCCGTCCGTCTCCTGGCTGGTCAGCTCGCCCCGGACCGTGGACACGTCTTTCAGCTCCGCGCTGACCGCCTCCACATAGGTGTCGAAATCAGAGTGGACGAACTCTATCTCGGGATAGAGCCTCCTGGCCGTCTCCAGCGCCGCCCCCAGGTCTTTCTGCACCGGCTGGTGGTCGCAGCCGTTCATGAACAGCAGGTGGCGGGTTCCGGCGAACTGCCGGGCGCTGGCCAGCTTTTGATCCCAGAAGGCCTTCGCCGCTTCCTCCTCCACCGGGATTTCCATGCCGTTGCTGTACCAGTTGGCGAAGAGGATGCCGGGGAGAGCGCTGCCGTCCGGGGACTCCCACATCATTTCCGAATACACGGACTCGTACTCGCCGCCCTGGACCTCGTTGTTGAACCCTATGGGCTTGACGCCCCGTCCGAACACGATTGCCTTCATCCCCGCCTGCTTCAGCAGCTGGGGCATCTGTCCCGCGTTGCCGAAGGCATCAGGGAAATAGCCCACCGGGCAGTAGCCGCCGTATTCCAGCGCCTCCGCCCTGCCCACCAGGAGGTTGCGCACATTCGCCTCGCCGCTGGTCAGGAATTCATCCTGCAAGATATACCAGGGACCTGCGGAAAACCTTCCCTCTCTAACATGCTTTTTCAGCCTTTCCCGGTTCTGGGGCTTAATCTCCAGGTAGTCGTCCATGACGATGGTCTGCCCGTCCAGGTGGAAGCTTTTATACGAAGCATCCTTTTCGAACAAGTCCATTGACTGGTCAATCAAATCCACCAGTTTCATCCTATGCTGTTCAAACGCCATATACCATTCTCTGTCCCAGTGAGAATGGGAAATAATATGCACTACTGTCTTCATTCTGCCAATTCCTTTCCATCGTCATTTCTTTCTTCTACCTCATATGCTAACATTTTTCTTCCATACTAGCAAGCCGCTTTTTACATTTTATGGAAAAACCCTTGATTACTGGCTCCCCTGCCCCACTGTCCGCTATAGCATTTATTAAGGAAGTGTCTACAAATAACTGCTGCAAGTTTATGGCAATTTTTATTGTATTTCCGGGCTTTTGCCTGAAGCAATTGCAGCAGTTATTTTCCGACAATTCCTAAGGCAGAGAATGTTCTTGCGCTGAATCACGGTTTAGGTGCAGGTGAACCGCTCGTTGTTTTACAGCCTTCCTGTTTTCTGTTATAGTAACAACAGGCATCATCCGGATGATTCGAATAGGACAAATAAAAAGTGAGGAGACAGAAAATGGCGAGTAAAGTAAACGAACTGATGCAGATTGGACTGCGGCTTTCCAACAGCCGCCAGAACAGGAACATGACCCAGGAGGAACTGGCCGGGCGGCTGGGAATCACGCCCCAGGCGGTGAGCAAATGGGAGCGGGGCGCCAGCCTTCCCGACATCTCCATGCTGGCAGACCTGGCGGGCATTCTGGCAGTCAGCACGGACTGGCTGCTGGGCCTGTGCGAGGAGCCGGAGCCAAAGACAACGGAAACGAATCCCGCAGGTGTCTTTGCCCCTGATTTCATACAGAATGCGCAATCGGAGATGGGCAAACTCATGCGGGGAAGCCTGGCGCCGCTGGAACTGGTGTTCGGAACGGAGGTGGTGCCCGCATTTCTGGAGGACAGCCCCTTCGCGGAACTGATACACAACATGAGAAGGCGGCTGGCAGGAGAGGGCACCTGGGTGCCGATCATCCGTCTCCGGGACAACAATCACGCCGCAATGGGCAAGAAGGAATTCATGGTTCTTTCTTTTCATAATGTGCTGTATTCCGAAGTGCTGGAGACCGTTGACGAGAAGACAGCGGAATATATGATTGGAAAACTGGAGGAAACCATACAGAACAAATATCACGAAATCCTGTATCCGGATCTGTTGAAAAATATCGTGGACAACCTGAGATTCGAATATCCCGCTTTAATCGAGGATATCGTGCCCGAGAAGATATCCTACGGCTTGCTCACGGAGACAGCAAAAATCGTCCTGTCCAAGGGCAATTCCATCTGCTACCTTCCGAAGATGATAGAGGTTATGGAATGCGCCCTGCGCCGGAATCCTGCCGCAGACGCAGAGGAACTGGCCGCGCAGAGCATACAGGAATCTGCCGGAACGACAATTTCTACCTCATCCTGGGGCAGCGACCGGTACAGAATACCTGATGGCCGCCTGCGTTGACAGTATCCTGTATGGCACTCCTAAGTTCACAGTAACCCCCCATGCAACGAGCTGTTCCACCCCGCATGAAAGTCGGGGGTTGCGCCTGGGTATATTTTGACAGTTTCAGTTTTTCGTAGTATACTAACATCCAGAATCAATTCCTTCCAAAATATGACGAAGGCATGAAAATCAGGAAAGCGGAAAGGGACGCCTTTGCGTCAGAAATACTATGAAAAAACGAAAAACCACCACAACCGGAATCATCATGCTGGGCTTCCTCATGGGGGCGCTGCTGGGGACGCTGCTTTTGATGCTCCCAATCAGCACCAGGCCCGGGCAGGCCATCGGCTTTCTGGACTCCCTCTTCGTGTCCACCTCCAGCATCTGCGTCACGGGCCTGTCCACAATCAACATCGGCCAGACCTTCTCCCTCTTCGGGCAAGTGGTGCTCCTGCTGCTGATCCAGTTCGGGGGCTTAGGCATCGTGACCTTCACCACCCTCGTCCTATGCCTGTTCCGACGCAGGATCACCCTGCCGGACAGGATGCTGATTCAGAGCGCCTATAACCTGGACACCCTGACAGGCCTGGTGCGGATGACCATGCGCATTTTGAAGGTAACATTGTTGCTGGAGGGCATCGGCGCGGTGTGTTACTCACTTGTCTTCATTCCGGAATACGGCCTGAAAGGAATCTGGTACAGTATTTTCCACGCGGTATCCGCTTTCTGCAACGCCGGGATAGACCTTCTGGGGGGCAACAGCTTCTGCGCCTATAGGGACAATGTCATCATAAATGTCACCACGGTCTACCTGATTATCGCCAGCGGCCTGGGCTTTCCGGTGTACTGGGAAATCCTGCGCGTGCTCCGTCCCCGCCGGGGGGCTGCGGAGGGCGCTTATTCCCGTAAAATGAGCGTCCACACGAAAATCGCCATTCTGGCTACGGCGTTCCTGGTGCTGGCCGGTACCGTTTTGACTTTGCTGTTCGAATATGACAATCCCCAGACACTGGGGCCTTTAGACTGGCCCGGAAAGACGATGGCGTCCCTGTTTCAGTCCGTCACCTTGCGGACCGCGGGCTTCGCCACCATTCCCCAGGAGGCCTTTCGGCCCGCTTCCTGCCTGTCCTACCTGATCTTCATGTTCATCGGAGGCTCCCCGGCGGGGACGGCGGGCGGCATCAAGACCGTCACCATCGTTCTGCTGCTGGCTTCCATGCTGGCCAATATCAAGGGGAAGAAGGATGTCATTGTCATGAACCGGAAGATTGCGGACGAGACCATCCGCAGATGTGTGGCCATCATCACCTTCAGCTTCTCCGTGCTGGTGGTACTGACCATCGCTCTGCTGGCCGTCCAGCGAAGCGATTTTCTGGATACTTTATATGAAATGACCTCCGCCATCGCCACAGTGGGACTGTCACGGGGGCTCACGGGGGCCCTGTCTCCCGCCGGGAAGCTGATCGTGGCCCTCACCATGTACCTGGGCAGGATCGGCCCCATCACCCTGGCGCTGGTCTTCAACAGCCACACACCATCGGACAGCGTTTCCTATGCGGACGGCAAGGTCATCATCGGCTGACAGAGCGCCCTGGAAGCACGGCCTTGTCTGCAGCGGCTTTCGACATTTTGATTTGAAACAGCATCTGCCCCATCCAGTGCCCATGCCCATGTCCGGGTACTGGCGGGGCAGATGCGGAACAAAAATAAGGAGGATTGATCCATGAAAAAATACTCACAGAAAGAATACATCGTCATCGGCCTGGGAAGGTTCGGCAGCAGCGTGGCCATCCAGCTGGAAGCCAACGGCTGCAAGGTGCTGGCCATAGACCGCAACGAGCACCGCGTCCGTCAGATCGCCGATTATGTGACCCTGGCCATGTGCGTGGATCTGACCAACGATGAAGCCCTGGAGGAGCTGGGCGGCAGGAACTTCGACGGCGCGGTAATCTCCATCGGCCACAGCCTGGACGCCTCCGTGCTGGCCACCATCTGGGCCAAGGAGCAGGGCATCTGCCAGGTCATCGCCAAGGCTTACGACGAAAAGCAGGGAACGATTCTGACCAAAATAGGCGCGGACAAAATCGTCTATCCGGAGAAAGAAATCGGCGTCCAGCTGGCAAACGATTTGGCGTTCAATAATATGTTCGATACCATTGAGTTGTCCTCCGAGTACTCCATCGGCGAGATCATCACCCCTTTGGACTGGATCGGCAAGGATCTGCGCCAGCTGAAGCTGCGCGAGAAATACGGGGTGAACGCCATCGCCATCAAGCGGGGCGGGACGCTTCTGGTGAATCCCCCCGCGGATCAGCCCACCAAGAAGGATGATGTGTTCATGCTCCTGGGGACGAACGCCACCCTGAAGAAAATCGCCAGCGCCAGCGCTCCCCGGAAGAGCTGAATCCGGACTGTCTGCCAGACGACTGCGGGAGGGACTCCGGGTTGTCTGATGGCTGTCTGCCGGATAGACTCCGCGGCACGGGCAGGCTGAACTCCCTGGGGTTTTATCCGAGGACGCTCTTCTTCTGCCAGGTGCCGAAGGCTTCCAGGATCCCCTGAGCGAAAGGACACGTCTGCAATTCTCTCTGCGGACATTTTACAGGCAGGGTCTCCTGACCAGCACGATGGTGGACAAGATATTCCTTTTCGGAGGAGAATCTGGAGCATTTTATGGATCAGCCCTTTATAGCGTCCGGCATGAAGACCAAGACAAGAATGCGCATACAGCATTTTCCGGAGGAGGATTACACACGGAAACCGGCCACCTGTCTGATTCATGACGAGCCCAACAAGGAGCGGGCGGAGCAGCTGAACAATATTGTAACGGAATACATCAGCCAGGCGCAGCCGGTGGATTTCACCTATACCTACCTATATGTTTATATTATTCCTTGTTCTGTAGAACTATCGACAAATTATACATATTCTTCATTCCCTGTATATAAGTCAATGCATCGCGTCTGGCTGTTGTCGCAACGGTAGCTTCAAAATATTGTTCCAGTAGTTCGGCTTGATTGCCAGTTAAATCCTCTAATAACTTATCATATATTGCATCCGCCTGTTTTAGCAATTCCATGTATGTTTCATCTTTTTTGTAAGTCGATGCTAATTTCTCAGCAACACACGGATTGGATTTACAAATTCTTCTAAATCATACGCTGCCATATGTATCTCTCCTTTATGATTTGTTTGCCACTTTTATTCTGATTTTCTGTTGTATTATTTAACAATTTATCAATGATTTTATGGTAATTCTTCATTCCGATTATCATTTTCATATAATAAATTGGTGATTCATCTGTATTCAAAATAATATTGTCATTCGTCTATGGTAACACCACAATCAGTTGGTAAAAGCCATTTTTCCAGAATTGTTTCCGTATTTCTGATCCCAGATGCTTTTCCATTTACTCTAATCCATTCAATCAGCCTCCCTTTTGTTCCACAGATTTAACATTTAAAGAAAAAAATCCAGTTGCGCCTCTACAGTCCCAATTATAGCATTTCATTTTGCTACAATCAAGATAAAAATGTGACTAATTAGTCGCAGGAAAAGAGGATATTATGCAATGGTTTATACAAGATGTAAATATCGGTAAGAATTTACGGAGTCTGCGCGAACAGCATGGATATTCACAATACAGATTGGTAATTAAATTACACCTTATGGGTAGCAGTATGTCACGCAGCACTTATTCCAAAATTGA
>OFFW01001917.1_pt1 | contig 11975 bp, 9 predicted proteins | sample 1521501 | NCBI WGS metagenome assembly OFFW01 (sample SAMEA3504107, study PRJEB24116) | mouse gut metagenome | biome: mouse gut; feature: mouse-associated habitat; material: faeces | place: Denmark | collected 2011
AAAGTACAGTTTGAGCGCCATTAACGGAATACCTTGAAATGCGCTGAAGGATATTATTTCCTCCCTATTTATATACCATATTTCACCCGTAATTGCAATACCTGCTCTGGATATTAAACTGTACTTTTCTCATCAATCTGAAAAATCTTCTGCTGCCCATGTCAGGAATGTCCGGTGCGTGATACCAAGCTTGAGCGCGGCCTTTCTCGCCGACAGCCGTCCGGCTTTCCATTCTTCACGTACTGCTTCAAATTCGGATGGCCGCTCCATGGGCTGACGGCCAAATTTCACGCCTCGTGCCTTTGCCGCAGCTATGCCCTCCGCCTGACGCTGGCGGATAAATTCCCGTTCGGTCTGCGCCACATAAGAGAGAAGCTGAAGGACAATGTCAGCAATCAACGTTCCGGTCAAATCCCGGCCCTGCCGGGTGTCAAGCAGAGGCATGTCCAACACCACAATTGCGGTCTGCCTTCTCTTTGTGATGAATCGCCACTGCTCCAAAATTTCCTCATAGTTTCGACCCAGCCGGTCGATACTCTTGATGACAAGAGTATCGTCTGGCTTTATTTTTCGCATGAGCCGCTTGTATTCTGGCCGCTCAAAATCTTTGCCTGACTGCTTGTCCATGAATACAGACTCATCTGGGATGCCGAACTCCCGCATAGCGATTCTCTGCCTGTCCTCGTTTTGATCCTTGGATGATACGCGGATATAACCGTAAGTCTTACCCTTCATAGTGGTTCCTCCCATCATTGATAAGATGATTTTAGAGGAAACCTTGATTGCGCTCAAATGATATTTGACCTGTGTCAAACATCGTACCTCACATTATATAATGTCTCTATTCACATATCAAGTGCAACATTGCAGACAATTTAATAAAACCACCTTCTTCGGTAAAATCTAGATGAGGTGGTTAATAGTGACCCATACAACTGATTCATTTTTTGACAACTCAGAGCGATATCGTGACTTAGGCTGTGCCATCGCCTACTACAGAAAGCGAAGAAAGCTAACACAGGAGCAGGTGGCGGATCGTGTGGGAATCAGCAGACAGCACATGGGAGCGATTGAAGCGCCCAACATGGTTCGAGCTATCTCGTTGGAAGTGGTCTTCAATATCGCCACGGTTTTGGAAATTGAGCCGTATGTATTGTTTAAGTTTAATCCAGAGAAGTAAAGTTAGAACAGTGCTAGGTAGAGTCAATCATCGTTCTTGTTCTCGTCCTTTTCCATAATCTTGCCTATTTTGCTGTCCCTGCAACTGTTGTAGCGTTTGACGGATGGATACCGGTTCTGCTGATTCATCCAACATTTCGGCAACATCTATTTGGCTCTGCGCCAGCGTTCTGAAATCAAATTTCTTTTCATAGGTGATATGTAGTCGCTGGATCGTTTCGCACTCTTTAGCAGCTCGGATGGCCTGACGCGCCGTATCAAGGTCTGTGGAGTCCATAGCTACCGTCTCCTGCTGCAACTCGGTATATTGTGCCAGTGCCGTTTCCAGTTCACTGGTATACTTAAAAAAGAGTTTAGAGTCGCCTGCTTTTCGGCAACAAAGCAATCAATATTGATGTGGAGCCATTATGCGAGAAACCATACGGGCTTCTGCATCGAATACGATTTCCATAGTTCGAGACTGGCACAGCACCTTCATCCCGTGCGGTACGACCGAGACCGGAAGTTCATCCCTGGTTCGTTTGCGGACCAAGACAATGCTGCTGCCAACCAAGCTATTTACGAAGCGGCTTTATACAAATCCGAAGAATGGTCTTACGAAAAAGAATGGCGCTGCGTATTTCATGAGAAGGTGCTCAATCAGTTTAATCCGCTGCCTTTTGATATCAGCCGATTCGCATTTGATTTGCAGTCTTGCATAAACGCCGTTTACTTGGGGGCAAAAACGGCGGAAAAGTATCGTAGCCAAATTTGTGACCACTATAAGGGAACAAACGTAAAAGTTTTCCAGATGGAATTGATGCCTGATTGTTACGAATTAAATCCAAGACGCCTTCAATGACCCTAATGGGCAGTAACCGCCGCCATCGCTGACGAGCCGACCATTCAAGCGGCGCTTTACCCCAATTTAAGAGATACTCGATTGCGCAAAGCGGCGCAGCGTGCTACACTGATGTCGAAAGGAGGGGCGTACGCGATGCGAGGACACAGGATCAAACAGCGCCGGGAAGATCTCGGCATGACCCAGCAGGAGCTTGCGGACAAGCTCCTCGTCACCGTCCAGGCGGTCAGCCAGTGGGAAAACGGGAAGACCCAGCCGGACTCGGACCGCATCCCGCAGTTGGCGAAACTGCTGAGGACGACCGCGGACGACCTGCTGGACGACGCGGCGCCCATCGCGGTCTCGTGGCAACTGTCCGACCAGATGTTTTCCGAAGAGCGCATGTACTCCAAGCTGAAGGCCTTCGCCCAGGCGGAGGGGCTGGACGAGACCTACCGGGCGCTGCCCTACATGCGCTCGTGCCACCAGGGGCAGACCCGCGAGCCGGCCAGGGGGTCGGGCCGGAGCGTCCCCTACGTGGTCCATCCCCTCACCATGGCCTGCCACGCCCATGCCATAGGCATCCGGGACGATACGGTGCTGGCCGTGGCGCTGCTCCATGACGTGTGCGAGGACTGCGGCGCGGAGCCTGGGGAACTGCCCTTCTCCGTCCCGGTGAGGACCGCCGTGGCCCTGCTCACCAAGGACGCCGGGCGCTTCCTGGCCGTCGGCCGGAAGGTGGCGCTGGAGGAGTATTACGGCGGCATATCCGGCAACCAGGCGGCCATGCTGGTGAAGTGCCTGGACCGGTGCAGCAACCTGTCCACCATGGCTTCCAGCTTTTCCAGGGAAAGGATGGCGCGGTACATCACTGAGACGGAGGCGTACGTCCTGCCTATGCTGGAGGAGATCAAACGGCGCTACCTCGATTGGAACGATGCGGCGTTCCTGCTGAAATATCAGATATTGGCCCTGTTGGAGACGCAGAAAGCGCTGCTCTCGGGGCAGTGAGGAGGATACCACCATGGAAGACGGAACGCGCCTGTACGTGTTCAGCTCCTCCGGCAAGGCGCTCGGAGAGGCATCCGGCTACCTTGCCGTGAGACGGTTGGTGGAGCAGCACAGGGAACTGGTTTTCGACGCCCCGGACCCCGCCGCAAAGGCATGGGTGGAGATGGGCGCCATGCGGTACGAGTTCGACGACACGGTCCAGCCCCAGGACATCCGGAAGGCCTGGAACCGATTCATGGACTACCCTACGACGGACAGATAGGGGGTGCGGAAGGTGAGAAGAGACATATTGAACGACCTGTACGGGGACAGGCACATGCTGGACGACCTGGGCCGCATGTTCCGCGACGAGGATATGCTGATCTCCGGGACCATGCGGGAAGCACCCTGGAACGTCCTGCAGGACAGCAGGACGGAGGAGGACGGCGGACCGCTCCCCTTGACGGAGTGCCTTGCCCAGGCTGCGGAAGGCCGGAATGCACGCGTGTTCGGAGAATCCTCGATCAACACGTACCCGTTCGGTGAACCGACAGAGCAGGTTTTCCCGGAATTCTTGGGGATATGTTCCGGGGATGCCAAACTCGACGGCGTCCTGAGAGCCGCCCGCGTCCATTGCGAAAGAGTGCGACAAAGCCTGCCGAAGGACCTTCCCAAGACCGTCATGATCTTCACGGACAAGTGGGACTGGCCGATGTTCCACCAGAAGTTCGAGCTTCCCTTCCTGCGCTACGCGCTGGAGGACAACGTCCTGTTCATCTTCCTGCTTGTGACCGACTACGGCGTATCCCGGATACCGTTCCTTGCTAGGAATCACAGGGAGTTGGATGGCATTCGCCGGAGGGGATACGATATTGAGAGCTGCCCTGGCATTGCTCCTTCCGCCGAGAGCGGAGGACGGAACGTCGCGGTACTCGAAAAACATGATACAGGTGCGCGGGTGTATGAACCGAAACGCGTTCAGAATCAACTTAACGGCTATCTGGAACATCTGAGACGGTATGACCCATTCATTCTGGAGCGCCGTAACGCCGCGCAGAAGCCGTTCAGCAGCCTTGAACCGGGGGAGATACGCTATGAGTTTATTCTCCGGCAGCGCTGCTGCGTGGTGCGTGAAGGTACACAGACACCTCATACAAAACGGATCCCTCCCGATGTAGCAAAAGAGTTTGCCCGTGTACTCATGCGGGTAGAAGAGGAATACCGCTTCGGTCTACCCTACTACTATGGAGGATCGGCAGGGAACTCCGACTACTGCGCCGCCGAGTTGTTTGGAGAACGGTTGATTTGGGACCCTGCCGCTTTGGATGTCCTGCCGCAGGCTGTGAGAGAAGTCGTTGACGCCCTCGAAAAATTGTCCCTCTCTTTGAAGGAGATGCGGTGAAATGACCAGTCGAATCGACCTGCATATGCACTCCACGGCGTCGGACGGGACGGATACGCCACTCCGGCTGGCCGAAAAGGCCAAGGCCGCCGGGATCGAAGTCTTCGCCCTCACCGACCACGACACCGTGGCCGGGGCGGAGGAGTTGCTGAAAAACCTGCCGGAGGGCGTGGCGTTCGTCCCCGGCATCGAGTTCTCCTGCCGCATGGATACCGGGAAGTGCCATATCCTGGGCTACCGCTGCGACACGTCCCACCCGGCCTTCCAGGCCGCCATACGGGAAGGGGCGGCCCTGCGGGAGGGCAAGCTGAACCTCCGGCTGAACTTCCTCCGGGACCGTGGCATCACCTTCCCCGAGGCGGAGACGGACGCCTTGCACCGCCTCCCCAGCGCAGGCAAGCCCCACCTGGGAAACCTCATGGTGAAGTACGGCTATGCTGCCAGCCGGGTCGAGGCCATCCGGGACGTGATCAACCTCTGCCCTACCGGCTCCAGCCGTATTTCGGCGGAGACTGCCATGAGGGCCATTCTGGCCTCCGGCGGCATTCCCGTGTGGGCGCATCCCCTGGGCGGAGAGGGCGAGAAGGCGGTCGGACCGGCGCAATTCACCGCCATGCTGGACGAGCTGTCCGGCTACGGTATCCTGGGCCTGGAGTGCTTCTACTCCAAATACCCCCTGGCCGACTGCGAGCGGCTGGCCGGGATCGCACGGGACAGGGGCCTGCTCGTTTCCGGCGGGAGCGACTACCATGGGACGAACAAGGCCATCGCGCCCGGGACGCTGAACGCCGACGGGCATGTAATACCCCCGGAGCGGATCACACTTTTGGGCACCTTGGCCGATAGGAGGTAATTGAAGTGGACGCGATCCCCGTGACCCGCGAAAATCTCTATCATATTGATTTCAACGGCATAGTCGTATTCTCCTATGCGGAGCCGGGTGCCATGGGCGAGGCCGGCACGATCGAGTTTTCCACCGCCGCCGGCGCGCTCTACCGGATGGACTACCTGCACGGGGAGGTGTCCCTGGGGGAATTCCGCAGGGCCTACCGGGCCTCCTCCTTTGAGACGCAGCCCATCCCGCCGCTTACGTGGGGACATTTCTGGCTGGGAGCTGGAAACCACCTCCTGATCCACGAGGCCGTCCGCGCCAGGTTGGACCCGGACGGGACGGGCGACCCAGAACGGGTCTGCCTCGCATGGCAGAAGAGCTTCGGAAAGCCCCTTCTGAGCAAGCAGGAGCGCTACCGCTGGCTGATCGAAAAAGCCAGGGACGCCTACCCGCCGGAGGGCAGCGCAGCCGAGCTGACCTGGTGCGATGCCTGCGAGGACGAGATCAACCTCTGGACGTATTGGCAGGGACGGGGCAACCTGGACCCGGATATCCTCCTCGTCGGCCAGGACTGGGGCAATCCGCGCCCGAAGGCGGGAAAGGCCCTCCTGTCCGTGGAGGAGATCAAGGCCGGCCCTCCCTACGACGTGGACAGGGTGTTCCCGACCGACCGGAACCTGATGGAACTGTTCCGGGAGACGTTCGGCATCGACCTGAACCGCAGGAACGGCAGCCTGTTCTTCACGAACCTGGTCCTGGGCTACCGGACCGGCAGCGCCAGCGGAAGCCTGGATACGCCCATGGGCCAGGACCAGGCTTTTTTCAAGGAGCTCGTCGGCATCCTGCGTCCCAAAGCAGTCATCTGCCTGGGCGGAGCGACGTTCGACGCGGCCCTGGCCGCTTACGGGGAACCACTCCCCTACTCCGGCAAATTCATGCAGGCGCTGGACGCGGGAAGGACCGTTTCGGATATCGACGGCGTCCGCTTCTTCGGCATGGGGCATTGCGGGACCTTGGGCTGCATGAACCGCGCGGGGAACCGGAAGGGCGCCGGTACGGACGCGGGGCTGCGGATGCAGATGCGGGACTGGAAACAGATCAGGGAATATCTTCAGATTTAGGCCAAAGCCGCGGATCCCGTGGCCGGCGTCATTCCTACCTGGGAGGTGTTTTTACGAACCTGTCGGACCACCATGATTACAAGAAGTACCTGGATATGCGCGGAAGCAGGGAGTACCAGCTGCTTCAGCAGTTCTACCACCGGGAGACCCTGTTCGACATCTTAGGCGTGTCACGCCAGGAAAATCCCCACAGCAGCTTCCTTGCGTGGCTGCTGGACCCCGCCGGCGGCCATGGGATGAACGACTTCCCCCTGAAGCGGTTTATGGAGACGGTCTGTTTCGCGTTCCTGAATTACGGAAAGGCCTACCTGAACGAAGCCAATACGACCCTGTCCAAGTACGGCCAGACCAAGCGGGACGCGGCCCGGAACCGGCTGCTGTTCTTCGGCGCGGACGCGGCGGAAGAGGACGCTGAGAGGTCCGGCCTCATGAAAAGACTGATGAGCGGCGATTTCCACGTCGCGTCCTGCCTGATTTCCAGGGAGCGCATCCTGAAGGGGAAGCGCCGGGCGGACATCTACATGGACCTGACCGTGCAGTACAGGGAAAAGGAAGAGCCCGCCACGGCCCGCCTGCTGGTCTTCATCGAAAACAAGGTCCATAGCGACGAGAACGACAACCAGACGGCTGCCTATATGGACTACATGCTGGGCGACGCGGAAACGCGGGATTTCCGATACGTCGTCCCGATCTTCCTGTCGCCCGCCACGAACGCGGAAATAAAGCGGCACGCGGCAGCAGAAGCGGAGGACAAGGCGTTCCCCTGCATCGACCACCTGTTCCTGCTGCTCAACTACCAATACCTGCTGGACGGCGTGATTTCCCCCTGTCATGCGGCCTACCGGGATACGGCAGCCGGGGAGATCTTGCGGGACTACATCTCGTGCCTGGGAAAGTCCATCCAGAACGCGGACGAGCCGACTAAAAAGACACAGGACGATTCTTCCGCCTCGGTCATGGCCGTGGGGAAGGACGAGAAGGCCTGGAGCTGCAAGCTCTGGGAAGACCACCAGGACGTCCTGATGGACGCCTGCAGGGAACTGGACGGCACGGAAGCGCCGTTCCTGACGCAGAACCCGGCGGACAATCAATTTTTCCGTACCGTGCTGGCCTCGGTGCTGGCCGATTACGAGGACCGGACCAAGCACAGGGAAGCCGGGAAGCCCCTCTCCGATGCCGAACAGGCAGAAGACGCCGAGATGTCCAAAATCAGGCTTTCGCTACAGACCGGAATGAGGCGCTACAGCTACTCGGTCGTCCAGAAGGACGGGACCGCCTGGGGCTTCACGTCCGCCGAGGGAAACCGGCGCACGCTCGGGGCGCTGGCCTACGTTATCATCAGGCAGTACATCCTGAACCATAAGGACGAGCCCATCGAACGGATCAAAGGCCGCCTCGCCGGGATCAAGCACGGCTGGCTCCGCGGGATGCTCGTCGGCCCGGACCAGCTCAGGGAGCTTTCCGAGGCCTGGCTCCAGGTCCAGGAGCGCCAGGCACCGGGCGTTCCGGTATGCCTGCGGTACTTCGGAGCACAGGAGGACGACGGCGTCTGGCCCAACTGCACGCTGAGTGAGAATTCCAAGAACCCGGTAAAGGCCGGCAAGGATCCCCTCTGGACCGGCCAGCCACACGGCTGCCCGCTGCGCCGGGAGTTCAGCGGCTATACGAACGCGGAACTGTTCCATTGGTACTACGACAAGGAGCCGAAGGGTATGCAGAGCCAGTGCTGCACCTGCTTCTACGACTTCGTGGACGGCTTTTTCGTCTCCGGGCTGAAGGAGCTGCTTCAAGAACAGGAATGGGGACGGGACGGAAAAGCAGCCCTGGTCCTCGAAGAGCGGTCGGGAAGGAAACGCGTGAAGGCGAATACGGCCTTCGGCGCAATCCGGGTCGACGGCTGGGTGGACGACTTCGTCTTCGTCGCCCGGTATTGGGGGAATCCGACGATCGAGAAGCTGTTGGAATGCCTCGGCATGCGGAACTACGTTTATCCCGACGCCGACGGCAGCAGGAAGCGCCTTGATTTTATGGTCGAAGACATTTGAACGGAGGTAGTGATCCATGGATTACGGGGAGTTTACGAAAGCGATGCTGGGCGACGGCTACCGCCGGTCGCTGCAGGATTGCGTGAAAAAGCTGGACGGGGTCCTGTCGGAAGAGTGCTCCGGCGAGCTGCACGAGATTCTGCGGCTATCCGACGACGCCGGCCTCGTCGGTGCCGGGACCTTACTTCGGAAGGGGATCTATCCGGGGCCGCGCCACAAGGTCAACGTATTTCCGCTGGCGGCCTCCGAGGGCGAGGTCTACCCAGATTACATCGGCTTCCCCTGCGGCTCGAAGGCGCACCAGCGCACCCTTCTTGAAAGCGCGGAGGCCTACTGCTGGAAGGCGTGCAGGGCGCTTGGGCCGGATGTCGAAAAGACCGTCCTGATCATCACGGACATGTGGCGCGACATGACCTTCAGGGCCGAGTTCGAGCAGGACTTCCTGCGGTACGCCCTCCAAAGCAACGTCCTTTTCCTGTTCGTGATGGTGACGCAGTACGGCGTGCAGCCCATACCGTTCCTGCCATGGGACCGCAACGAGCTCGGGCGGCTCGCGGAAGCCTACAGGGATTCGGGCGGCTTCGAGGCGGACCGGGCCCTGCAGGCGCTTTTGGGCAACCCCGTCTGCAGTTACAGGAGCGGCCTCCGGGAACGGAATCCCGACGGCATTACCCATTGGTTCGGCCTCGACAAGAGAATATGCCGGAAGACGTCCCCCGACGGGACCATTCTGGAGGAAGTCGCCGTCAGCCACCTGGACATCAGGCGTTTCGCCGAATCCGTCAGCGGGTTCTCGAACCTGCCCCTGGACAAGTACATCGCGGAGGGCTGCGATGGTTCGGCAGGGTACAAGGCAGAGCTGTTCGGCAAGACGTTCGAGTGGGACAACGCGGACTTCGTGTTCGAAGCAATCGAGGACGCGTTCAACGATTTGATCTGGAGTTTATGACGGCAGCGGCCGGATGGAACCGCACAAGCACAGGAGGCACGGGATGGTGTTCCCGTGCCTCCTGTATTCTTATACCCGTCAGGTGCTCACCCCTGCCAGCTGTCGCCCTTCGCGCCGTTCTCCTGCCGGGTCAGCAGCTGCAGGTTGCCCAGCGTGGTCTTGCCACCCTGGGACATGGGCTTGATATGGTCGACCTGGAAGTCCAGCTTGTTCCGGCTGCGGTAGCCGCTCCCGGCGCTGAAGAAGTATCCGTCGCCGTCCCGGAATCTGGCGAACACCGCGTCGCGGAGCTTCTCCCCGATCTCGGGGAAGCGGCGGCGAATCTCTTCTAACGGCAGGTCCTGCACCTGGATTTCCTCTTTCTGCGTGAGCGGCGCCGCGGACGGCGGCGGGACGGGACGCTCCAGGCGGCTGCATTCCAGCTCTACCGCCCGGTAGAAGGCATTCTCGTTCCGGTACCCGAAGAACGCCATCCACTTCCCGTTGGCGCGGTTCCACTCGTCCTCGATATACCGGCGTGTCTCGGTGCGCCGCAGGTCGTTGTCCACGATGTGCCTCGCGAGCCGCGCCACGTCGTACTCCGCGCGCTCCTCCATCAGGATCCACTGGGGCCTCGCGCCGGTCTGCCTATAATACGCCAGGATGTCGTACACGTCCCGTGCGTGGTACCCCAGCAGCCGGTCCCGCTCGCCGAACAGCGTCCGGTCCACGTGGCCGGCGGCGGCGTCCAGGTCGGACAGGTCGGCGGTCTCCATCCAGTCCATCAGCTCCCGGTAGGCCTCCTGCATGCAGTCGTATACGAGCACGGTGCAGTTCCGGCCCTCGTCCTCGCCGTCCGGCAGGTAGGAGAACTGGTACAGCCCGACCGGGACGCGCTCCAGGAACGGGAACAGCTCGCCGGCCTCGTCGTCCAGGTTGTCGTCGGCCAGGCGCGCGAACTCCTCCAGCTTGGCGATGGACACGAGCCGCGTGGCGAACGCCCTGCTTTCGGGCGTATGGTCGCCGAAGTCGGCGTTGAGGTCGATGTACAGTTTCTCCGGGTTGACCCAGGCGATATGCTCCTGCCAGTCGTCCACGAAGCTGACGATGTACGCCTTCTCCGTGCCGCCGGCCTTCTCGCCCCGGAGGGCGCGGCCGATCATCTGGGTCATCAGGATGGTGGACTTGGTGGGGCGCGTCAGGAAGACGGTCTGCACCTGCGGCAGGTCGGTCCCCTCCGTCAGGATGTTGACGTTGACTAGGACGTCCAGCTCGCCGTCCCGGAAGGCCCGGATGGCCGCGTCGTTCTGCTCCTTCGAGCGGCTGGCGCCGGTCCCGCTGTCGCGCAGGCTGGACACGACGTAGTCGGAGCGGACGCCCCGTTCCCGGAACAGGGCGTTGAGCGCGACGGCCATGTCCACGTTGATGGTGAACACCAGCGTCTTCCCGTAGGTCTCCCGGTCGGCCATGTAGGTATCCACAATCAGCCGGTTCCTCTCGCTGTGGGCGGCGATGAGCTTCGCGGCCTCCATCCCCAGCGACCCGGGGCTGTCGAAGTCGAAGCCCTTCTCGTTGACGATCTTGTCCAGGATGGTGTCGGCGTCCTCCGCGTGGAACCAGTCGGCCATCTTGATCCCGGTATCGACCGGGCGGAAAATCGGCTTGGAAAGAATGCCCTGCTCGATCAGCGTGCGGAGGTCCGTCTTGAACAAGATATCGTCCGGGAACAGCTTGCCCAGGAGGCCCTGCTCCTTCTCGACGGTGCGGAAGGGCGTGGCCGTCAGGCCCAGCAGGCGGAAGTCCCCGCCGGACTCCCGCAGGACGCCGATCAGCTTCCGGTACTCGCTGGCCGGGGCATGGTGGGCCTCATCGACCACCATGCAGATGCGGCCCCCGTTGGGCTCGACCCACTTCTTCCGGATATGGGACGGGTCGTGGGCCAGGCTGCCTTTGCTGGCGATCAGGATGTCGTCCTCCGGCCGGATGTGCACGGCCTTGTCGTGCTGGCCCGAGACGATCCGGTAGCGGTACTCCTGCCTGTTGGGGGACAGGTCCCGGTAGCAGACGCGCTCGAAGGCGCGGAGGGCCTGGTTCAGCAGCTCGTGCCGGTGGGCGACCCACAGGACCTTTCCGCCGCCGTCCAGGACGCTCTTCATCAGCCAGTAGGCGGCGGTCAGCGTCTTGCCGCCGCCGGTGGGCAGGACGAGGAGCCCCGCGCCGCTGCTGCCCGCGCCCTTCCACTTGTCGAGCTCCCGCACGGCCTGCTTCTGGTGCTCGTACAGCCGGATGCCGCTCTGCTCCTGGGAGACGGTGATGGTCCCGGCGTATTCGTTGGTCGTTTTCTTTTCCAACAGCTTCTGAAGTTCTTCCATGTCCACGCTTACATCCTTTGCAGATAGTTTTGCGACCCGTTCCCGGTAGTATTTCGTCCGGAAATGCTCCGGGTATCCCTGGACGAGGGCAAGCAGATCCCCTGTCCTCCCCAGCTTCTCCAGGACGTCGAACAGGTTCCGGGCGGCATATCTCTTGTTTTCGTCGTGTTCCAGCGCGTACCGGAGGTACGGCTCCGCCTCGGCATGGCGCTTTTGGCGGATCAGCGCCCAGCCCAGGTTGTTCTGGGCGTATGGGTAGTCCGGGTCGAACTCAAGGCAGCGCTCG
>OFFW01001918.1_pt1 | contig 11968 bp, 15 predicted proteins | sample 1521501 | NCBI WGS metagenome assembly OFFW01 (sample SAMEA3504107, study PRJEB24116) | mouse gut metagenome | biome: mouse gut; feature: mouse-associated habitat; material: faeces | place: Denmark | collected 2011
TGTGTTACGGACTTTCACCGATTAGATTGCGCCCATACTGGGCGCACGTAAAAAACCGTCCGGCAGATGCCGGGCGGTTTTTGGCAGAATATGTTTGGCAGAATATAAGAGCAAAACGTATTGTATGTTGGAATGGTGTTTTTTAAAATTTAGAATTTGATGCAAGCTTCATTCAAGGAAAAAGAATTTTCAGGAAAATACTGCTTGCGTAGAGAAACCAGATATGCTATAATTTTACAAGTTCGGCAGAGTCCGAAGCAGCAAACACATATGCGGATGATGAAGCGGGTGCCGGAAACGGTGCTTCAGGAGAAGAAGCATATGGAAGAATTCAACCAAACGGAGGTAAAAACATGAGCGTTATCACAATGAAACAGTTACTCGAGGCAGGTGTTCATTTCGGACATCAGACAAGACGTTGGAACCCGAAAATGGCTCCGTACATCTACACGGAAAGAAACGGCATTTACATCATTGACCTGCAGAAATCCGTAGGCAAAGTAGACGAAGCTTACAAAGCGGTTGCTGATGTAGTGGCAGAAGGCGGTACAATCCTCTTTGTCGGAACAAAAAAACAGGCGCAGGATGCAATCAAAGCAGAATCCGAACGCTGCGGCATGTTTTATGTAAACGAAAGATGGCTGGGCGGTATGCTGACAAACTTTAAGACGATCCGCAGCCGTGTGGAACGTTTAAAAGCGATCGAAGCTATGGCAGAAGACGGCACGTTTGACGTTCTTCCGAAAAAAGAAGTCATCGCGCTGAAGAAAGAATGGGATAAGTTAGAGAGAAACCTCGGCGGAATCAAAGAAATGAAGAGACTTCCGGATGCGATCTTTGTTGTAGATCCGAAAAAAGAAAGAATTTGTATTCAGGAAGCGCACACTCTCGGCATTCCGTTGATCGGTATTGCAGATACAAACTGTGATCCGGAAGAACTCGATTATGTAATTCCGGGCAATGACGACGCAATCCGCGCCGTAAAATTAATCGTATCCAAAATGGCTGACGCCGTTGTGGAAGCAAACCAGGGAACGATTGAGACAGACGTAGAAGAAGCATCTGAACCGGCATCAGAAGAGACGGCAGAGGCTTAAGATAGATTTGGAGGAAAAATAAAATGGCTATTACAGCAGCAATGGTAAAAGAACTGCGTGAGTTATCCGGCGCAGGCATGATGGATTGTAAAAAAGCATTGAATGAAACAAACGGAAATATGGAAGAAGCGATCGAATTCTTAAGAAAGAACGGTCAGGCAAAGGCAGAGAAAAAAGCTTCCCGTATCGCGGCGGAAGGAATCGTTAAAGTTGCAGTAAAAGACAGCAAAGCAGCAATCGTAGAAGTTAATTCCGAAACAGACTTCGTTGCAAAGAACGAAAAATTTCAGACATATGTCGGAAAAGTAGCTGAACAGGCATTGGCTTCCGAAGCAGCAGACTTGGATGCATTTATGGAAGAAGCTTGGCTGGAAGATACTTCCAAAACGGTAAAAGACGTATTGGTAGAACAAGTTGCAGTGATCGGCGAAAATCTGAAAATCCGTAGATTTGAAAAAGCTTCCGCAGAAAACGGCTGTATCGTAGATTACATCCATGGCGGCGGACGTATCGGCGTTGTCGTTGTTGCAGAATCCGACGTGGTAAACGACACAGTAAACGAGGCAATGAAAAATATTGCTATGCAGATTGCGGCATTGAATCCAAAATATATCGATAGAAGCGAAGTCAGTGCAGATTATATTGCACATGAGAAAGAGATTCTGTTAGCACAGATCATGAACGACCCGAAAGAGTCCCAGAAACCGGAGAAAGTAATCAACGGTATGATCGAAGGCCGCGTGAATAAAGAGCTGAAGGAAATCTGTCTGGTAGACCAGGTGTATGTAAAGGCAGAAGACGGCAAACAGACGGTTGGAAAGTATCTGGAAGCTGTTTCCAAAGAAGTCGGCGCGAAAGTGGCTGTGAAGAAATTCATCCGCTTTGAGACTGGCGAAGGACTTGAGAAGAAGAATGAGGATTTTGCGGCTGAGGTTGCGGCGCAGATGGGCAAATAAGCGAAGTTTTCAGTCCAAATTTCATAATTAGTTTTATAGGCTCCAAAAGCCTTATAAACACAGTGTTTTCTAGTGGTTATAAGGTTTTTGGGGCTTTTTTCATTTGGGAAAAGGCTGGCGCTCAAGTACCGCCAAACACCGCCAAATACCGTCTAAAATCACTTCAAATTGAGTAATACTCAAGTCACAAGTTGAGTAAAATGAGTATCCGCAATCTTTAGCGAAGTTTACTCAAGTCATCAGAGTTCTTGAAATCATCTTACTTCATAATTAAATTTCACAGGTTACTATGGGAAGCATAGTCTTAGAGAAATAGGAAATGGGATTTTCTCTGGGAAAGACAACAAATTCGGGTTGTCAGTTAGCCGTTTTTTGGGTAACTGGCAGCACGAATCCACAAGGGTTTGGGAGTGTAGCTCCCAAGTATTTCAAAAATGGAGGACAGGCTATGGCAGCGAATACAGCGGTAGGCGCAGAAAAGAAAGACACTCGCACAATTACTTTCAAAAACAAGGAACATAGAGATTTTTATAAAGTGAATCTGCAGAAATGCAGATACCAGGATGTGTACCATAAGGCATTGGTGTATTGCCTTGGGATTGACCGGGATACAAGGGTAAATGTAGACAGGATTTACGATTTTAGGACAGGATGTGTAAAACCTGAGTGCCTGCATGAAGGGTGGCAGACCAGCGGAAGCACAAGGATTGTAAGGATGGCATTTAACCTTTACTGCAATGGGACGCCAAGCGTTGATGACACAGAAGATGCAGAGGAACAGTTGAAGGAGTGCCGTTGTTATACAGTGGAAGATTTATTCTGCTGCGGCTATGCAAGATACTTTTGGGAGGCAGTCAGGCTCCGCTATCCGGAATACTGTTTTTAAGTTGGGAGGGTTGAAATGCTGAAAATCAGGATGCAGGGGACAAAGAAAGACCTGCACTGGTTCCGGCGGCTTCTGGAACGGCAGGGGGATGTGGATGTGAAGTCGGTATCGGAACCGTTTGCAAACAAAGGGACAAATAAATATTTCCGTGTGTATGCGGAATTGGAAAGAACAGAAAAATAGATTGGAGAATCAGGAGGAAAGTATATATGTGCAGAGTGATCGCAGTGGCAAACCAGAAAGGCGGAGTCGGCAAGACAACGACGTGTGTAAATTTAGGAATCGGGCTTGCAAGGGCAGGCAAGAAAGTATTGCTGGTAGAGGCAGATGCGCAGGGCAGCATGGCGGTGAGCCTGGGGATTGCGGAGCCGGACGAGCTGGATGTGACGTTAGTGAACATCATGGAAAAGGTAATCAACGACGAGGATGCAGAGTTAGGTGAGGGCATTATCCACCATGAGGAAGGGATTGATTTTATCCCGGCAAATATCGAACTGGCAGGCTTGGAAACGGCCTTGGTAAATGTTATGAGCAGGGAAACGATACTGCGCCAGTATCTCAACAGCGTAAAAGGGGAGTATGACTTTGCGATTATTGATTGTATGCCCTCGCTTGGCATGATTACGATAAACGCCCTTGTAGCGGCGGACAGCGTACTGATTCCCGTAGAGGCGGCATATCTCCCAGTCAAAGGGCTTCAGCAGCTTATTAAGACGATTGGACGGGTACATAGAAAGCTAAACCCAGCGCTTGATATTATGGGGATTCTGCTGACAAAGGTAGACCGGAGAACAAACTTCGCAAGGGACATTTCAGCGCAGATCCGGGAGGTATATGGGAACCGGGTACATATTTTTGAGAACTGCATCCCGTTATCTGTAAAGGCTGCGGAAACCACGGCAGAGGGGAAAAGCATCTATCTTCATGATCCGAAGGGGATTGTGGCAGGCGGCTACCACTCACTGACACAGGAGGTGCTTGCGGATGAAAAGTAAGAGCGCAGAGAAGGTAAAGCTGAACAGCTTTGATGATTTGTTTGGCATAGATGAAACGGGCGAAACGGTCACTTCCGTTCCCCTAAGTGAGCTGCATACGTTTAAAGGCCATCCGTTCCGGGTATTGGATGATGAAAAAATGCAGGAAACGGTGGAAAGCGTAAAGCAGTATGGCGTGTTGATGCCGGGGATTGTGCGCCCGCATCCGGAAGGCGGCTATGAGGTTATTGCAGGGCATAGACGGTGGCGGGCCTGTGAGCTTGCCGGACTTACGGAAATGCCTGTCATTATCCGGGAAATGGATGATGATACAGCGGTAGTCCTGATGGTCGATACGAATATCCAGAGGGAGGACATCCTGCCAAGTGAGAAGGCGAAGGCATATCGGATGAAATACGAAGCAATGAAGCACCAGGGCAGCAAAGGGGAGAAATATACTGCGGATGCCATCGGGGAAGCTGCCGGGGACAGCGGGAGGACAGTGCAGCGTTATATCCGGCTGTCGGAACTGGCGGAAGAACTGATGGATTATGTGGATGAAAATAAAATCCCTATGGTGGCCGGGGAGAAACTGTCTTATCTGAAAGCAGAAGAACAGGCATGGGTTGTGGACGCCATCGGCAACAGCGGCATATTCCCATCGAAAGCGCAGGCAGAACAGCTAAAGGAAAGCAGTGAAACAGGGGAATTGACGGAAGGGAATGTATATGCAGTTTTAATCCGGAAAGAGAAGGAAAATGTGAATGTGACGATTTCCGCAAAGAGAATCCGCAATTATTTCCCGACGGAATATTCCAAAGAGCAGATTGAGGATGTGATCTATACACTTCTGGAGGAATGGAAGCAGAAGGAGGGAGGGACAACGGATGCAGGAATTACAGTTTGATTATTATCGGGGCATGGAAGCGGAGCAGTACACGTTTTACCGGATTCCGAAAGTGCTGTTCACTGCAGAATGTTTCAAGGCTCTTTCCTGTGAAGCGAAGGTTTTATACGGTCTTTTATTAGACCGTATGAGCCTTAGCATAAAGAATCGGTGGTTTGACGAAGAGGATAGGGTATATATTATTTTTACCGTGGAAGATGTGATGGAACTGTTGAACTGCAGCAGACAAAAAGCGATCAAGAACCTGGCAGAACTTGATTCGGAAAAAGGAATCGGGTTGATAGAGAAAAAGCGTTTGGGTTTAGGGAAACCAAACGTAATCTATGTCAAGAATTTCATCATAAAGGAAAGCCCGGAGCAGGAAGAAAAAGAGCCAGAAAACGCCGGAAATACACAGAAGTATGAAAATCATACTTCAAGAAGTATAAAACTATTTTGTACTCACGCCAAAAGCCCGGAAATTCAACAGAATTTCCAGTGGATGACGACGTCCTTTTTATATACAATAACCTTTTCTATTAAGCTATGCGTCAGATTGTAAAGCGCTTCATTATCCCCGTTTTCCAAAATACCGGCAAAAGAATCCAGGCACTCGACGGCAGCAGCCTTTGACATTTTGCCCGCCGGTTCCAGTTCTTCCATAGTACGCTGCAGTTTGGCGCGTTCTTCTTTGATTGCGCCCAGGCGTTCCTGTATTTCTTCTATTTCCACAACGCCAGCTTGATATAGATTAAGGAGCCGGGCGGCTTGCTTTTCCAGTTCAGACATACGGTCAGCGAAAAGCTCCTGCGCCGGTTCCGGTTCGGTTTTGCTTTGAGCGATTAGAGAATCCAGGGCAGCAGGATCAAGGGTAAGTTTTCTTATTTCTTCCAGCACGATCCCGTCCAATTCAGTTATAGGGAAATAGCCGCGCCGGTTCGTACAGTTTGGATCCTTTACCATAGCTGCGCTGGCCTTGCTTACAGAATAGCAGACATATTTTTTTATTCGTTTTCCGCCTTTGCCGCCTATTTTGCAGATAGACATCCGGGCACCACAGCAGCCACAGAAGATCATGCCAGAGAGGAGGCCGTCTGACTTTACATATTGCCTATTATATTCCTTCCGGTTACTTTGTATAGTATTGTTTACCGTTTGCCATTCTTCCGGCGTTACAAGGGCCTCGTGCTTTCCTTCATATTCCTGGGAGCCATAACGTACCCGGCCACAGTACAAAGGATTTTGCAGAGTCCGGGAGACAGCGCCGCAGGCCTCGGTCCTTCCGAGATTGAGAAAAAGTCCGTACCTTTCCTGTATAAAGTTTCCTATTTCCGACATACTACGGCCGGAGTTATAAAGCCGGTACATTTCTTTTATAGCTTGAGCAGGGAGCGGATCCACAACAAGCGCCCGCTTACCGTTTGCCTGGCGTTCGTATTTATAACCAAGCGGAGTCCGGCCGCTATAATAATTTCCGTCTTTAAGGCCCGCTTGCTTTCCCATCATAGTCCGGGCCTTGATATTTTCCCTTTCCATTTGGGCGAAGGCCGCCAGGATGCCGACCACGCAGCGGCCGAAGGGCGTAGACGTATCAAAACTTTCCATAAGCGACACGAAGTCACAGCTATTTTCTAAAAAGACGTCTTCCAGTAAGATAAGCGTATCCTTCTGAGACCTTGAGAGCCGGTCCAGCTTCCAGACAATAATTTTATTGCAGCGGCCCGCCCGGACATCCTTTATAACTTCCTTTATTCCCGGTCGCTCCAGCGTTGCGCCAGAGTACCCAGGATCCACATGGACCGCATTTATAATATACCCGTAGGCTTCACAGTAGGAGCGGAGCCGGGTCTCTTGTTCTTCTACGCTAAAGCCTTCCTCGGCCTGTTCCGTTGTTGATACCCGGATATACAGGTCGGCTACGTTTTCCAGAGCTTCCACAGATAGAGAGGAGGCCGCTGGCTTCTTTGTTTCTTTTCGCATTATAGCACCACCTTCTAAAAAAGGGCGCAAAAATAGCCCTTGCCTTTTACTTGTGTTTTTGGCCGGGCCATGCTATAATACATTTGCTCGGAATGTTTTATAACATGGCACCAAGCCGCCCCGTCCACCAAGACCGCGCCAACGGTCCGGACGGGGGTCCTTTTTTATTTCAAACTTTCTACGCCGCATTTTGAAGCAAGATAATACATATGCTTACAAGGTACTTTTCTTTTCTTAAAATCCGGGCAGGAGCAGCGGCGAAGAGTTGTCCGATATTTCCCACCAGTAGCACCAGTAAACAGCCCGTACTTTAATTCAGTATCTATATAAGTTGGCGTCAATTCACCATAAGCCGCCCTTTCTTTTCTTGCCTGGGCCTTTTCCCCTTCCACAAAAGTCCAGCGCTTCCAGATATTCTCTGCAGGAGTTTTTATATACAGGATATCGGAAAGCAATAGAGCCGCAGCAATTAAAAGACATACGATGGCAACAAGTACCGTTTCACAGAACGACTGTTCGGGGGGGGGTAATTAGGCTATAAGGTGCGCTGATAACGAACAGAGCCGCAACGGCGAGCTTCCACTTATTAAAGAATTTTATGTATTTCATTAGAACAATCCCCTTTCTATACGTTTTACTAAGAGACTTCGGACTTTTCCGCCGCTTTTTCTTCCCGTTCAAGTTCCTGGCGGTAAAGTTCCACTTTCTGATCAATAGTAAGATTTTCTAAATTTACATCCATAGCAGCAGGAGCCGTCGGGGATATTTCCCCGGATTGAAAAGCCGCTGCCACTTCCCGAACATAATTAAAGATTGTTTCCTGGGCTTCCGGCTTTAGGCTTACAAACTTTTCAACCATTACATAGGCGGCATTTGATAAGCCGTATTCTTCCGCCAGGGCATCCAGCGCAGAGCTGGGCGCAGCCTTGAACATTTCTCCGGTTCCATCCCTTAACCATTCTTCCCGGACATTAAACTCCCTACAGATAAGAGAAATAACAGGGGCCGAAGGATTACGGCGCCCGCTTTCATATCCGGTTACGGTATTCTGAACCGAACCAATACGCGTCGCAAATTCCGTTTGCGTTAGGTCAAGTTCTTTTCGCAATTTTTTTATTCTACTTCCAATATCCAAGAGAAACCCTCCTTTCTTCCTTCGATTATACGAGAATAAAACGGCATTGTCAATAAAAAATCGCATTAGCAACAAAATATATATTGACAAACACGGCAACGGCAATATATAATAACGGCAGAGGCAACAAAAATTTGTACCCTCCTTACAGAAGGGTACAACATAATTACTTACTTGCCAATAAAAAACCATTGACAAGTAAGTAATTATAAAAACCCTTAACAGTCTAGGAAGGAGGAGACGGATGGCCGCCAAAAACCAGCAAAGCACTATTGACAATATTAGATGCCTTATCCGTTCTAAAGGCCTTAAACAGACCTTTGTGGCCGCACAGGCGGGCATGACAGATCAGCAGCTTACAGACATTCTGAACAATAGGAGACTTCTCAGAGTAGAGCACCTGGAACCGTTGGCGCGGGCGTTGGGCGTAACCGTTGAAACATTGATTTCTTAAAAAAGGAGGTAAGGACATGGCAGCAGTTAAAAAACTTGAAGGCTACACGGAGGAGCAGATCAGCAGCGCGAAAAGACTTATTGACATTCTGATGGGAGTACCAGAAGAAAAGCAGACGCTTTTTACAGCGATTACAACGGCCTATATTGACGGCGTAGAGACTGGAGCGCGGCTTAAAGAGGAGATGGAGGGCGCAGCAGTATGAGAGATACCAGGCGGTCCAGTTTTGGCGAACGGGGCGGAGCGGTGGCAGTAAAAACATTCTGAGCAAAGGACCCGTTAGACGGCGGGCAGAGGTAACAACATGGAAAAAGAAAACCTTGACTTAAAGACAGCGATACAGATCGCGAAGATTGTGGTGGCGGTTCCAGAAAACCGGATGCCGATCATATGGGACATTTTTAGCCAGGCGGGGCTCGATATTGGAGGCCTTGACGAGATGGCGGAGTGGAAGGCACTTACAAAGCAGGCCTTCTTGATTGACACAGAGAAATTTTTAACAGACATTACGAAGGGCCGGGAACCGGTAAACGGAGAGTACCAGATCCCGGTGGGAGAATTTAACGAATATTGCAGCAAGCAGAAATTAAACGCCAGATGCACAAGGAGGCACCTGGCAGGCCTTGAGGCCATACGCACGGGGAAATTAAGCAGCGGCCGCGCAGACTATACCTGCCCCGTTTGGAAACAGGGTGCAAGCAGCAGTTATCGGTGTGTTTGTATTTTCACAGATTGGAAACAGCGTATTAAAGAGGCCGAGGACCGGCAGTAAAGGAGGGGAGGCATGGAATACCAGGAGTTAAAAACCGGGATAAAAGATCATTTAAACAGCGCGGCCGAGGACTTCTTTATGGTCGGCTATTTCTTAAGACAGATAAGCGAAAAGGCCCTGTTTGTAGAGGACGGCTACGAGAGTATATGGGAGTTTGCAAAGGGCGAGTACGGCTTGAGTACTTCCAGCGCATCCCGTTTTATGGCCATTAACGCCCGTTTTTCGATTGACGGCGGGGAGCATATGGCGGAGAAGTACATCGGGATGGGCGTAAGCAAATTACAGGAAATGTTAGGCTTGCCAGACGAGGAGCTGGAGAAGGTAACGCAGGAGACAACGGTCCGGGAAATACGGGCCATGAAGGCGGCCAAGAGAGAAAAAGAGCAGCTATCTTTTTACGGACTTCCCCGGACAGTACGGCCGGAAGGTTCCCTGCTTACCACACCGGGCTGCGGCGACGGAAAATACGATTGTTTTTTTTGTTGCAGGGAGTGTGCTATAAGGCAGGAGCCCAGGCAATGCCGGACCGCCCCGCTGGGGAGCCCGGCCCCTTGTACCAGGGTAAACAACGAGGACTGGAAAAGGAGTATTGCTTATAGCCTTTACAAAGAAGAATGCCAGTTACTACACCCGGAGCTGGCACCAGTACGGGAAGGCGATAAGGAGCCGGACCCCTGCTGCCTTCATTGTGAGCATAAAACCTGTTTTAACCGTTGCGACGTCGCAAAAAAGCGGGATGAGGAGGAGCGAAAAAAGGCCCAGGAGGAGGAGCGGCAGCGACAGAAAGAGGCAGAGGCCAGACGGCCGGAACCTTCTGAAAGAGATATTAAGGCTTTTTACGATTGGGCCGGGATTAAGGCCACGGATAACATTACAGCGGATGACTTAAAGAGCAGATATAAAAACGCAGGAGGCGGTGGCGGCCAGGGAGCAGCGCTGCAGGATTACACCGGGAGTGCCAGGGGAATCCGGATCAATTACAAGAAAGAGCTTACCTGGGTGCAGCTTGCGAAGCGAATCAAGGAAACCCAGGAGGCCGAGGCCCGGAAAGCTAACTTTGTAGAGCGATCCAACGGAGCACAGAAGAACGTCCGCGACCTTATTAAGCAGCAGGAGGAGAAGCGGCAGCAGGAGGCTGAGGAAAAGAAAGCAGCCCAAAAGCAGAAGGAGGACGGAAGGCTTTTAAAATTCTACAAAGATATTTACCCCAGTACGCGGCACATTATAGCGCAGCGGGACAAGGCAGCCATAACGAAGGAATTTAAAACCATATATGGCAATACTTACGAGAACGGAAAAGGCTGGATGTGCTACCCGGACAAGATAGTCTTTAAAGACAGCCCGGACGCGGAGCAGATACAGATCACCTGGGGCCGCTTCACGACGAAGCTGGTAGAGCTTTTAGACCGCTTCCCGGAAACAGAAAAATCAATTCTTTTCGGAGACGATACCAGGGAGAAGGAACCGGAGATCATAGACGCCGATTTTAAAGAGATTGAGGATGAGCCCAAAGACGATCCGGCGCAGGAGCTGGCAGAGGCAAAGGACGCCCATGAAGAATTGGATAACCTGGAGACGCAGAACTCGGAGATCGTAGAGGATCCGGAGAGCTACACCCTGGCAGACGTAAGAGAGCAGCTACGCAAGTGCGAGGCAGACTTAAAGGCATATCGGGAAGTAGGAGGGATGCCGGAATTTACCCTGCGGAAACAGAAAATTTTTGTTGACGCCTTGCAGCTTCTGGCAGAAAAGAAAGAATTTGACGAAAAGGAGGAGGCGGAGATTGATTAAGCACGTATTATCAGACGGACGGACCCTGGACAGTTTAGAGGGCTTCCGGCTTCCTTATACGCAGGCCACAGAGACAGCCTACCGCCTTCTGGCGGGCTTTTTGGAAGGAGGTGGGAGAGTTGGCCGGGACATACGGAAAACGGGCTATACGCCGCATACGGAGGCGCAGGAGACGGTGTCAGCGGTTTAAGCGCTTGCTTCCATACATAGCCCTGGGCGCGGTTATAGTTGCGGCGGTGGCTTGCCTTGTTGCCGCTGCCGCTTCCCAGACGGAGACGCCAGAGGAACCGGTGCCGAAGTTTGGAAAACAAAAACCTGCAGAGGCCCAAGCACCCGTGAAGGTACCGGAGACAGCACAGGAGCCCCAGGAAGCCCAGGAAGTAGACGAGGCCTATATATTAACCAAGATAGCAATGGCGGAGGCGGAGGGCGAGGACACGGAAGGCAAAGCGCTGGTTATTCTTACCGTACTTAACCGGGTAAAGGCTCCGCAATTTCCCGGAACGATTACGGAAGTTATAGCGCAAAGGAACGCTTTTTCTTCATACAGTAACGGGCGCTATAACCGTGTAGAGCCGGATGCGGACTGCTGGTCAGCCCTTGAGCTTGTAGAGGGCGGGTGGGATAAAAGCCAGGGCGCGCTGTACTTTGAGCGGACGCCAAAGGACGGGGAGAGCACCTGGCATAGCCGGAATCTTGAAAAACTATTTATACACGGAAACCACACATTTTACCGGGAGAAGGAGGCGAGCGAGTGAAGATAGCACTTAAGGACGGCCAGGTCCTTATAAAAGAGGCAGACGAAAATCAATTCTTAATTATAAAAAGTTGGGGAAAGATGAAGTGGAGCAAAGGACAACAGATGCTTTACGGACCGGCAGACATAGAGCTGCTTAATAAACTTTCTGGCCTTGTACGGCTTCCAGGACCGATTGAGGAACGACGGAAGAATTTAAACGAAGTAGCGGCGGCCATTGATAGAGAACGCTTAAGAAAGAGCCCGGAGCCGCTTTATAAATACCCGGTTAAAAAGCAGC
>OFFW01001919.1_pt1 | contig 11964 bp, 9 predicted proteins | sample 1521501 | NCBI WGS metagenome assembly OFFW01 (sample SAMEA3504107, study PRJEB24116) | mouse gut metagenome | biome: mouse gut; feature: mouse-associated habitat; material: faeces | place: Denmark | collected 2011
TTCCTTCCTTCCTTCCTTCCTTCCTTCCTCCCTCCCTCCCTCCCTCCCTCCCTTCCTCCCTCCCTCTCTTCCTTCCTTCTTTCCTTCCTTCTTCCTTCCTTTTCTTTCCCTTTTTTTTGCTTCCTCGTCATATTCCGCCTCCGGGAGCTTTACGCCGGCCCGCTCCGCAAGCTGCTTCATGGCCTCCGGAAAGGAATAATTTTCATATTCCATAAGAAAAGTAAAGACGTTTCCGCCGGCTCCGCAGCCGAAACAATGGTAAATCTGCTTGCTCTGGGAAACCGAAAAAGAAGGCGTTTTTTCATTATGAAAAGGACACAGCCCCAGATAGCTGCTTCCCCGCCTCTGCATCTTTACATATCCTGAAATGACGTCCACAATATCATTTTTTGTCCTTACTTCTTCCACCAGTTCTTCAGGATAAAACATTTTGCCTATTCCTTTCCACACCAGTATCTGGGAATATAAATGTCCTCGTATCTGGCGACGGCGAAACGGTCCGTCATGGCGCCTATATAATCGCACACGACTCTCTCCCGCGCTTCTCCCCGTTCCACCAGCCGTATGAAATCCCCCGGTAAAAGCTCCAGGTGCCTGCGGTAATAATCGTAAAGGGTCTGCACCAGCACCTCCGCCTTTTTTTCCTCGCTTTTTGCCTCCCGGTTCTCGTAAACCCTCTCAAACATAAAACGGCGCAGCCGCGCCATTGCCCCGGCCACCGGCTCCGACATCTGTATATCGTTTTTCTCATAGCTGGTTGTAATCAAATCGTGAATGAAATGGTCCAGCCGCTCTCCCGTGGTGTAACCGATTACCTCCCCGATTTCGGCCGGAACGTCCGATTCCCTTAAAATTCCCGCTCGCAAAGCATCGTCCATATCGTGATGAATATAGGCGATTTTGTCAGAAAAACGGACAATTTTCCCTTCCAGCGTAAAGGGATTGCCTTTAGTCTGGTGATTCCTTATGCCGTCCCGCACTTCTATGGTAAGATTAAGGCCCGCGCCTTTCTTTTCCAGTAAATCCACCGTACGCACGCTCTGCTCGCTGTGGCAGAATCCGTAAGGGCATACTTCGTTTAAAGCCCTCTCCCCCGCATGGCCGAAAGGCGTGTGGCCAAGGTCATGGCCGAGGGCAATGGCCTCCACCAAGTCCTCATTCATCCGAAGCGCCTTTGCAATGGTCCTTGCATTCTGGGAAACCTCCAGCGTATGGGTAAGCCTGGTTCTGTAATGGTCCCCCTCCGGCGACATAAACACCTGGGTTTTGTCTTTCAGCCGTCTGAAAGATTTGGAATGCAGGATTCTGTCCCTGTCTCTCTGGTAAACCGGCCGAATGTCGCACTGTTCCTCCGCTCTGACCCGGCCTTTGGAATTTCTGCTGTAGGAAGCGTAAGGACTTAAATATTCAAGTTCAAACTGTTCCAGATTTTCTCGTATGTTCATTCACGACTCCCGCTTGCGGTACATAAAACTTCTTATATATATTTATTCTGCGTAAAACGGGAAAATCCTTTTCCTTTTTTCATTTTTCCTTATAATTATCCGGAAGTCAATCCGGGTTTCCTACCGGCAGATTTCGTAAATAAATTCCGCGTTTTTTTCCATGGCTTCATAAGCCGTTTTTAAGGGCGACATCTGAAAAACATGCCACATTCCCTTAAAGATATCTATCTTCACGGACACGTTTTCCTTAATCATCTTTTTATGAAGCATGGTGGAATCCGAAAGCAGCACCTCGTTTTCCCCTACCTGTATATAAGTGGGCGGAAATCCGGCAAAACTCCCGTAAATAGGCGAAATCATGGGGTCCTTTATGTCTATGGCCTTTGGCATACCTATGGCACTGTACGTCTCCACGGCCTGCAATGCAGCTTCCTGGGTCGAAAGGCCCTTTGCTTTCCCCTCGCTAACGGACTCTGCCCCAGGGGCCGGTTCCACGGCACTGAAAGCAGCCGGCGCATTCTCCCGTCTTTCCCCGTCGCCCGGGTTCTCACCGCCGCCGGTTTCCTTCGCCCCTTCCCCTTCGGGAAAAGGCTCCGCCCCGCTTTGCCCTTTCACGTAATTTGTTATCATCCTCTCAAGATACGGCGCGTCCAATACCGGGTCCAGTCCGGCCTTTGTCCTGTGCGTGATTCCCTGGGAGGTAAGGTCTGTCCAGGGGGACATTAAAACCAGCCCTCTGGGAAGAAGGCGCTTTTGCTCTTTCAGTCTCAGCACCAGCGACAGCGCCATGTTTCCTCCCGCAGAATCCCCGGCCACCACCACGTCTCTTGCTCCATACCCTAAAAGCATGAGATAATTCCACGCTTTCATCGCGTCCTCCATCGCCGCCGGATAAGGATGCTCGGGCGCCAGACGGTAGTCAAAGCAAAGGACATCCATGGAAGTGCTTAGGGCCAGCTTGGTGGTCAGCGTTCTGGCATAGATTCTGCTTCCCGTGGAGTAGCCGCCGCCGTGGCAGTATAAAATCACATATTTTTTCATGTGAGCCCGGTTCACGCTCACCCACTCCGCCGTCATGTCTTCTATTTCCACGCTCCGTATCAGAACGTCTTTCACATTTCCCAAAAGCGCTCCCACATGGTCCTGGGACTGACGGTGTTTTTCAATATCCGGCTTGTCTATCATTCCGTGAACTTTCCGAATCAGACTCATCATATTCTGATTGAGGGTTTCCGGGGAAGGTTTCCTTGTGATTGTTTTTATAGCATTCATGTCATTCCTCCAATATTTGCTTACATTTTAACATATTTCTTCCGTTTTGTGGTATAATGAATTGCGCTGATGCGCAAGCAGGTCGCAAGGTATCCTCCCATCAAAGATGGGTCCCTCCTTACGACAGGTAATGAATTGCGCTGATGCGCAAGCATAGTCTTTATTATTAACAGCAGGGCAGGATTTTTGATTGGGAAAGAACAATAAAGTTAAATCACAATTTAATAATAAACCTCAAAACCATAAGGTATGGTATAAACTGGACTTGTCGGCTATCGTATATCCGACCCTGCAGCGTCGGGATTTTTCTTCCGTTTACCGCCTGTCCGTGGTTTTGAAAGAGCCTGTAAAACCGGATATTCTCCAGCAGGCGGTGGACGCCGCTCTGGTGCGGTTTCCCACCTACAAAACCGCCATCCACAAGGGTCTGTTCTGGCGTTATCTGGAACCTAACAACCGGCCCGGCCCTTTTGTGGAGAAGGATATCCGCAATTTCTGTATGCCCATGCCCTTTAAGGCCGGGAACCGTTATCTGCTTCGGATTTACTATTACGACTGCCGGATTTCCCTGGAGGCCCATCACTGTCTGGGCGACGGCACCGGAGGCATGTATGTGCTCCAGACAATTACCGCCGTTTATTTACGGCTCCTGGGCCATTCTGTCTCCAACGGATATTTTGTCAAGGATATCAATGAAACGCCGGACCCGGAGGAGCTTGAGGACGCTTATATGCGCTACGCCAACGCCAGAGTATGTCCGGCCCGGCCCGGAGAAAAGACCTACCGGGTGCGGGGCACCAAGGAGCCCTTTTACACTTTCAATGTGATTGACGGGATTATGTCCGTAAAACAGGTAATGGAGGTTGCCAAGAAATACAATGCCACCATCACCGAATATTTAAACGCAGTGCTTTTGTACGCCCTTTTGCAAAAGCAGGCTTCGGAGTGGCACCTGAAAACCACTCCCGTAAAAATTGCCATGCCGGTCAACCTGCGGCGCTTTTTTCCTTCAAAGACGCTGCGCAATTTCATCACCATGGTATATCCCGCCATTGATTCAAGGCTTGGGGAATACACCTTTGAGGAAATTGTGGTGCAGGTTCATAATTACATGCGTTATTATATCAACGAGAAATTTTTAAGAGGAGACATTACCACCAATGCCAGCACTCAGCGCAATCCTTTTATCCGTATTGTTCCTCTCTTTATCAAAGACTTTGTTGTACGGCAGTTTTACACCCGGGTTCAGGATAAAAATTCCTCCGCCGGACTCACAAACATGGGCTCCGTCAAAGTTCCCGATGATATGAAGCCCTTTATCCACCGATTTGACATCTATATGGGGCAGCCATTTTCCTCCCGTACCAACTGCGCCATCATCAGTTTTGAAGATATTCTCACCGTCAACTTTGCCAGCGGTATCATGGAAACCGACGTGGAAAGATATTTTTTCCGCAAGCTGGTGAAGGACGGCATCCATGTAACCATTGAAAGCAACCGGGAAACACTGGGACAGAAAAACCAGACTGATACCCCTTAAGCAGAAAGGAATCCATTATGTCATATTGTGTAAACTGCGGTGTGGAACTAGAATCTTCCCTGACGGAATGTCCTCTATGCAATACACCCGTTATTAATCCAAAAGAACTCTACAATTTAAAGCAGACCTCCCCCTATCCTCAGAAAAAGGGGCAGGTGGACGTGGTTAAACGGACGGATTTAACTATTCTGCTTTGCATTGTGTTAATTGCCACGTCCTTAAGCTGTCTTGCTTTAAATATTTTTGTTTTTTCCGGAAGCCTCTGGTCCCTTTTCATCATAGGCGCCTGCCTGATTATCTTTGTGTTTGCGATTCCCGCAGTGGTGTATACGAGGCTCCCTATTTATATTTCCCTTTTGTTTGACGGTATCGCCGTGGGATTTTACCTGTATATGATGACCTTCAACACGAAAGGGGACGAATGGTTCTTACGTCTGGCGCTTCCTATTGTGACGCTTGTCACCATTTTAGTGGAAATTTTTGCGCTTCTTCTGCGCTCTTTTCCCGTTTCCTCTCTCACCACGGCTCTTTACTTTTTCTTTGAGACCGGTCTTTTATGCGTCGGTATCGAGCTGCTAATCCGCCATTATCTGGGCGCTCCTTTGCGCCTTGTGTGGTCCGCCGTGGTTCTCACGGTATGCGGCGTTATTGTGATGGTTCTTCTGACGACTCTGTCAAGAAGGCGTCTGCGGGACGCGGTGCGCAGGAGGCTGCATTTTTAAAATCAGTACTTGCCCGGATAATCCGTCCCTGTCTCGCTCTGCATTCTGTAAATATATTTATCTGGCTCCGTGCGCATACAAAGCAGTGTATCAAAGGCAAGAAGAATCATCCTGTCCCCGTTCTGCCTCATATTGCTGTTATCCGCATCAAGCCTTGCCTTGAAATGGTCCATCTGCCACACCATGACGTCCACCGCCGTGTATCCTTCCACCTTTGCCTTACACGCAAAGTTGCCGTGCGCCATATAATAGACAAATTCCTCGTATATCTCCCTGTCGTTTTTCAGCCTTTGCCAGAAATTCTCCGCAAACTCCCCGCTCTCCCCGGCATGACTGCATAATTCCCCGATAAAACGAATCACTGTTTTTTCTTCCATGTTTATAACCATTCTCCTTTCCAAAGCTCAAAGCCCAAAGACTTCGCGGGCAGCCAAATCTCCGGATTGAAATTCTTATTTTTCAATCTTTCCCTCAATGCTTTCCCGGCCGGTTTCAATGCCGCAGACTGTATAAACGTAAAGAGAGTATACCACATAAAAAAATAGATGGAAATCCCTTTACTTTCTGTTATAATGATTTATTGGAAGAAATATACGGAAGGAGAAGTACTTATGAGTGAGAAGATACTGGTTGTGGACGATGAAAAAGAAATTACTGACTTAATCACACTTTATCTGCAAAACGAAAATTATACTGTCTATCCCTTTTATGATTCCGAAAAGGCCTGGGAAAAGGCAGAAAACGAAGAACTGGACCTGGCGATTTTAGATGTAATGATGCCGAAGATGGACGGCTTTGCCCTTTGCCAGAAAATCCGCGAGCATCACAACTATCCCATTATCATGCTGACCGCCCGTGAAGCGGAGGTTGACAAAATTACCGGACTTACGCTGGGAGCCGACGATTATATCACAAAACCTTTCCGCCCCCTTGAACTGATTGCAAGGGTAAAAGCACAACTGCGGCGATACAAAAAATATAATCAGATTACGCCTCTTGAGGATTCCCAGATTATCACCCACGGCGGGCTCATGCTCAACAGTCTTACACACGAGTGCACATTAGACGAAAAGCCCCTTTCTCTGACGCCTACGGAATTTACCATCCTTTACGTCCTGTGCCAGAAGAAAGGCAAAGTAATCAGCGCCGAAGAACTTTTCCACTCTGTCTGGGGCGAGGAATATTTCAGCAAGAGCAACAACACCATCACAGTGCATATCAGGCATCTGCGGGAAAAAATGAACGACTCCTTTGAAGACCCCAAATATATTAAAACAGTCTGGGGGTGTGGCTACAAAATTGAAGGCTGAATTTCTGGTTATACTTCTGATTATTTTGGCGTTTGCCTTTTTATTCACTTTCCTTCTGATTGCGCACCTTTACGCACGGCGGCAGGTTAAAAAATCCATTTCCGCCACAGCCCACATGCTGCATACCTATATGCACCACGACCTTGACTCCAACGACGTGTTCCCTCCCGCCTACGCGGAGGTCGCCACGCAGATTGTGCAAATCAAGTCCTCCGTCCAGCGCCACGCGCAGGCCACAAAAGACGAGGTTGACCGCAAAAACGATTTGATTACCTATCTTGCCCACGATTTGAAAACGCCGCTTACTTCGGTGATTGGCTATCTGGATTTGCTGGAAGAAGCCTCCGACATGCCGAAGGAACTGCGGACAAAATATATACACATTACGCTGGAAAAAGCGCTGCGTCTGGAGAAGCTGATTAATGAGTTTTTTGAGATAACCAGATATAACCTGCAGCAGATTGCCCTGGAAAAGGAAACCATTGATTTGTCCTTTATGCTGATGCAGCTCACGGACGAGTTTTATCCCCTTTTATCCAGTCACGGCAACACGGTAGAGCTTCAGACCGAAGACGATTTGACCGTTTACGGGGATTCCATGAAGTTAGCGAGGGTGTTCAACAATATTCTGAAAAACGCCATCTCCTACAGCTATCCCAATACGCCGATTAAGGTCTATGCCGGAAAGCGGGAGAAGGATATTTTCATCTGCTTTATCAATCAGGGAAAAACCATCCCTGCCGAAAAGCTAAATTCTATTTTTGAAAAATTCTTCCGTCTTGACGAAGCCAGAAGCACCAACACCGGCGGAGCCGGTTTGGGACTTGCCATCGCAAAGGAGATTGTCACCCTCCACGGCGGAGCCATCAATGCCACCAGCGAGGACGAGCGGACCACCTTTTCCGTGTCTCTTCCCCAGTACTGACCTCATTTATTAAAGGGCTGTCAAAGCAGACAGCCCTTTTTTATAAATCCTTATCTGAAATATTCCACACCCGATTCGAAAATCTTCAAATCCTGTTCTCCGTAGATATTCACGGCAACTCCCTCTCCGCGCCGTTCCGCATGGGCCATCTTTCCGAAAACCCTTCCGTCAGGGGAAGTGATTCCTTCAATCGCCGCATAGGAACCGTTTACATTCCACTCCTCGTCCATGGTAACATTTCCGTCCCTGTCGGCATACTGGGTTGCCACCTGGCCGTTTGCAAAGAGCTGTTCAAGCCATTTGTCAGAGGCCACAAATCTTCCCTCTCCGTGGGAAACCGGGGTTGCGTAGGTTCTTCCCGGCTCCGCGCCCATAAGCCATGGGGATTTATTGGAAACCACTTTTGTGTAAACCATTCTGGATATATGGCGGTTAATGGTATTGGAAGTCAGAGTAGGCGTATCCTCCTTCTGCCCCGCGATATCGCCGTAGGCAATCAGCCCCATTTTAAGCAGCGCCTGAAAACCGTTGCAAATTCCCAGCGCCAGTCCGTCTCTTTCACTAAGAAGCCTCATTACCGCCTCCCTGATGTGCTGGTTCTGGAAAGCGGCCGCAAAGAACTTGGCGCTGCCGTCCGGCTCGTCGCCAGCGGAAAACCCTCCGGGGAACATGATAATCTGCGCCTTGTCGATTTCCTTTCCGAAAACCTCCACGGATTCCCGTATATCTTCCGCGGACTGATTTTTAAATACACGTGTTATCACATCCGCCCCGGCCCGCTTAAATGCCTGTTCACTGTCATATTCACAGTTTGTCCCCGGAAATACCGGTATGAAAACGGTAGGCTTCGCCACCTTATGTTTGCAGACATAAACCTTATCTGTCCTGTATATCCCGGATTTCACAGGTTTTGCACCTTCATATGCCTTTGTGGGGAACACTTTCTCCAGTTTGGACTTCCACGCGTCAAGCGCCTCATCCATGGTAACGACGCATTTCTGCCAGGTAAAGGAGGGTTCTTCCTTAACCCTGCCGATTACGCGGAAGTTCAAATCCTCCGTTTCGTTGTATTCCTTTTCCAGTAAAAGGGCGGCGTCTATGCCTTTCATTTCCAGCACAATATCGCCCAGACAGTTTTCAAATAAATCTAAAGGCCGCAGGCCCTCGTCAAAGGCAACGCCCAGCTTATTCCCAAAGGCCATCTTTGACACGCCCGTCACAAGGCCGGCGCCATCCAGCGCGTAGGCGGCCTTCACCTTGCCTGTCCGCATCAGCTTTGTGATAAAGCCATAGGTCTGCATCACATGGTCGTAAACCGGAATATCATATTCGTCCTTATCAAACCAGAACTGTATCAGCGTATCGCCCGCTTCTTTCAGCTCCGGCGTCACAATGTCCTGAATTTTTGCCACATCCACCGCAAAGGATACCAGCGTGGGCGGCACATCGATTTCGTTAAAGGTGCCCGACATACTGTCCTTGCCGCCGATGGAAGGCAAACCGTAGCCAATCTGCGCGTCATAGGCGCCTAAAAGCGCCGCAAAAGGCTGGCTCCATCTTCCCGGCTCCGATGTCATGCGTCTGAAATACTCCTGGAAAGTAAAGCGGATTTTGTCAAACGCTCCGCCGGAAGCCACAATCTTCGCCATGGATTCGGTAACGGCATAAACCGCCCCGTGATAAGGGCTCCAGGAGGACAGATAAGGGTCGAATCCGTAGCTCATCATGGTTACCGTATCCGTCTTACCTTCAAGGACGGGGAGCTTCGCCGCCATCGTCTGGGTTTCCGTGAGCTGATATTTGCCGCCGTAGGGCATCAGCACGCTTCCCGCTCCGATAGTGGAATCAAACATTTCCACCAATCCCTTCTGGGAACAGGAATTTAAATCGTTCAGGCTCTTTAACCACGCTTCCTTTATGTTGTTATCGTCCAGCGCTTTCTGAACTTCCGGAACCGATATTTTTTTCAGATAATTATTTTCCCTGTCGGGAATGTCAACCAGCACGTCGGTTTCCTGATGCGCGCCGTTGGTGTCAAGGAACTTTCTGGAAATATTGACAATTTCCTTCCCGCGCCATCTCAGCACCAGCCTGGGCTCTTTTGTGACCACCGCGACGGGAACCGCCTCAAGATTTTCCTCCGCCGCATAGCCAAGGAATGCGTCAACGCTTTTAGGGCCTACCACCACTGCCATTCTCTCCTGGGATTCGGAGATGGCAAGTTCCGTGCCGTCCAGTCCCGCATACTTCTTCGGCACCCTGTCAAGGTCTACCACCAGTCCGTCGGCAAGCTCGCCGATTGCCACGGACACGCCGCCTGCGCCGAAGTCGTTGCACTTTTTAATCAGCCTGCACACTTCTCTCCTGCGGAAAAGTCTCTGGATTTTTCGCTCGGTGGGCGCGTTTCCCTTCTGTACCTCCGCCCCGCAGGTCTCGATGGAGCTTTCCGTATGTACCTTGGATGAGCCGGTCGCGCCGCCGCAGCCGTCCCGTCCCGTTCTTCCGCCAAGCAGGATAATCACGTCGTCCGGGTCGGAATTTTCCCTGATAACATTTTTTCTGGGCGCCGCGCCCATAACGGCTCCGATTTCCATGCGCTTGGCAACATAGTCGGGATGATAGATTTCTTTTACATAGCCGGTCGCAAGCCCCACCTGATTTCCGTAAGAGGAATAGCCGCCGGCCGCGCCTCTCACCAGTTTTTTCTGGGACAGCTTGCCCTTAAGGGTTTCCGAAACGGGAACCGTGGGGTCCGCTGCGCCGGTAACGCGCATAGCCTGATATACGTAGCCACGGCCCGATAACGGGTCCCTGATAGCGCCGCCAAGGCAGGTGGCCGCCCCGCCGAAAGGCTCGATTTCCGTAGGGTGATTGTGGGTTTCGTTTTTGAAAAATACCAGCCACTCCTCCGTTACAGGCCCGCTGCCGTAGTCCATCTCCACCGGAACCACCACGGAACAGGCGTTGATTTCATCGGATTCCTCCATATCCTGAAGCTTTCCGTCTTTTTTCAGTTTGCGCATGGCCATCAGCGCCAAATCCATCAGACATACAAATTTATCGCTCCGGCCCTTAAATATTTCATTCCTGGTATCCAAATAACTCTGGTAAGTGGTCTCTAAGGGCGTTCTGTAATAGCCCTCCTTAAATTCGATGTTTTTAAGCTCTGTGGAAAAGGTAGTGTGACGGCAATGGTCGGACCAGTAAGTGTCAAGCACGCGGATTTCCGTCATGGCAGGTTCGCGGCGCTCCTCCGACTTATAGTAATTCTGAATATGAAGAAAGTCCTTAAAGGTCATTGCCAGCCCAAGGCTTTCGTATAATTTATGAAGTTCTTCCTCCGGCATTTCCCTAAAGCCGTCTAATACCGCCACGTCAGCCGGTTCCTCATAATTCGTTATGAGTGTGTCCGGCTTGTCCATACCGGTCTCCCTTGAATCCACCGGATTGATACAGTAGGATTTGATTCTTTCAAATTCATCATGGGAAAAGTCCCCGATAATCAGATAGACCACCGCCGTTTTTATCACCGGCTCCTCGTCTTCTTTTAAAAATTTCACACACTGCACGGCCGAGTCCGCGCGCTGGTCAAACTGTCCCGGAAGAAACTCTACCCCGAACGCCTCTCCGTCAGAAGGGATGTCAATCCGCTCCCTGTAAAGAATATCCACCGGCGGCTCCGAAAACACGCCGTTTAAGGCCCGCTCAAAAATTTCCTCCGAAAGATTTTCTACATCATAACGGATAAAAACACGGACATCCCTGACGGTTGTGATTCCCAGGTAACTGCTGATTTCCTCTTTCAGCTCCTTTGCCTTTACCGCAAAGGGCGCTTTCTTTTCTACATAAACGCGTTTTACGTTTCCCATGGTGAAATTTCTCATCCTCCTTATTCGTCCACTATAAGTCCCTGCATTGCATACAGGATTTCTCTGTCTATCGCCGCCTCCGAAATTCCCCTTGTCTGGGAGGCAATTTTAAGGCCCTCTAAGACATACATGATATGTCTGGCAGCGCCTCTTGGGTCTTCGCAATAAAATTCTCCGCTTTCCGCACCGGCCGTAATCAGCTTTTCAATCACATGCACCGCCGCGTCAAACTGTTTTTTCAGTAAATTTTCCCTGGCTGGTATGGTAGTGTCAAAAAAATATTCATAAACTGCCTTGTTTAAAGACTGATTCATGTTTAAAAGCTCTTTTTTCTGTTCATTTAAAAATAGCGCAAGAATATCGGAAGGCGTTGTTTCCTCCCGGATGCTTTCCCCAAACACATCGTCCGTATCCTCCTGCTCCATTTTTAAAACTTCCTCAAACAGTTCCCCCGTATTCTGGAAATACAGGTAAAGCCCGCCCCGGCTGATACCGCATGCCTCCACAATATCTTTCATGGTGACCTTTATAAAGCCTTTTTCCATAAATACCGTTCTTGCAGTTTCTATGATAAATTTCTTCTTTTGCTCCGATTTGCCGTTCATTCCTGCCGCTCCTATGCCAGAGGTTTATCCCAGATTTCCAGTAATTCCTTTATCCGCTTAAGCCCATGCAGGTAAACGCCGTTCTCCACACCCATTGACCAGAGCCTTCCTTTGGTCATGCCCCCAAGCACATATTTTGCCATAACCGCAAAAATAGCCTCTATCTCCTTTAGTTCCACCTGCCCTATGAGCCGCAGCTCATCCTGCTCATTTCTGATTCCATAATGGGAATAGGTGTAAACATAGTTCCTGTCCATCATTCCTGTCTTTTGCATG
>OFFW01001927.1_pt1 | contig 11933 bp, 5 predicted proteins | sample 1521501 | NCBI WGS metagenome assembly OFFW01 (sample SAMEA3504107, study PRJEB24116) | mouse gut metagenome | biome: mouse gut; feature: mouse-associated habitat; material: faeces | place: Denmark | collected 2011
TTCTGATTGGCTTGTCGCCGAACCTTAAGTGGGAAATGGTAACGCCGCCTGTTTTCTTGGAGTCATACTGGAAGTATGCCTGGATATATTTGTCCGTATGATCGCCGATGATCTTGGTGGAGTTCTTGTTTGCGCCTACCGTACCGTCGCCGCCAAGTCCCCAGAACTTGCACTCTACGGTGCCTTCTGCAGCCGTAATCGGAGCCGGTTTTACTTCCGGTAAGCTTAAGTTCGTCACGTCGTCTACGATACCGATTGTAAAGCGCGGCTTCGGAGCGTCTTTTTCGAGCTCTTTGTATACTGCGAATACGCTGGAAGGCGGTGTGTCTTTCGAACCTAAACCGTAACGTCCTCCGGTTAAAATTACATCATTTAATCCTGCTTCACGTAAGGTTGCGGCTACGTCTAAGAACAGCGGATCCCCAAGGGAGCCCGGCTCTTTTGTACGATCCAGAACAGCCACTTTCTTAGCCGTCTTCGGAAGCGCTTTTAAGAATGCATCCGCTACCCACGGACGGTATAAGCGAACCTTGATAAGGCCTACCTTCTCGCCCTTTGCGGTCATATAATCAATCACTTCTTCCGCAACGTCGTTGATGGAACCCATCGCTACGATGACGCGGTCCGCATCTTCGGCGCCGTAGTAGTTGAACAGGCTGTAGTTGGTGCCGAGCTTTTCATTGACTTTTGCCATATACTTCTCTACGATAGCCGGAAGCGCGTCATATACCGGGTTGCAGGCTTCACGGTGCTGGAAGAATACGTCGCCGTTCTCATGGGAACCGCGCATCGCCGGATGCTCCGGATTGAGCGCATGGTCGCGGAACGCCTTCACCGCGTCCATATTGCACATTTCTTTGAGATCTGCGTAATCCCACTCTTCGATCTTCTGAATCTCGTGAGAGGTACGGAAACCGTCAAAGAAGTTGATAAACGGAACCTTGCCCTCGATGGTCGCCAAGTGCGCAACCGGGCTTAAATCCATAACTTCCTGTGTGTTTGTCTCGCATAACATAGCAAAACCAGTCTGGCGACAGGCATATACGTCGCTGTGGTCGCCGAAGATATTCAAGGACTGTGTCGCAACGGTACGTGCGGATACGTCAAATACGCACGGAAGCTGCTCGCCCGCAATCTTGTACATATTCGGGATCATCAGCAAAAGCCCCTGAGACGCCGTAAATGTTGTCGTTAATGCGCCTGCTGCAAGGGAACCGTGAACTGCGCCTGCCGCGCCTGCCTCGGATTCCATTTCCACTACTTTTACCTGATTTCCAAAGATGTTTTCCTGTCCTGCCGCAGACCACTGGTCAACCGTGTCGGCCATTGGGCTGGAAGGCGTAATGGGGTAAATTGCTGCAACATCCGTAAACGCATACGCAACGTGTGCGGCAGCTGTATTACCGTCCATTGACTGTTTTGCTCTTGACATTTGATTTCCTCCTTAAAATTGAATGTTCTAAGTACCAGATTTTGGCGGTTTTCACACCGTCTCTAATATATTACTATATAGTTCTTATCCCAAAAAATCAATACTTTCGACAAGATTTTTTGCATATTTTTTTGTACCTGCCAACTCCCGCCGCATATGGTTTCCTGCTGCGCGGACAGGCCGAAAATAATCTTCTGCCGATTCGTTTTCGGCAGGCACAAAACCGTTGCACAGCATGTATCTCTTCCACGGTATAGTCTATGCGCCAATGCCTCCCGTTAGTAGTTCTTCTGAAATCTGCCATACAAAAAAGCCCCGGCGTTTTTTAGGTTCTTTCTGAACTTTGGGTATAATCAATAAATGAGACAGGATTTACACCAATGTCATTTAGTTAAGGCATTGACCACTTAAGCGTGCTGTTTTTGCTCGTAGAGGGCAGTTAATGAAGTCAGGTATGTTAAGAATGTGAAAACTTCAGTTTGATGCAGATTGTTATCAAAAAAGAGTACCGCTCACTTTTGCGAAAGTGAACGGTATTTTTAAACCTTAACTTAATGCTGTTGGACTTAACTAAATGACATTGTTTCTATCTTTATTTTTTATTTTTAAAAGAAAAGAAGATATGCCCTATATCGCCCGATTACTGTAGAAGCATTTGAAAAGACGAAACAATCTGCCAGTATCGTTTTTTGATTACAAAAAACCGCTTTCCAATCATCCATCATGCAAAAGTTCTCGTCAAAAGGTCGCTGTGCTCTAAAAAATCCATAATATCCGTAAACCCAAGCCGCTCCAAAAGCTCCCGCACGTAAGGATTTTCCAGCGGCGTCCGGTATTGCGCAGCAATTCCGTATTAATTGACCATAGCCCTGCCTTCTTCTTTTGGGATCAGTACTTTTGGACCGCCGACACAGCCGCCGCTACACGCCATGCCCTCAAAAAAATTTCCGTCCGTTTTTTTGTTTTTAATCTGTTCGATCAATTCCCGGCAGGCTTTCACGCCGTCCGCCTGTTTCGCTTTTACCGGAATCGTTTTGTCCGGGGAAAGCTGCGCTACCGTTTCCGCAACCGCTTCGCTGACGCCGGATGTTCTGGCATAAATGCGCCCCGCTTTGGAGGAATGCTCTCTCTCATCCTCCGGCAGCTCGGCAGGATTAACATTTACCGCTTCAAAAAAGTCCAAAACTTCCTGAAATGTCAGCACGTAATCCACGGCGTCCGCAATGTCCTCTTCCCTGGCTTCTTTCTTTTTTGCCATGCAGGGTCCGATAAACACGGTAACGGCATTCGGATGCAGCTTTTTTACGACTCTTCCGGCGGCAATCATCGGAGATACCGCTCCTGGCACATGTCCCACGAGATCGTGATAGATTCCCCGGATCATGGCAATCCAGACGGGACAGCAGCAGCTCGTCAGCTGAAAATCCCCTTCTTCTTTTACGTGCCGGTCAAATTCGAGCGCTTCCTTTAACGTCAGGATATCCGCAAACGCCGCCACTTCCACCATTCCGGAAAACCCGATCCGCTTAAACGCAGTCCGCAGCCGTCCAACCGAAGCCTCTTTTCCGAACTGCCCGGTAAACGCCGGAGCGATCAGCGCATAGACCTCTTGCCTGCGGTCGCACAGCATGTCCAAAACGGGAAAAATCTCCTTATTCTCCATTAACCGTCCCATTTTGCATACGTCCACGCATGCACCGCACCCCGTGCACTTTTGGGGATCAATATAAATCTTTCCGTTGATTTTTTCGATTGCATCAAAAATACAGCTGTCCTGACAGGCATTGTCTCCCTGGCAGTTCTCACAGCCGCCTGCGGCAACGACCGGCGCATATTGTTTCGGATGGAGCAGGCAGTCCATTGGATATGCGTCGTACTTCCCGGAAAGATTTCTACCCTTTTCCAGCTCTTTTTCTAAAATTTCCTGATACAGCTCCTGTAATGTCTTCATTTCATCCATGCGTTTCCTTTCACATATCCGCGCCGTTTCTTTTAGCAAATACATACCCTTTTCTGACAGGCCATTCGCTCATGCCTGTCGGAAAAGGGTAAGATAAACAATGCGGATATTCTCTGTTCTTTTTTCTATTCAGTATGGACAAAAGAAATAATTTTTATTCAACAAAACCCTAAAAATACATTTTATTTTCCAAGCGCCGTCTTCTTGGAAACCTGCGTCTTTTCTTCGTAACACGCAAACGATTCCTCCACCAGCTTTTGATCGGGCTTTGGTGTAAAAAGGCTGACAACCGGTACGATCACAAGGCCTGCCAGCATGGCGATCACACCGCAGTTGATCGGCGACTGCATGATTTCCGGAAACGAACTCTTAAAGAAAATATTGGCAAGCATCAAAACGGAACCAAACAGAAAACTCGCCCAGCACGCCGCTTTCGTTACTTTTCTGGAATAGAGCGCATACATAAACGGAGCTAGAAACGCGCCGGCAAGCGCGCCCCAGGATACGCCCATCAGCTGCGCGATAAATGTCACGGAACTCTTATACTGGATCAGCGCCAAAATGGATGAAATCGCAATAAATACCACGATCAGAATACGCATCGTAAGCACCTGTTTTTTCTCGCTCATCTTCCGGAAGAAAAGCTCTTTTAAAAAGTCAATCGTAAGCGTGGAGCTTGATGCCATGACAAGGGACGAAAGCGTGGACATGGACGCCGAAAGCACGAGGATCACGACCAGTGCGATCAGCATCGGCGAAAGCCCGGAAAGCATCGTCGGAATAATGGAATCGAACCCGTTTGCCGCCACGTCGATCTGATCGGAAAACAGCCTTCCAAAACCGCCGAGAAAATAACAGCCGCCCGCTACAACCAGCGCAAACACGGTAGAAATAATCGTTCCCTTTTTGATGGATTCTTCGTCTTTGATCGCATAGAACTTTTGTACCATCTGCGGCAGGCCCCAGGTTCCGAGCGAAGTCAAAAGCACGACAAATACCAGATTCAGCGGATCCGGGCCGAAAAACGAAGCAAATACGCCGGGCGTTTCGGCAACCGTCTCATCCGTCACCCGCGCCAGCCCGTCCAGGGCTTCCATAAAGCCTCCTTTGCTACCAATCACGGCGGCAATCACCGCTGCGATTCCGACCAGCATGATAATACCCTGGATAAAGTCGTTGATCGCCGTAGCCATGTAACCGCCGGCAATGACGTAAATCGCCGTCAATACTGCCATCAGAATAATGCAGACGGAATAGTCAATATCAAACGCCATCCCAAACAGCCTGGAAAGCCCGTTGTACAGAGACGCCGTATAAGGAATCAAAAAGACAAAAATAATGACGGAAGCGCCGATCTTAAGCCCCCTGCTGCCAAAGCGCTCGCCAAAAAACTGCGGCATCGTAGCCGAATCCAAGTGCTGCGTCATAATGCGTGTCCGGCGTCCCAGAACAACCCATGCCAAAAGAGATCCGATCACGGCGTTTCCGATCCCCGCCCAGGTGGCGGAAATACCGAATCTCCAGCCGAACTGTCCGGCATAGCCTACAAATACGACTGCAGAAAAATAAGACGTACCATATGCAAATGCCGTCAGCCACGGTCCCACGGATCTACCTCCCAATACAAAACCGTTGACATCCGTCGCATGCTTTCTGCAGTAGAGTCCTATGCCGACCAGTACCGCAAAATAAATAATCAGTAAAATAAGTTTCATAATGTCCTCCCTTTGCTTTTGCTTGGTAATTTAATACTTTGAAGCTTTGAAGCTTTATAGCGTTAAAGTCAATATAGCACAGATTCTCTGATTACGCAAGATTTCTGTAAAAATTTGTTTCCCGGGGCACATATTCCTGTGAAACAAAAAAGGGCAGGAACATATCCCTGCCGCTTTCTTACACATCTTTTATTTGATTTTCACTTTCTTTTTCTTGGAAAAATCACCGTAGACTTTTTTATTGGAGCTGTCTTTTCGATATGCCCTCACTTGAAACGTATATTTTTTCCCGGATTTTAATTTCTTGATTTTTATCTTCAGTTTTTTTGCAGATACGCTCTTTACCTTTTTAAATGAAGCGTTTCCTTTTTTCATCCAGACTTCATATCCGTGGGCATCTGTGATTTTTTTCCAGGATACCACTGCCTGTTTTTTCTGCACTTTGATTTTCTTTAATACCACTTTCTTTGGTTTTACTGTCTGCTCCTGCTTTGTATCCTGCCCCGGTTCGTTTTTCGGCGGTTCCGTCTCATCCTGATTCGTTTTCGGCTCTTTTGTTACCTGTACGGTACAAGAAACGGTCTTAGATGAACAGACGGCGCGCACAACCGTCCGGCCTTCTCCGACTGCCGTAACCCTACCCTCTTCGTTCACTGCAGCTATAGCCGGATTGTCCGACTCCCATCGAATCTTACCCAAATCCTCCGGTATCAAAGATGCGTTCGCCAAGATCGCCGCCGACTCTCCCTGTATCAGAGTAATTTCCGTGATATCTTCCTGATTCATAAACTTTGCATCGCCCAGCGATACCAGTGCTTCCTTCCCCGCACCAGACGCTCTGACTTCGAGTTTTTTCATTCCTGTAATTTCCAGGCAGACGGATTCTGCCGGATAGCCTGACAGAAGCGGGTCAGACACATACAAAAGCTTCCCGTCCCCGTAAATTTCGACCGATGCCTGCAGACCGGGCGCCACCTGGGCATCTATGCCGATCCACGCCGTAAACAGATCAAACTTCTTTCCGGTCAAATCCCAGGATACGGAAACGTCCGTTTTCATTCCGATCCCTTTCTCAAACGTTCTCTGTTCCCCGTTTCCAATGAAAGAAATCGCCTGCCCGGCTCCGTTTTTATCTTTTTTGATCTTTGCCGATTCTGCCAGAAACAGATCGCTGGCATACGTATGGCTGGCAAAAACCGGGTACTGCTCATATAAATAAAATTCTGCCGCACTGATATGCGTATTTGCCGGATATCCGCCGGTAGATAACGCCGTAACCTTTATCCGCCTTGCATTCGGCGCTTCAAATACGGCGCTCTTTAACGTATCGTTATCCTCCCAGGTATTTCCCCTGGGCGTAACGACGGTAAAATCTTCTCCCGTTTCCGAAGTGCTGTAGGAAATTTCATAGGTAAGGATGACCCCGTTTCCTCCGCCTTTTCTCGGCAGATACTCCAGTTTTCCGATATCCGTATTTTCATCCAGCAAGATCGTATAGCTGTTGTTTTTTCCTTCGCTGAGGTTTGGTTTCGTTCCGTTTCCGTAATTGGAATGCCAGAACGTATCTTCATTGCCGTCTACCGCCGAGGCCGCCGTTTCGGCTCCCGTGTGTTCGCTGTCCGCAGAACCTCTTAGCTTTTGAGAAGGTATTTTCCGGTACCCGGCATAGTATTTGGGCGCCATGCCGAGCAGCGCGCCGTAAGAATCCAGGTATTTCTTCTTATCTTCCTGGCTTAACCCGGAATACGCCTTGGTCATCGCGGCTTTTTCCAGATAGAATTTCGTTTGATCTGCCGCGTCGCTCTGCGTCATATGTTTGGCCAGATATGCGGAAAATTCATCCAAAACGGACAGATACGTATCCTTCCGCCGCTCCTGGCTCCAGTCTTCTCCCATCAGGCCGTTTTCGGTCATTACATATGTCTGCGTATGCTCTCCGCCCGGCAGCTGGTAAGCATAGATTCTCTGATCCAGATAGCTGTTTTTAAACCGGAAACGATCGCCCGACTCTCTGTGGTAAATTTCTACTTTAGAACCTTCCGGAAAATCAAATTCCCGCGTCAAAGCTTCGGCCTGAACGTTTCCCGCCAGAGACTGTGCAAACACTTCTTCTCCGGAAGCATTCAGAATACGGATCGACAGGTACGTCTCTTCAAAAAAACTGTGCGGCGTCGTATGTTCCACTTCCCAGATTAGTTTCTGTCTCTCGGTGTCCAAAGAAACCGACGCAGCCTTTCCGTCGCCAAGTCCCAGCAATTGTATCTCTACGTCATAAAGCAGCGGATTTCCTTTGATTTTTTCATAGCTAAACTCCTTTGCCGCATTCCCCTGTGCAGCGACAAAATATTCTTTTTGAAACCGGTAATCTGCCGTGCGCGGCATCGGAAGCTCTATTTCATAAATTCCGACCGGAAGTTCCGTCTGTATTGTTTTCCCGGTAACCGGAATCTTCTTTACGATCTTTCCGCCGTTTTTGATTACAATATTTTTATTCTGTATCTGGGAAAGATCGTCAATGGAGATCTTAAGAGTTGCCTGGCTTTTGTATCCCGTGTCCGCCAAATCATCCGTACTGACAAGGCTGTAAATACCGTCCAGATTCAATTTGCTGCGTACGCGCTCACACGCCGCTTTATCTGTAATAATATCGTTCAGATAGTAAAGCATCGGCAGATCCATTTCATATATCTCATTTTCCAGCTCTTTTGCCGGACGGATATGCCAGCTTTCAAAATATGGGATCACATTGTACTGTCCCGTTTTACTAAACGACTCTGCGATTACATCCGAAGAAGACATAGGCTTTCCGTTGTCATAGCAGAACTTTCTGTACTGGGAATGCATCGCGCTCACTGTTTTCTCCGGTCCCAGCCGATCCAGCACATTGGTAAACATAAAAAGACTTGCATTAAAATGCTCTCCGCCTTCTACGATTTCATTAAATGTGCCGGTCGTCTCCCTTCTGTTTTTTGCATACGTTCCGAGCTCTTTATAGCGCTGTGTTTTGGAACCGCTGAAATTATAAAGCATCCAGCCGGAATCTTCCTCGGGCCGATACGTCTCTTCAAAATAATACCCCAAAATATTATTCGTCGTCTCTACAAAAGAATTTTCCTGATTTGCAAAACTTCCCTCGTAACCATGCCCGAATTCATGGAGGGAGACCCAGTTCTTTTCGAGATAGCCGCCTAAGCTGTCATCGTTATTCGCACTGTGGTCGCCGGAATAATAAGCTGCGCCGTAGCCATGGACATTCGCTTTAATAAAAAACTTTGCCCGGACATTTTGATGACAGGCTTCTTTCGCATAAAAATCCAGCCCCACAAAAGCGTCGTACTGCCGGATAAACGCTGCGTACCATTCCAGCATGCCGTCAATCGTATGAAACTGGTAAGCTTCTTTTACACCGGGAGCATCAATAATCCGATCCCTGTCTTTTTCCGGAACCAGAAACGTAGCCGAATCCCCTTCTATAATGGCAAACGGAGCTTCCGATTCTTCCCATATACGGAAAAATTCCGTTTCCTCATCCTGATAACGGTAAAACGGAATTTCCTTCCATGCGTCGCTCCACTCGATTTCCACGATCGGCTGCACTGTCGTATCCTTGGGCGTCGTGATAAACGGCACGCTGTCCGCGCTCTTACGCTCCTGTGTAATTTCTCCCTCGGCGCTTCTGACATGATACGAATTTTTCACCGTGATAAAACTTCCGTCAGAAGGAATGTTGACCGCGTTTTGTGACTCAGACCAGCCGTCTGCTTCCTGCACAGCCGCCTGCTCTTTCCAGGCGTCGTCATTAAAAAGGCGAAGTTCCAGTTCTTCCCCAAACTCTTCATAATTCACCAGCCGGATTTTAAGTTCCGCATTTGCAGGAAGCCAGATGCCAAGGTTCTGCCTGTCATGGTAATATCCTCTGTTAAACCCGATATCCGTCAGATGTTTTGCCGCCGGAAGGGTATATAATTTTCTCTGTATCTTTTTATTCGCCGCGCCCTCGCCCGAAGAGAGCACATGCACGACCGTATTCAGTTCGGCGGATTTCCCGTCGGAATCGGTAACCCTGTAGGATACTGTGTAATTCCCCGGCACGGATGTATCAACCTCTCCGTCCCGCCTGATATCTGCCGTCAGATCGCCGTCTTCCAGATCGTCTGCAAATACCCTTATCGTACTGCCCGAAATATCTTCTCCCTGGTTCACCCAGGTCTCCACCGAACCAGAAAGCATCGGCGTTCGATATTCCTCCTGTAAAGTTCCCTCTGCCGCATGGACAAGAGGCTGCATCCAAAACAACAGGAAAGTCGCTAATCCTATTGCCGGAACAATACCGCATTTTCCAAAAAAACACTTCATAACGTTTCCTCCTCTTTTTGCATCACTTCCGCTTATCATAACATACCATATTATGGATGATCAACAGAAAAGTGCAAAACTTATTTTTCCTTGAAAAAGGAAGGTTTTTATGTATAATATAGTGAGTAAATCCCAATAAAAAAGATAAGACTGAGGTGTGAAAATGATAAGTGCAAACAACGTTACATTGCGGCTTGGAAAAAAGGCTCTGTTTGAAGACGTCAATATCAAGTTTACAGAAGGAAACTGTTACGGCTTAATCGGCGCAAACGGCGCCGGAAAATCCACGTTCCTTAAAATTCTGTCCGGACAGCTGGAGGCAACTAGCGGCGACATTGCCATTACGCCGGGGCAGCGGCTTTCCTTCTTACAGCAGGACCATTTTAAATATGACGGCTATTCCGTTTTGGACTCCGTAATCATGGGAAATCAGCGTCTGTATGACATCATGAAAGAAAAAGACGCAATTTATATGAAGGAAGATTTCTCCGATGAGGACGGCATCCGCGCAAGCGAACTGGAAGCGGAATTTGCCGATATGGACGGCTGGAATGCGGAATCCGACGCCGCGACGCTTTTAAACGGCCTTGGAATCCCGACGGAAGAACACTCTGCCTTTATGAAAGATATGCCGGGCGCCGCTAAGGTTAAGGTACTGCTTGCGCAGGCTCTCTTCGGGAATCCCGATATCCTGCTGCTCGACGAGCCGACCAACCATCTGGATCTGGACGCGATAGCGTGGCTGGAAGAGTTCTTAATCAACTTTGAAAATACGGTTATCGTCGTTTCCCACGATCGCTACTTTTTGAACAAAGTCTGCACCAACATTGCAGATATCGACTACGGCAAAATCCAGCTTTACGCCGGGAACTACGACTTCTGGTACGAATCCAGCCAGCTTCTTGTCAAACAGATGAAAGAAGCCAACAAGAAAAAAGAAGAAAAAATCAAAGAACTGCAGGAGTTTATTTCCCGATTTTCCGCGAATGCTTCCAAATCCAAGCAGGCGACCTCGCGAAAACGCGCGCTGGAAAAAATCCAGCTTGACGAAATACGTCCTTCCAGCCGCAAATACCCATATATCGACTTCCGCCCCTCCCGCGACATTGGAAACGAAGTCCTTATGGTAGAAAACATCAGCAAAACCATTGACGGCGTGAAAGTTTTAGACAATATCTCCTTTATTTTAGGGCACGATGACAAAGTGGCTTTTGTCGGCGGCAATGAATTTGCCAAAACCGTATTTTTTAAGATTATTACCGGAGAAATGGAACCGGACGAAGGCTCCTACAAATGGGGCGTCACAACTTCCCAGTCCTATTTCCCAAAAGACAATACGCAGATTTTTGATACGGATCTGATGATTGTCGACTGGCTGACACAGTACTCGGAAATCAAAGACGCTACTTATGTCCGCGGCTTTTTGGGCCGGATGCTGTTTGCCGGGGAAGACGGCGTCAAAAAAATGCGCGTGCTTTCCGGCGGCGAACGGGTTCGCGTACTGCTTTCCCGCATGATGATCCAGGCGTCCAATATTTTGATCTTAGATGAACCGACCGATCACCTGGATATGGAATCCATCACGGCTTTGAATAACGGCCTGATTAAATTCCCCGGCGTCATCCTGTTTTCTTCCCGCGATCATCAGGTTGTAGAAACAACCGCCAACCGGATCATTGAATTTTTACCGGACGGTACAATGATTGACAAGATTACAACGTATGACGAATACTTAGCAAACGATGAAATGGCAAGAAAACGTTCTGTTTACTCCATGTCTGAAACGGATGAAGAGGATAACTGATGTTATCCTCTTTTTTGTACGGCGTTACTGCCGCATCTGCACGTCAATCTTCGTATAGGGAATTTCAATTCCCGCCTCATCAAACGCCAGCTTCACCTGCTCCGTCAGCCGCCACTTCGCATCCCAGTAATCCTCCGTACTGACCCAGATCCGAAGCCCCAGCTTCACCTCGCTTGCGCCAAGCTCCGACACAAACACCTGCAGTTCCTCCTTCGGCAGCCGGCAGGTCTCCGCTTCGGCAAGCTTGCGCAGGATATCTTTTGCAAGCTTTAAATCCGCCTCATACGCAATCCCGACCTCCAAATCGACCCGGCGCTTCTCACAGTGCGTCACATTCGTTAAGCTGCTGTTGGCAAGCGATCCGTTCGGAATCACAATCGTCTTGTGATCCGGCGTCAATAGCCTTGTATAAAAAATCGAAAGCGCCGCCACCGTCCCCTCGTTGCCGTGCGAATCCTCAATAATATAATCCCCGACCACAAACGGCTTTAACAGCATAATCAACACGCCGCCCGCAAAATTGGCAAGGCTTCCCTGCAGCGCAAGGCCGAGCGTCAGGCCCGCAGACCCGACGACTGCCACCACGGACGCCGTCGTCACGCCAAACAGCGTCAAAATAATAACCACCAGAATCGAAAATGAAAAATATTTTAACAGCGCGTCCAA
>OFFW01001928.1_pt1 | contig 11932 bp, 10 predicted proteins | sample 1521501 | NCBI WGS metagenome assembly OFFW01 (sample SAMEA3504107, study PRJEB24116) | mouse gut metagenome | biome: mouse gut; feature: mouse-associated habitat; material: faeces | place: Denmark | collected 2011
AGCTCCGTGAAACGCTCGTCTGATATGCGCTTGGTCACCATTCCTTGAAAAACTGTAATGACCGACCGTACCCGCCGCATACTGGACGGGCAGGCCGCCCAGAACGCCGCCACAGCCCCCGCACAGGGCTGGAGTCCCGACAAAGGCATGGAAAACAGAGTATGCCAAACTGACCGCCAAGAGGAAAACGCTCAGTAAGTGTTATAAATCTCGTTCAACAGAATTGACATGCTGGATATAGTTTTCAAAATTTATATCCTCGTCTCCTACAACATAAAACGAAAAAGAATGTCCCTCTGTACAGACTATACAGGCAATCATTATATAACCATCAGTTGTTATGCTTTTGTATATATGTGCAAGAAAGCCTTCTGGATAGTATTTAGAAAAGTGCTTGCATTCCTCAGCTCCCTGTAAGTTTAAAGCCTGCAAAACGATGGAAGATACCGTTTCTGCACTTGCTATTTCCCCTGTTTCCGGTCTTACAAAATTAAAAGTTGAAATATAGATATTAACCGTTTCTTCATCATCAAAAATTATTTGTCCGCTTTCCTTATCTACTGTCATTTTCCATTCTTGCGGAAGCTGAATATACCAACCGTCAATATTATAACCTGTATATGCCCTGTCCATCTGCATTTCCTCCAACAATAATTTATTGCCCTGAGTATAGCATCCCGTTGGCCTCTTCCAGAGCCGCGAATGCCTGCTGCAGGCTTTCCGCCATTTGGTTCAGGCTTGCGGACAGCTCACCGAATTCATCCCCGGTATTCACGGCGCAGGGCGCGGAAAAGTCCAGCTGTGCCATCCGGCAGGCCGCCCGGTTCAGCCCGGAGACGGGCTCCGAGATGAACCGTCCCATCAGGCGGTCCACCCCCAGGACCAGAAGGGTGACGAACCCCAGCCACAGCAGCAGGGAGATGTCCGGGTGGACGGGCAGCCTGGTGGAGACCACATAGGAGATCACCAGGAGGACGCCGGCCAGCTTGGACACCAGGATGATTTTATTCCGTATGCTTCGCATCGTAAAAGCGTTTCTCTTCTTCATGCCGTCACCTCGAATTTGTAGCCGGAGCGGATGAGGGTTACGATATAGCTTCCCGCGCTTCCCAATTTCTGCCGCAGGGTCTTGATATGGGTGTCCACGGTTCGGGTGGTCCCCTGGAATTCATATCCCCAGATCCGGTTCAGCAGCTGCTCCCTGGTGAACAGCTGCCCCGGGTTGGCCATGAAAAGGTGGAGCAGCTCATACTCCTTGTAGGTGAGGGCGGAGGAGCGGCGCAGCAGGGCGTTGGCCTTGGCCAGCAGCACTTTGGGGCTGAAGGGCTTTGTCATGTAGTCGTCCGCCCCCAGCTGATAGCCGTTGAGCTTGTCCTCCTCCCCGTCCCTGGCGGTCAGCAGGATGATGGGCAGGCCGCTCATTTCCCTTGCCATCTTGCAGACGCTGAAGCCGTCCAGGTGGGGCATCATGATATCCAGTATCATCAGATCCACGGGATTGCCCTTCAGCAGCATCAGCGCGTCCACGCCGTCCTCCGCCGTAAGGCAGCTGTGCCCGCCCCGGCGCATATATTCCGCAATGATTTCCTACATGTTCTTTTCGTCTTCCACAATCAGAATGCTCGCCATGGGTTCTGCTTCCTTTCCTTGCCCGGTTTCGCTTTTTTGCCGCCTATGCCAAGTCCTCAGCCAGAAGGGAGGCAACTGCGGAAATCGTCCATATGATAAAGTCCGTTTGCCTGTTTTGCCGTCCATAGGGACACTTCAATGGCACCATCGGCAAAAGGTTCTCTCGATGCCGCCTGATGTCGGAATGTAACGACTTCGTCCCTGCAATTAGCGAAAATGACCTCATGCTCTCCGAATATGGTTCCGCCCCGTATGCTGCAGATATTCACTTTTTCGCTGCTTATTTTTTGGTTGGCATCTAAAAGAGCGCTTTTTATCATAAGCGCAGTTCCGCTGGGGGCATCTTTTTTCTGGTTGTGATGATGCTCTACTATCTGGATATCTGTGTCTAAGCTAATTTTCTTTGCATACCATTTCAGGGTCTCGATGAAATCATGCAATGCGACACTGAAGTTCCCGGCCATGAAAACCGGGATTTTGGCGGCCAGTTGGCTGATTTTTTCCATGTCTTCAGGAGAGAATGCCGTGGTAGCTATGACAAGAGCCTTTCCCATTTTTTCATATTTGGAGTAGCTGTCTTTCCTGAAAGATTCGGCATTCGTACAATCAATGAAGAGGTCGCAGTCCGTTGCGGCTTCTATCTCATCGATGACCGGCAGATTAGATTCACCTCCCGCAAGCGCTGATGCCGTCTGGCCCACAAATGGGTTTCCCTTTCTGGCAATGGCATGGCTTATAACGATGTCATTTCTGCGGCGCCCATTTTTCAGAATGGCCCGGCCCAGGTTTCCGGTACATCCCACGATTGCTTTTCGTATCATTGCGTTAGGAATTGTCGGAAAATAACTGCTGCAATTGCTTCAGGCAAAAGCCCGGAAATACAATAAAAATTGCCATAAACTTGCAGCAGTTATTTGTAGACACTTCCTTACCCCTTTCGTTATGGCAGTCTTTGTCTGAACCGCTGCATCTTGCGTTAGCTGCGTTTTCGGTATTTATGCTACATAACGCCAGAATTTACCATACTGCATTGATTAATCGCATCTAGCTGGCGTTATGCAGTCAGGTTGCTCGGAAATTTAAACTGTTAAGCAGTATACATTATATCACTGTGGCATGGGTTTTTCTACCGTTTTCAGAAATCATCCCTTTTCCCCATTCCCCAGCTTCCGGCATTCTCTGCGGTAGAAGAAGACGGACAGCCCCGTGGCGATGCTCCAGCCGATGGGCCAGGCGCTCCAGATGCCCAGGGAGGACTGGGTCCAGCCCGAGAGCACAAAGGCCAGCGCCACCCGCAGCACCAGGTCCGTGAAGGTGGCGGCCATGAACTGGCGCATGGCGCTGACGCCCCGCAGTATCCCGTCCGTCACCAGCTTGGCGGACACCACGAAATAGAAAGGGGACAGGATCCACAGGAACTGCCTACCGGTCAGCAGCGCCGCGGCGGAATCCTTTTCCATGAACAGAAGGAGCAGATACTTTCCGAAGCATATGTAAAGGACGCAGAAAGGGACGCACAGGCACCAGACCATTTTGATCCCGGCCCGGAAGCATTCCCGGATGCGCCCGTATTTGCGGGCGCCCAGGTTCTGGGCCGAGAAATTGGAGATGCCGTTGCCGATGGTGGTGAAGGAGGTGATGACCATGTTGTTCAGCTTCACCGCGGCAGAGTACCCCGCCATGACAGAGGGGCCGAAGCCGTTGATGACGCTCTGGATCAGGATGTTTCCCACGGAGATGAAGCTCTGCTGCAGGATGCTGGGGATGGCAATCACCAGGATTTTTTTCAGAAGCCCGCCGTCGAACAGGAGTGTCTTTTCCTGGACGGGGATTTTCCGGAGCCTGATCCATATGGCCAGGACGGCCAGGACGCAGCTGATTCCCTGGCATAAAAAGGTGGCCCAGGCCACGCCGGCTACTCCCATGTCAAAGGCTTTTACGAACAGGATGTCCACCGCGATGTTGGAGGTGGAGGACACCGCCAGGAAGTAGAAGGGCGTCCTGGAGTCCCCCAGGGCGGAGAAGATGCCTGTGGAGATATTGTAGAAGAAGACAAAGGGCAGTCCCCATATGTAAATGTCCAGGTAAAGCCTGGAGTCCGCGAACACCTCCCCGGGCGTGCGGATCAGATGCAGCAGCGGGCCGCACCCGAAGATGCCGGCAAGCATCAGCACGGCGCAGAGCATGGCGCTGAAAAGGCATGCCGTGGACACGGCGGTCTTCAGTCTGCCGTAGTCTTTCGCGCCGAAGAGCTGGGAGACGACGACGGAGCAGCCCATGTTGCAGCCGAATGCGAATGCGATGAAGATTAACGTAATTTCGTAACTGTTTCCCACGGCTGCCAGGGCGTTCTCGCCGATGAACTTGCCCGCCACCAGGCTGTCCGCGATATTGTAGAGCTGTTGGAAGAGGATACTGCCGAACAGGGGCAGGCAGAACTTCCACAATACTTTTTCCGGTTTTCCTACTGTCAAATCCTGATTCATGATATCATGTCCTTTCTCTGATTGTCGATTAAAGACAAATCCGTACCTGTCAGCCCTCAGGTTCTTTCGTTTGCAGCTAAGCGCGGGAAGAAACCCGGGGAGAAGCCTGGGGAAAAGCATAAAAAGGAGCATAAAACGGAAACATGAAAAGAAGCCGTTTTGGATTTACATTTTTCCCATAGTGTATTATAATACCGCTCATAGGATATGAAAAATACATATTATATATCATAGGAATATAAAAAAGACATGGATATCAATTTTGAGTATTATAAGATATTTTATTTCGTTGCAAAGTATGGGAACATCACGAAAGCGGCCACCGCGTTAGGCAGCAACCAGCCCAATGTGACGCGGATCATGAAGCTGCTGGAATCCCAGCTGAACTGCAGGCTGTTCGTCCGGGAGGCCAGGGGCATCAGCCTGACGGAGGAGGGGGAGCTGCTCTATTCCCATGTGGAGATCGCGTACAGGCATCTGCTGAACGCCCAGGAGGAAATCAGCAGACAGGATGCCCACAGGGGCGGCACGGTGGAAATCGGGGCCACGGACACGGCGCTGCATCTGTTTCTGCTGAATGCGCTGCGGGGCTTCAAGCTGGAATACCCCGCCATCCGGATCAAGATTCACAACCATACCACTTTGGAGACGGTGAAGTACCTCGTCAGCGGGAAACTGGACTTTGCCATGATCACCGCGCCTTTCGATGTGCCGAAGACGTTTTCCCGTGTGAATATACTTGATTTTTGGGAGATTCTGGCCGGGGGCACCCAGTATAGGGACCTATGTCAGACCCCACTGGAATTGAAAGATGTGAAGAAGTATCCCTGGATCGGCCTGGGCCGGGGGAGCGCCACTTACCAGCTTTACAAGGATTTTTTCATAGCCCATGGGATAGATTTGGAGCCGGACATGGAGGTGACCACCTCGGACCTGATGCTGCCGCTGATCGAGAGCAATCTGGGGATAGGCTTCGTGCCGGAGAAGCTGGCTTTGCCCGCCCTGGAGGAGGGGAAGCTGGTGCGGATTCCCCTCAACTGCGAAGTCCCCAGGCGCTCCATACAGATTGTGCTGGACAAAGGCCGGGGCAGAGGGCTGGCGGCGGACACTTTCTATAAATATCTGATAGACCGGGTGCGGAAGTGACAGGAGAGAAATCAGGCCTGTGGGCACCGCGGCGGAGCCGGCGGCCGCAGGCATCAAAATGGCGATGGAGGCGGGCCTCCTGCTCTTCGGTGAGGCGGCTCTTGCCGCAGAAAGAGGCCACCAGGTCAGGGACGGAGGGCTTCGTTGTTCTTCAGTCTGATGGTGGTCCTACCTTTTCCACTTTTCCTGTTTATGCCCGGCTTCCTCCAGACGGCTGCGCATGGTCTCCAGGAAGTCCAGGAAAGCTTCCCGTTCCTGTGCCTGGACTGTGTCGGGGATGCCGTACATGGTCTTGCTGCCGGTGTCGCCGATGTCCAGAATCTCGCCGAAAGAGTCGTATCCCTTGCGGTATTGCAGGCAGGCCTGTGTGTACTTTGGATCATAGGACACGCTGGTTATGGCTTCCATATCCAGGAACACGGCTTCGCTGTGCTGGGTCAGGTCCCGGTCGATCTGCACCAGCACGACCTGGCCGTCGGCGGGCCGATAACCCAGGATATAATGGTAGAAAGTGGTGGTATTCGTGTCGTATACAAAGCCGCGTTGGAATTTCGATGTGGTCTCCGTGGCGTGGAGAATGGTATAGCTGCCGCCCTCGGGGACGGCTTCGTCGAACATTTTGCGCATGAGAGCTTTCTTTTTCTCGCATTCTGCGGTGTCGTATACCAGTTCTTTTGTCTTTTTGGAAAATAAGCCCATATTCGGGGAGCCTCCTTGTCTGTTATTTTTCAATGGGAATTGTCGGAAAGACACTTCCTTGGCCATAGTTGCGGCTGCTGTTTTTTCTGCTATTAGTCCAATTTTTTAGAATTGTTTCATGGCTCTATTCTACCACAAATATGAGAATACTTCCATTGCTTCGGTTACGACGAAAATGGTGTCGTCTGAAACGATGTCCTGAAAATATGTTCTGCTTGCTCTTGACAGACAGCGCATATGCTGTTATAAATGATTCTAGGGCTGAAGTTGCTCAATCATTATCATAGAAAATCAATATTTGCAGACTTTTCTTCCTATATCCACAGTTGGTTTATGACATGCTGCAGACCGCCGGAATTTACAGTAGGAAAATGGGCAAAGGTATCTTGCCGACGGTCGGCAGTGGGGATACACGGCAAGTATTACTGATGCGTAGTACAAATCGAGCCTGCAATAACCGGAGGAATGATTTATGCATAGGTTACATATCGGCGTCCATGGGCACCGTTCTGCCGGGACGAAGGACATGACACAGGGCAATCCTTACTCCCTGATGGTGGGTTTTGCGCTGCCCATATTGTTAAGCCAGATTTTCCAGCAGCTGTACAACACGGCGGATGCCTTTATCGTGGGAAAGTGCCTGGGGACTAACGCCCTGGCAGCTGTCACCTCCTCCGGCACGCTGATTTTCCTGATGATCAGCTTCGTCATGGGCACGGCCATGGGGGCGGGGGTGGTCATCTCCAGGTATTTCGGCGCGGGAAAGGAAGAGGAGGTCTCCCGGGCCATCCACACGGTGCTGGCCTTCGGCATTGTAAGCGGAGTCGTTCTGACTATCGTGGGCGTGGCCCTGACCCCCACCTTCCTGGCCTGGATGCAGACGGATCCGGAGGTGATGCCTGAGGCGGTGGAGTATTTCCGCTATTACTTCCTGGGCTCCCTGGCGATGGTGATGTACAATATCTGCCGCAGCGTCATCAACGCCCTGGGAGACAGCCGCAGGCCGCTGTATTACCTGATTTTTTCCTCGCTGCTGAACATTTTCCTGGATTGGCTGTTCCTGGCGGTGTTCCACTGGGGTGTCTGGTCGGCGGCGGTGGCCACGGTGCTGTCCCAGACGGGGAGCGTGGTGCTGTGCATGGCCTATCTGCTGCGGAAGGGTAATATCTTCACGGTGGAGCTGCGGAAGATTCGGTTCCACCGGGACATGTTCTCGGAGATCGTCCGCTACGGACTGCCCTCCGGGGTGCAGAACTCCGTGATTGCCTTCGCCAATGTCATCGTCCAGTCCCAGATTAATTCCTTCGGCAAGCTGGCCATGGCGGCCTACGGCACCCACGCCAAGATAGAGGGCTTCGCCTTTCTGCCCATCACCAGCTTCAACATGGCCAGCACCACCTTCATCAGCCAGAACCTGGGGGCGAAGCAGTACGACCGGGCGAAGAAAGGTGCGCGGTTCAGCATCCTTGCGGCGATGCTCCTTGCGGAACTGATCGGAGTGTGCTGCTTTGCCTTTGCGCCTTACCTGATCGGCTTTTTCGACCAGACCCCCGGGGTGATTGCCTATGGGGTGCAGCAGGCCCGGACGGCGGCGCTGTTCTATTGTCTGCTGGCGTTCTCTCATTCGGTGGCGGCTGTCTGCCGGGGAGCGGGCAAGGCCTTTGTGCCCATGTGCGTCATGCTGTCGGTGTGGTGCGTGATACGTATCCTTTACATCATCCTGGTGATGCGGCTGACCGGGGAGATTGGCTATATTTACTGGGCTTACCCCCTGACCTGGGGAATCAGCTCCGTGATTTATCTGATATATTACCTGCGCTCCGACTGGGTGCATGGATTTGAAAAATGAGGATGCCAGAAGAAAGGGAACACATATGATTTTCGGAAAACATATCAATCGATACTATTTCAAATATGCAGTCTGGCTGCTGTTCGGCCTGTCTGCCCTGGTGCTGGTGGACTTTCTGCAGCTGGAGATCCCCAAGATCTACCGGCTGGTGATCAACGGCATGAACAGCGGCAGCGTCAGCGTGGACGGCGTCCAGACGGCCTTCGACATGGATTTTCTGCTGGACGGCATCTGCATGCCCATGCTGAAGATTGTCCTGGCCATGGTGTTCGGGCGCTTCCTGTGGAGGATATGCTTCTTCGGCGCGGCGGTGCGGCTGGAGGCGGATCTGCGCAACCGGATGTTCGACCATGCCAAGGACCTGAGCCGGGAATACTACCAGGTCAACAAGGTGGGGAACCTGATGAGCCTGTTCACCAATGACCTGGACACCGTGCAGGAATGCTTCGGCTGGGGCGTGCTGATGTTCTTCGACGCGCTGATGCTGGGTGTGCTGGCGGTGATGAATATGTGGAAGATGGATCCCGGATTGACAGTATTGTCCCTGATTCCCATGGCCTTTCTGCTGGCGGCGGCCACAATAATCGGGAAGCAGATGATGAAGAAGTGGGACATCCGCCAGGAGGCCTTCTCCAGGCTCTCGGATTTTTCCCAGGAAAGCTTTTCCGGCATCGCGGTGATCAAGGCCTTCGTCAAGGAGGCCAGGGAGCTGATGGCTTTCCGGAAGCTGAACGAGGAGAACGAGAAGGCCAATATTGACCACACCAAGTCTTCCGTGCTGCTGCGCATCATCGTGAGTCTGTTCGTGGAGAGCGTCATCTGCGTGATTCTGGGCTACGGCGGCTACCTGGTGTACAAGGGGCGGTTCAACGCGGGCCAGCTGGTGGAGTTCATCGGCTATTTCAACGCGGTGATCTGGCCTATCATGGCAGTGTCCGAGCTGATCGACATGACTTCCCGGGGCAAGGCCTCTTTAGACCGGCTGGGGGAGCTGCTGGACGCGAAGATTGACGTGGTGGACAGGGAGGGAGCCAAGAGCCTGGAACGTGTCCGCGGGGACATCGAGTTCCGGAATCTGACATTCCGGTATCCCGATGGGGAATATGACGTATTGAAAAATATATCCTTCACCATCCAGGCGGGGGAGAACGTAGGTTTGGTGGGCAAGACCGGCACCGGCAAGACCACTTTGGTGGACCTGATCCTGCGCACTTACAATGTGCCGGACGGGACGCTGTTCATTGACGGCAATGACGTGAACGATGTAAAGATTCGGGACTTGCGGGCGGGCTGCGCCTATGTGCCCCAGGATAATTTCCTGTTCTCCGACACCATTGAGAACAATATCGCCTTCGGCGTGGAAGAGCACAACACCAGAGCCGTCACCCAGGCGGCCAGGCTTGCGGACGTGCACAGCAATATCAAGGAGTTCCAGCAGGGCTACAACACCATCCTGGGGGAGCGGGGCGTGACGGTGTCCGGAGGCCAGAAGCAGAGGATTTCCATCGCCCGGGCGCTGATGAAGGACGCGCCCATATTGATTCTGGACGATTCCGTGTCCGCCGTGGACACCAAGACCGAGGCGGCCATCCTGGAGAACCTTCGGGAGGCCAGGCGGGGCAAGACCACCATCCTGATTGCCCACAGGGTCACCACCATTGAGAAGATGGATAAGATCCTGTTCGTGGAGGACGGGGAGCTGGTGGCGGCGGGGCCTCACGAGGAGCTGTATGAGACCTGTCCGGAATACCGGAAGATGGTAGACCTCCAGAAGCTGGAGGAGGAAGGAGATGTCCGCAATGAATGAGTATCTGCCTGTATTGATTGTGGGAGGCATCATAGGGGCTTTCACCATTGTCTTTCTGCTGGCCTACGCGGCGCTCCGGAAAGAGACGGACCGGCCGGACAAGGAGAGGAACATACCGGACAGGGAAATCGTCCGGCGGCTGATGCAGTATGCCAGGCCCTATTGGAAGAGTTTTGTGCTGGTGTTTTTCGTCATGCTGTTTTCCATTGTGTATGATTTGGTGTCCCCGCTGATCATCGGACGGATCCAAGGCCTGATCAAGGATGATTTTGAACTGGGCCAGCTGTACGCCATGGTGGGGATGTACGCGGGGATTTTGGTGGTGTCCATGATCTGTACTTATCTGCAGGCCATGATTCTGCAGAAGACCGGCCAGAAGATCCTGTCCCAGATCCGGATGGACGTGTTCACCCATATCGAGACTTTGAGCCATGAGCAGCTGAACAATATCCCTGTGGGCAAGCTGGTGACCAGGGTCTCCAACGACCCCAATGCCATCTCCTATATGTTCACCAATATCCTGGTGACGCTGGCGAAGAATTCCATGGTGATTGTAGGGGTGCTGGGGGCCATGCTGATGCTGAACTACGCGCTGACGCTGATGGTGCTGTGCTTCGTGCCCTTTGTGGTGGTGTTCACCGTGATTTTCCGGAAGTTCTCCCGCAGGGTGCACCTTCAGGTGAACGATGCCACCACGGACATCAATACCTATCTGTCCGAGAACCTGTCCGGCATGAAGATTACCCAGATTTTCAACAGGGAGGAGAGGAAGCTGGATGATTTCCTCAGCCGCAGCCGCAAGCTCCAGAAGGCCAAGTCCAACCGGATGTTCGTCTTCGGCATTTTCCAGCCCATGGTCTATATGCTGTTCATCTCCTCGAACCTGTGCCTGTTCTATTTCGGGGCCAAGGGCTATATCAAGGACATCCATTATTTCGGTCAGGTAATCGACAGCAGTATCATGGTGTCCTTTTATATGTATATTTCCCGGTTCTTTAACCCTATCCAGAGCCTGGCGGAGCAGTTCGACATGCTGCAGCGTTCTTTTGCGGCGGCGGAGAAGATCTTCACCATCCTGGACATGGTGCCGGAGGTGGTGGATGAGCCGGATGCCATGGAACTGCTGGAGATTCGGGGGGAGATTGAGTTCCGGGACGTGTGGTTTTGCTATAAGCCGGATGAATGGGTGCTGAAGGGCGTCTCTTTCCATGTGGAGCCCAAGCAGACGGTGGCTTTCGTGGGCTCTACCGGTTCGGGGAAGACTACAATCCTTAGTCTGATCTGCCGCAATTATGATATCCAGAAGGGGCAGATCCTCATCGACGGCATCGACATCCGTCATATCAAGATCGCCTCCCTGCGCAAGCACTTCGGGCAGATGCTCCAGGACGTGTTCCTCTTCTCCGGCACGGTCCGCAGCAACATCGTGCTGCGGGAGGACCGCTTCACCGACGAGGAGATCTGGCAGGCCTGCCGCTACGTCAACGCCGACTCCTTCATCAATAAGATGGAGAACGGCTTGGACGAGACCGTCCGGGAGCGGGGCAACAACTTCTCCGCCGGACAGCGTCACCCCGCCGCCGGAATCCTCATAGAAGATCTGATCCTTCATGAGCTCCTTCACAAGCTCCTTCACCGTATACTCCCGCCCAACAATCTCCCTGATCCCGGCAGGACAGTAATTCTCACATCTTCCGCACAGCGTGCAGGCTTCCTTATCAAGCACAGGCCTTCCATCCTTCATAGCAAGCGCCTGGCTTGGGCAGGCCTTCACACAAGCGCCGCAGCCCGTGCATTTGCCCGGGTCGAACTGCATCTCCCTTTCGTATCTCTGCGTCTCCGGGTTGTGGCACCACTCACACTTCAAGGGGCATCCTTTAAAAAATACGGACGTGCGGATCCCGTCTCCGTCGTGAATGGAAAACTTCTGAATATTCGTAATATTTTTCATCTCATATTCCTTTTCCGGCCTTATTCAGATAATCTTATATCTCAGCAAGATATTCAGAACAAATTAGACCATAGTTTAGACTATAGTACGAATATACCACTTTGCCATTATTTTGTCAATTACTCAACAGCTAAAAACAGTGCAAAAACAGCCGGAAAACACCCTCTGTACGGTATGTTCCCCGTCCTGTTCCTGCACTGTTAAAATCCCGTATACATCCCCGGCAGATCAAACAGAGAGATCTGCATGTCTCTGCCGGTAACCGAAGCGCGCTCCGTCACAATCTCGTCTCCCTTAAGATTCCCCACAAGCATCGGAGAATCCGGATCATGCTGCTGATACTTGTTCCTGGCATTCTCAGGGCT
>OFFW01001929.1_pt1 | contig 11929 bp, 15 predicted proteins | sample 1521501 | NCBI WGS metagenome assembly OFFW01 (sample SAMEA3504107, study PRJEB24116) | mouse gut metagenome | biome: mouse gut; feature: mouse-associated habitat; material: faeces | place: Denmark | collected 2011
CCGATAAAACGGACGCCGGGGTGTTTCATGGCGTTGATATATGCGTTTGTGCAGATATCCCGAAAAGATTCCCGGCCCAAACGGGAGGAAGATACGCCGGTGCCGCCATGCGAATTAAAACGGCTGGCGTCCCCGCCCTGAAAAACAGGGTGGTGCAGGCTGATAAAGGCATAATCCAAAGAAGCGATAATCGAATCCTCCAAATCCACGTCGCCTTTTTCGTTTAAGATATTCAATTCTGCTCCATATAATAAGGAAACGCCGAATCGGCTGCGCCGCGCGAGACGAAGGTTCCTGAAGTAGGAGCTGCTTCCGGCTCCGGGGGTCTTTGGGCCGTGGTCGGAAATCCCCAGTATTTTAAGGCCGCGGCCGGCGGTTTCTCTCGCCATATCCGTGACGGTGTCACGGCTGCCGTGGCCGCTGGAAATGCAGTGGGTATGAATGTCCAGTAAAACAGGGTAATTCCGCATATGAGCCTCCGCAATAGCGTTCTTTTATCGTGTCAGTTTTTTTGCACAAATACCAATTTGTCTTATTATCTCATAAAAACAAGGAAAAAACAACAAAAACCACGTAAAAACAGAAAAATAATTGGAAAACAAACCCAAAAGCAGGCAAAAACGGAACAAAAAAGTTGTTGTTTTGTGTTGACTTTGCAGGCGCAATAGGATATAATTGAATCATCGGAAAAGTAGACAATAAAAACGTTCCGACAATCACTTTTTACAGCATTTAGCACATGGGGTATAAGAATGGAAGCAAAGCAAAGAATCATACAGGAACTGGTACCCGGAAAACAAATCACTCTTGCCCACATCATTGCAAATCCCGACGAAATTCTTTATGAAAAACTGGGGCTGAACCCGGCTGTGGAACACGCTAAATCGGCTATCGGCGTATTGACGGTGAGCCCGGCGGAAACAGCCATCATCATGGCGGACATTGCCATCAAGGCGTCCGGCGTGGAGCTTGGCTTTGTGGACAGGTTTTCCGGTTCGGTGATTGTCACAGGCACGGTATCCGAGGTGGACGCGGCCATAGGAGCGATACTGCTTTATGTGGAACAGACCCTTGGCTATACGGTGTGCGGGATAACCAGAACATGAAAAGGCTGATTCTTATGGGGCGCAGCGAGGCGGGAAAAACCACCCTGACCCAGGCCCTCAAAGGCGAGACGATTACCTACAAAAAAACCCAGTATGTGAATTACTTCGACGTGATTATCGACACGCCGGGGGAATACGCACAGACCGCAAAGCTGGGACGGGCTCTTGCCCTTTACTCCTACGAAGCGGATGTGGTGGGGCTTTTGCTTGCGGCCAACGAGCCCTATTCCCTTTATCCGCCCAACATTACCTGCATGGTGAACCGGGACGTGGTAGGGATTGTGACCAAGATTGACAGAAAGGACGCCAATCCGGCCCGGGCCGAGAAGTGGCTCCGCCTTACCGGCTGTAAAAAGATTTTTTTTGTCAATTCAACCGCAAATGAAGGGGTGTCGGACATTCTGGAATATTTGAGAGAGCCGGGGGATGTGTTGCCCTGGGAGGTATCGCCGGAATGATTTTTAGGAAGTCCCTGAAGCGCAATATTTATGGGAGTAATCCACGGGAATAATCCAAAGGATTTCCATCCCGGGAATTAAGTAAATCATAGAAATGATATAAAGCATAAAAGAAAAGGAGAAAAAAATGGCACTGAACGAGTATGAAATCAAAAAACAGATTTGCGACATCGGCAAAAGAATCTACGACCGCAACATGGTTGCGGCAAACGATGGAAATATCTCCGTCAAGCTGAGCGACAATGAATTTCTCTGCACACCTACAGGCGTGTCCAAGGGCTTTATGACCCCGGAATTTATCTGTAAGGTTGACGCAAAGGGAAATGTGATTCAGGCAAACAAGGGCTTCCGTCCCTCTTCCGAGATTAAAATGCATATGCGCGTTTACCAGAAGAGACCCGACGTCGGAGCGGTTGTACATGCCCATCCTACTTTTGCGACCAGCTTTGCAATCGCAGGTATTCCCCTGACACAGCCCATTATGCCCGAAGCGGTAATCGCTCTTGGATGCGTGCCCATCGCACCTTACGGAACCCCTTCAACCATGGAGATTCCCGACGCGGTAGAGCCTTATCTGGAGCATTTCGACGCAGTGCTTCTTGAAAGCCACGGCGCCCTTACATGGTCCACGGATGTTATCGCCGCTTATATGAAGATGGAATCCGTTGAGTTTTACGCTGAATTGCTTTACAAGGCAAGAGCGCTTGGCGGACCGAAGGAATTCAGCCCTGAGAACGTTCAGAGACTGTATGAAATCAGAAGACAGATGGGCCTGCCGGGACGTCATCCCGCCGACCTGTGCCTGAACAAAGGAAAAGAAAACTGCCATAACTGCGGTTCCTGTTCTTCTTCAAAGTCTGCAGGCGACAGCCAGGAGCTGGTAGCCGCAATCACAAAGAAGGTTCTGGAACAGCTTGGAAAATAATCCATGGAAAAACAGCATCTTGAAAAAATAGTAAACAGTCTGGTTGGAAAGGCCATTGTAAAGGAAGTGATGTCGCTGAAGCTGGCGGTGGCGCTGATTCAGAAGGTGGAGGAAAAGGCGCGGGAGATGGACATGCGGGTGGTAATCGCCGTATCGGACGCTTCCGGCAGGCCGGTAGCGGTCCACTGCATGGACGGCGCTTATCACGGAAGCTTTGACGTGGCGCTTAATAAGACGTATACTTCCACCGCCTTTCAGATGTCAACAAAAGAGTTGTCCCGCTTATGCCAGCCCGGTCAGGATTTGTACGGACTCCAGTTTTCAAACGACGGGAAAGTGATGATTCTGGGCGGCGGCGAACCGCTGACGGTGGGGGACACTATGATAGGAGCCTTGGGCGTGTCCGGTGGAACGGCGACCCAGGATACGGAATTGGCCGCTTATGGCAGGGCCATGTTAAAGGAGGTAATAGCGTGTCTGTAGACGAAAGCATGATACATGACATTGTACAGAAAGTCATGGCAAATATGCAGATAGCCAGCCCGGCCAGCGGGATGCACGGCGTGTTTCAGGATATGAACGAAGCCATAAAGGCATCCATCGAGGCGCAGAAGGTTGTCCGCTGCATGTCTCTGGACCAGAGAGAAAAAATCATCTCTGTCATCAGAAGAAAAACACACGAAAACGCTGAAATCATTGCCAATATGGGCGTCAGTGAGACGGGAATGGGCAATGTGGGAGACAAAATCCTAAAGCACAAGCTGACAGCCGATAAGACGCCCGGAACAGAGGATTTGCACACCATTGCATGGTCCGGCGACAGAGGGCTTACGCTGGTGGAAATGGGACCTTTCGGGGTAATCGGCGCAATCACGCCGGCAACCAACCCTTCGGAAACGGTTATCTGCAATTCCATCGGAATGATTGCGGGGGGGAACACGGTGGTATTTAATCCCCATCCCAATGCAAAGAAAACCACAATCTATACCATTAATATGATAAACGAAGCTTCCCTTGAAGCAGGAGGACCGGACAATATTGCGGTGACGGTGGAGGTCCCCACCATGGAAACCAGCTCTATTATGATGAAGCACCCGGCAATCCCGCTTCTGGTGGCCACCGGCGGCCCCGGCGTGGTGACGGCGGTTCTCTCCTCAGGAAAAAGAGCCATCGGCGCAGGCGCAGGCAATCCGCCCGCACTGGTTGACGAGACGGCTGACGTGCGCAAGGCGGCAAGGGATATCGTCAACGGATGTACCTTCGACAACAACCTTCCCTGTATTGCGGAGAAGGAGATTATCGCCCTTGACGGAATTGCGGATGAGCTGATGAATTACCTGATTTCGGAAAACGGATGCTACCTTGCAAGCAGGGAAATTCAGGATAAGCTGACGGCGACGGTGATTACGCCGAAAGGCGCGCTCAACAGAAAGTGCGTGGGAAGAGACGCAAGAACCCTTCTTTCCATGGTCGGTGTTGAGGCGGGACCGGAAATCAGATGTATCGTATTTGAAGGCCCCAAAGAGCATCCCCTGATTGCAACGGAGCTGATGATGCCGATTCTCGGCGTGGTGAGGGTAAAGAGCTTTGAGGAAGGCGTGGAGACCGCCGTATGGCTTGAGCACGGCAACCGCCATTCCGCGCATATCCATTCCAAGAACGTGGATAACATTACTACATACGCAAAGGCGGTAGACACGGCGATTCTCGTAAAGAACGGCCCCAGCTATGCGGCCCTTGGATTTGGAGGCGAAGGCTACTGTACCTTTACCATTGCTTCCAGAACCGGCGAAGGACTGACAAGCGCGCAGTCTTTCACAAAGAGAAGACGCTGCACCATGTCGGACAGTCTGTGCATCAGATAACTAAAAAACAGCGAAAGCCCGGACAATGCACGGAACAGTTTACGGATGCTCTGGCAGCCGGAAATTGTTCCAGATAAAGGTGTATTGGGAGGGCTGCAGCGGAACTTATAGTAGGAGAATGATAATGGCAGTAAATGAGAAAGAGCTTGAACTGATTGTCAAGCAGATTCTGAATCAGATGTCGGGAAGCGGCGCAGCCGCTCCGGCACAGTGCCAGAGCAGTACGGGAGGAAGTATCCCGAAAACGGCTCATGTGGCAATGCTGACGGCTCTTGAGAAATTTGAAGTGAAAGAATTTCCCATGCCCGAGGTTGGCGATGACGACATTCTGGTAAAGGTAGAGGGATGCGGCGTCTGCGGAACGGACGCGCACGAATTTAAGAGAGACCCTTTCAGTCTGATTCCCGTGGCTCTTGGCCATGAAGGAACCGGCGAAATCGTAAAGATGGGTAAGAATGTCAAAAAAGACAGCGCCGGAAAAGATTTGCATTTGGGAGACAAGGTGGTAACCTGTATGATTTTCCAGGACAATGCGGATATCACCATGTTTGACTTAAACAAACAGAACGTGGGTGCGGCGGACGTATACGGACTTCTCCCCGACGATGATATTCATCTGAACGGCTGGTTTTCCGATTACATATTAATCCGCGGCGGTTCCACCGTATTTAACGTAAGCGATTTGGATTTGGATTCCAGAATCCTGATTGAGCCCTGCGCCGTTTTGGTGCATGCGGTTGAGAGAGCAAAAACAACGGGAATCCTCCGCTTCAACAGCCGCGTGGTGGTACAGGGATGCGGCCCCATCGGACTGATTTGTATCGCAGTGCTCCGCACGCTGGGAATTGAAAACATCACGGCGGTTGACGGAAACGAGATGAGACTGAACTTCGCCAAAAAGCTTGGCGCAAGCCACACGGTAAGTTTTAAGGACTTCCAGGGAATCGAGGCGCTTACAGGTGCGGTGGAAGCTTCCTTTGACGGGCATCTGGCAGACTTTGCTTTCCAGTGTACCGGAAATCCTGCGGCTCACGCTAACATTTACAAGTTTATCCGCAGAGGCGGCGGGCTTTGCGAGCTGGGATTCTTCGTAAACGGCGGAGACGCAACCATCAATCCCCACTTTGATTTATGCTCCAAGGAAATCACGCTGGTGGGCTCCTGGGTATACACTTTAAGAGATTACGCGACAACCTTTGATTTCTTAAAGAGGGCAAAAGGAATCGGGCTTCCCCTTTCCGAGCTCATTACCCACAGATATCCGCTTGAGGAGATTAACGAGGCGTTAAAGACAAACCTTGCAATGACAGGACTTAAAATTGCAATTGTAAACAAGTAGTTGCCGGAAAGGAATAATCCATGGGAGAGCAGACAAAACATGAGGCGGTAGGACTTTTAGAGGTATATGGTCTTGTATGTGCGTTCCTTGCCGCGGACGCGGGCTGTAAAGCGGCCAATGTCCGTCTGGAGGTGTTTGACAAGAACAAGCCGGCTAATGCGGATTCTCTTCCGGTACCGCTTCTGGTCACTGTCAAGTTCAGAGGCAGCGTTGCGGATGTGGAGGAAGCCATGCGGGCCGCTGAGGAAGTTGCCATTGCAAATACAGGGATTGTGTGCAGGCACATTATTCCAAGACCTACGGAAGATACAGAAAAAATGCTGAAAATCAGCGCACTTGATAAAAATTAGGAAGTCAAAAAGGAGGACTAAAAATGTCACAGGAAGCTTTAGGAATGGTAGAAACAAGAGGACTTACCGCAGCAATTGAAGCGGCGGATGCAATGACAAAGGCTGCAGAGGTTGTTCTGATTGGAACGGAGAAGATTGGTTCCGGTCTGGTAACCGTAATGGTACGCGGCGATGTCGGCGCTGTAAACGCAGCAGTAGAAGCCGGAACAAACGCGGCAAGCAAACTGGGCGAGCTGGTGGCAACCCACGTAATCCCCAGACCTCACAACGATGTGGAGAAGATTCTGCCTAAATTTAAGGGATAATCGGCGGAACTGGAATCAGCGAAAGCCCGAACAATGCACGGAACGATTTACGGATGTGTAAGCAGCCGGAAATCGTTCCAGACAAAGGTGCATTGGGAGGGCTGTAGCGGAACTGGAATCAGGAGAACCAATATGAGTAATGCATATGGATTCATAGAGATTTCCGGAGTGGTGGCCGCCATGGACGCGCTGGACATTATGTGCAAGGCGGCGAACGTAACGCTGGCTACATGGGAGCGCAAGCTGGGCGGCAGACTGGTTACTCTGGTGGTGGAAGGCGACGTGTCGGCGGTAAAGCAGGCCGTTGAAGCCGGAAGCACAGGGGGGCTTCGTAAGCCGGCGGCAACCGGTATGATTGCCAATCCCCATCCTGAAATTGTCAGAATGGTGGAACTCTCGGCCAGCCGCTTTAAAGGCAAGGCGGAACCGTCTTCGGAATCCAAAATGTTGGGTGAGGACCCGCCGGACTTTGTTCCGAAGGAAAAGCACGCCCACAAAAATAACAGAAGTAAGAAATAAAAAGTAACTAATAAACAACAGCGAAAGCCTGTACAGCGCACGGAACGATTTATGGACGTGTAACGGCACGGCCTCACAGAGGCCGGAAACCGTTTAAGGCCAGGCGTGCCGGGAAGGCTTTTGCGGAACTGGAATGGAGGAACTATTTATGGCATCATTAGAAGCTTTGGGAATGGTAGAGACCAGAGGTCTTGTAGCGGCAATTGAGGCAGCCGACGCAATGTGCAAGGCAGCAAACGTAACACTGATTGGAACGGAGAAGATTGGTTCCGGTCTGGTAACCGTAATGGTACGCGGCGACGTGGGAGCAGTAAAGTCTTCCGTTGAAGCAGGCGCAAGCAGAGCGGAGAGACTCGGCGAGCTGGTAGCGACCCATGTAATCCCCAGACCTCACGGCGATGTGGAAATGATTTTACCGAAGGTACTGCCGGAGGCAGAATAGTATGGAAGGATTCGGCAACGTAGAACAAATAACGAGAATGGTGCTTCAGACAATTGAAAGCGCAAAGGCAAATCAGAATCGGATGACTGTTCCGGTTGGCGTATCCGCAAGGCATATTCATCTGACGAAGGAGGACGTGGAGAAGCTGTTCGGCCCCGGTTATGAGCTCACGAAAAAGAAAGAGCTGATGGGCGGCCAGTTTGCGGCAAACGAACAGTGCACGCTGGTAGGCTTAAAATTACGCGCCATTGAAAACGTGCGTATTTTAGGACCCGTAAGGAGCAAATCCCAGGTGGAGATATCCGCCACGGACGCCCGCACGCTGGGCGTAAGCGCTCCCCTCCGGCAGTCCGGTGATACGGCCGGCTCCGCGCCCATTGCTCTCGTGGGACCGAAAGGCGTTTTATACTTAAACGAGGGCTGTATTGTGGCGGCGAGACATATACATATGACGCCGGAGCAGGCAAACGCTGTTTCCTTAAAGGACGGAGATTATGTTTCCGTGCGCATGGGAAATGAAAGAGGAGCCGTGCTTGACAATGTGAAAATACGTGTGGATGAATCGTTTTCACTGGAAATGCACATTGATACGGACGAGGCCAATGCCTGTCAGGTAAGACAGGGAGATTTTGCGACGATTATTCAGACGATATAAAGAGGCTGGCATTATGATAATTGGAAAAGTAGTGGGAAGCTTATTTTCCACCAGAAAAAGTGAAAAACTGGTCGGCAACAAGTTTATGATTGTGAAGCCGGTGGAGACGATGAAAGCCGCCGGAGAGCGGGTTGTCGCAATCGACATTATAGGGGCCGGTATCGGAGAGTATGTGCTGGTAGCGCAGGGCTCCGCGGCAAGAATCGGCTGCGACATGGCCGACGCCCCTGTGGACGCGGCAATCGTGGGAATCATTGACGAAGGACAGGATTGGAGTAAGTAGTCATGCTGATTAATGAACTGAAAGATATCGCAAGAGAATATGGTGTGGTGGGAGCCGGCGGGGCCGGTTTCCCCTCCTACGCCAAAATGACGGAGAAAGCGGACACGGTAATCTTAAACTGTGTGGAATGTGAACCGCTTTTAAAATTGCACAGACAGCTTCTTGCCATGCATGCGGAAGAGATTATCCAGATGTTAGACGAGGTCAGGGAGACCTTAGGCGCGAAGGAAGCGGTCGTCGGGGTGAAGGATACCCATGTGCATACCATCCAGATAATCACTGATGTAATTAAAAATTATCCCAATGTGAGAGTCTGCGCGGTGCGTGCCACCTATCCCATGGGGGATGAGGTTATCCTTATTTACGAGGCAACGGGGCGCGTTATCAAACCGGGCGGGATTCCCATTGATGAAAATGTGGTTGTGTATAACACGGAAACCATGTACAATTTATACAGAGCGGTACATATGCAGATACCGGTTACAAACAAGCTGGTATCCATTGTAGGAGAAATCGACCATCCGTTAACTGTCCGTATCCCTTTGGGGACCACGGTGAGAGAAGCCGTTTCACTGGCGGGAAAGGTGACGATAGAGGACCCGGCCTATGTGATGGGCGGCCCCATGATGGGAAAACTGGGAACGGAAAATACAATTATAACGAAGACAACAAATGCCATTATCATTCTGCCGAAAGAACATCAGGTGGTAAGGCGTATGAATAAGAATTTAAATATAGAAAGAAAACGTGCGGCTTCCTCCTGCTGTCAGTGCAGGACCTGCACGGAAATGTGTCCGAGACATGCGTTGGGGCATCCCATTGAGCCCCACCGGGTGATGAGAGCCTTAGCTAATCAGGACACCGGCGATTTGTCGGTTTATATGAACACGGCGTACTGCAGCAGCTGCGGGCTTTGCGAAAACTATGCCTGCCCTCAGGGGCTTTCACCCAGAAGCGTGATTGCGGAATTTAAAAACGGCTTGAGAGCGGCCGGGATTCGGAGCGAAAATCCAAAGGTAAGCGAAGTGGCTGACGACAGGGAGTTAAAAAAGGTGCCGGTCAAGAGACTGAAAGCAAAGCTGGGATTATATTCCTACGACGTTCCGGCTCCGTTCATCGACACGACGCCCACCACGAAATATGTGAGGATTCAGATGAGCCAGCACATCGGCGCGCCGGCAAAGCCTTTTGTAAAAGCCGGTGAGCAGGTGAAAAAGGGACAGAAAATCGCAAACGCCGCAGAGGGCCTTAGCGTGGCAATCCATTGCTCCATAGACGGCGTGGTGGAGAAAGCGGATGAGAGGGAAGTTATCGTCCGGGAAAATTAAAATTTTGCAGCAACCGGCATATGCGCGGGAAAGGTTTGCGGCGCATAAAAGGAAAGTGGCGCCCGGGCAGCTTCAGGCAGAGAACAGGGCAGTAATTGTATCAGCATGAGAGGATAAAAATATGGCCAAAGCAATTGGTATGGTGGAAGTTACAACGGTATCGACAGGATTTGCGGCAGCGGACGAGATGGCCAAAGCCGCGGACGTGGAGGTTTTGCAGGCGGAAGTGACCTGCCCCGGCAAGTTTGTCATTCTGGTAACGGGAGAATTAAGCGCGGTAAAGGCTTCGGTTGACCGGGCGGAAGGACGGTTTGGAGAAAAGGTAATCGACACCTTTGTTCTGGGCAATCCCCACGAATCCATTTTCCCGGCAATTTACGGGACGGCGCAGCCGGAGGATGTAAACGCGCTGGGGGTTCTGGAAACCTACGACGTGGCGGCGCTTATTGTGGCGGCGGATATTGCGGCCAAGACCGCAATCGTGGAACTGATTGAGCTGCGGCTTGCAAAGGGCATGTGCGGCAAGAGTTACATGACGCTCACGGGAAGCGTTTCCGCGGTTCAGGCGGCAATCGACAAGGCGAAGGCCGAGGCCGGCGACAGGGGAATGTTCCTTGACAGCACGGTAATCGCAAGGCCCTCAGATAAAATTAAGAAGTACATATTTTAAATAACTTTTCAAGGCAGCCGCAAATTTACACCGTTTATGGGAGCTGTTTGTACCAACTATTATTGAAAAATATTACGGAGGCAGAATATGTTAGCGGCTGAGAGAAGAAATCGTATTTTGGAAAAGGTCCATGAGAATAAAAAAGTAATCGTGAACGAGCTCAGCAAAGAGTTCGACGTCTCCGAGGAAACTATCAGGCGGGATTTGGATAAGCTTGAGGAGGACGGCCATGTGATTAAGAGCTATGGCGGCGCGGTATTAAATGAAAAGAGCAGCATTGATTTGCCTTTTAATATCCGGTGGAAGTCCAATCCTTCGGGCAAACAGAAGATTGCGGATTTAATCAGTGATGAAATCGCGGACGGCGACCACATTATTCTGGATGCCTCCACAACGGCGGTATTCATTGCAAAGAACATCAAGCAAAAAAGGCACCTGACAGTGATTACCAATTCTATAGAAATCCTGCTGGAATTATCCGATGTGTCAGGGTGGGATATCATTGCAACAGGCGGCCTCCTGAAATCAGGCACCATGTCCCTTTTCGGGAAGAAAGCGGCGGACAGCATCAGTTCCTACAATGCGGATAAAGCCTTCTTTTCCTGCAAGGGAATTGATTTGGATAAAGGAGCCACAGACAGAAACGACGACAGTGTGGTGGTAAAGCAGAGCATTCTCTCCTCCGCCGGGAAAATCTATCTGGCGGTGGATTCCACCAAATTCGGAAAAGTGGCATTTTCGAAAATATGTAGTTTATCAAAGGTTCACGTGGTAGTCACGGACAAAAAGCCGGACGTTGCCTGGCTGGAAGCCTTTGAAAAAATGGGAATCGAGTGCATTTACGCAGAATAATAAATTCAGTGGAACCCTAAAGGTGCACGGAACAATTTCCAGATGCGAAGCAGCGGGAAATCGTTCCAGCTCAATGTGCGCCGTTGGGGTGAAGCGGAACTATAATGGAGGATATTTATGAACACATATGATGCTACACCTGTGGAAAAGACAGAGCGAATCGGAAAACTGGTAGCGCATTTGTACGCAAAGCTGCCGGAAATCGAAGCAGCGAGAGCGGAGCTTATTACGGAGTCCTACAAACAGACGGAAGGACAGCCTATCGTAACGAGGCGTGCGCTTGCGTTTGCCCATATACTGGAAAATATTCCCATTATTATAAGGCCCGACGAGCTGATTGTGGGAAGTTCCACGATTGCGCCCAGAGGCTGCCAGACCTACCCGGAATTTTCCTATGAATGGCTGGAAGCGGAATTTGAAACGGTGGAGCACAGAGCGGCCGACCCTTTCTATATTTCAGACGATACAAAGAAAAGATTAAAGGCGGCTAACGGCTACTGGAAGGGAAAAACCACCAGCGAGCTGGCCTCCAGTTATATGGCGCCGGAAACTCTTCGCGCTATGGAGCATAATTTTTTCACACCCGGGAATTATTTTTATAACGGCGTGGGGCATGTGACCGTGCAGTATGACAAGGTCCTGGCCATTGGCTACAGGGGACTGATTCAGGAGATGGAGGCGGAACTGGACAAGTGCAGTCCGGGGGATGCGGATTACTGTACCAAGAGCCAGTTTTTGAAGGCGGCCATCTTGAGCTGTGAGGCCGTGATCCGGTATGCCCGCAGGTATGCGGAACTGGCGGAGAAAGAGGGGGCGGCCTGCAGGGATTCGG
>OFFW01001937.1_pt1 | contig 11901 bp, 17 predicted proteins | sample 1521501 | NCBI WGS metagenome assembly OFFW01 (sample SAMEA3504107, study PRJEB24116) | mouse gut metagenome | biome: mouse gut; feature: mouse-associated habitat; material: faeces | place: Denmark | collected 2011
GCAAATATCTGCTGTGATGACGTCTATTTCTATTCACAATCCAATCCGGAACATCTGGATGCACTATGGGAAGACCTGGAAACATCCATTGTTTTCTGCAGCAATGAAGATCTGGCAGGGATTGGGAACCTGTTTGAATTAAAGGGTATTCCCACAGAAGGTCTGTCCCTCCGGGGAACAGTCATCTCTATGGAACGGAATCCGGATAATATCCTTCTCAGTACCTCTGCAGCATGGTCTCCGCTTTACGAGGCATACCATGCGATTGCCGAAGCTTATCAGGTGGATTTTGTTATGCAGAGCATCGAACCGGGATGTAACACCTATATCAATACCGATTATTCCGGACAGTATTTCCCAGACCATTATGCTGTGTCCATGGAAGACGAAGCGTTTCTGACACCGGCAGGTATTCCGGTGGGTGAGAAACTGGAGCATGGAGAACTGTTTACTACAGATGCCGCTCTGCTGGAACGCTTTGTCCAGATGGGATATCCTGCAGAAACACTGGAAATGCTAGATACGCTTTTGGAAGATACAGGAGTGGAGGTCCACTGCTTTGAAGATCCCTATTCCTTAAACGATTGGATGGACGAGGAGGAATGATGTATGAAGATATATGTATTATGCAGTTATGGAGGCGGATTGAACGATCCCGATGTCTCTACCGATTATCAGGAACTCTATGAAAAGATGGAGAAAAGCTACCGTATGACACTGGATCACGTTTCCCAGACAGAAGAAGAACAGGAAAATACCTATCTGAGCGGATACAGTGCCAGGGCTGTCATACAAGGTGACTGGATTGAATGGTCTATTACGGAGCTGGAACTTCCAAATCTGTCCTGTCTGGCATAATAACCGATTTAAAACTGAATAAAGACAAATCATAACCGTATCATTATCTGAGCCACTTTTAACAGGTGGCTCTTTCATTTGTTATTCTGTTATTTCAATCTGATTTCCTTCAATCCCAACAATACAGCTTTCATAATATCCATCGCCTGTTGTTCGGGGTCCGCTGACAACATGGTATCCATCGTTTCGCATTCTCTCCGTAAGTTCATCAACAGCTTCTTTGCTGCCTAAACTAAACGCAATATGAATATAACCTGTGCGTGTAAATGGTTTTTCCATTTCCTCCATTGTTGGTTTATTCATAATTTCCAGCCTGGCACCATCCTCAAAGCTCAAAAAATAGGAGCGAAAATTTGTTGTTTTATTGTGATAGCCACTGTTTGGTATTGCATTGAAATATTTCATAAAAAAATCCCTTGCAGCTTCTAAATCATTTACATACATCGCAATATGATCTATACGCATAGCTTACCCTCCATGGTTTCATTCTTCTTGTCTTTATCCAATTTTTTTATAGTAAAGCAAACATTTTAACGAAACCCTGCCCTTTGGCATTTCTAAAACAATATCCGTTTCCTCTGCCTTTTGAAAACCTCTATGCTCATAAAACTGATACGTGCAGGCATCATCCGTATGCAGATAAACCGTTTTCCCTTTTTCCTTTTCTTCAAAGGCATTTAATAACGCTGTTCCGATTCCCCGGATCTTGCAATCAGGGTCAGCCGCAAGGAATATAATCTCTCCATCAGGAGCTTCCGATTTTAAATAATGTGCCAACTGCTTCCTTGTGGTATTTTCATAGAGACCTGCACCACCCTTAAAGAAACTCCTCTGCATCAGATCAATAAATTTAACGTAAATCTGCTGCAGAACACATTGATGTTTCTTTTTCTCACCTTTGATCTCGGCCAATAAAACTCCCGCAAATTCATGATCTACATATGCCGCAAGTACCTGTGTGGCACGGTTGAGTTCAAGATACCAAAAGTATCGGCCATACGCATTGAGCAAAAATTTATTATCCAAATACCAGTCAAAATGCATGCCTTTGATTGCAAACTGGATTGCCTTTTTATGATCCTTTTTTTCGATATCCGTTATCTCTATCTTCAAAATGACATCTCCCATAATTTTTAGCGATATGTAAATGTACCGCCAACGATAAGTTCTTCCACTAACAATACCTGATATAATAGTCCTCCAGAGAGATATTGCATTCTTCCTTTGTGGCTACAAACTGGTATTCTTTTATCAGCTTCTGTCTCTCCACGGCATCCTTCTGAATCTTCATGATGATAGATGCAACCTCAAAATCCTCATAGATATGGCAGATTAATACATACATCAGCTCTTTTAATACCGGCCATCGTTCATACTCTGATTTTAAATCAATCCGTAGAATCCCCATCTTCCTTCCGTCAACCGCATACTTCAAAGAAGGGCACACTTCAATCGTTCCGATCAAGAACCCGGTTCCCTTATCCAGAACACTCCACCTGATAAAATCCCTTGCCTCATACCGGCTCAGCCAATATTCCACACATTCCCGGAACTTCTCCTTATCCGTATAATAAAAATCATCCCCACAGCAGTCTCCATTGAAATAACGTGCGGCTTCCGGATCGGAATAACAGGGAAACAGCCCCTCCACATCTCCTGCCTCCAGCTTCCTTATCTTAAAATGCTCGGTTTCATATTCCGGGCATACGGTAAATACATCCATGTTCTGCCTCATCCTCACTGTTCTTTTTATCTTTTCGTATTTTGTCAATTCATTGCCGACACCATATCCCATTATACAGAACTCATGTTCTTTTATCAAGCAGATATTTCCATTTTCTTTTTCCATATTTTGGCAGTCTTTGTAATAGTATTCCCTATATTTTGTTTTATATTCTTTAAATGAACTATATTTTGTATTTTACTATTTGACATGTACAATATATAGTGTTAATATGATATTGTAATTATTTTTTGTGTCAGTCCGAGAAGGATATCACACGCGGTTTAGGTTTGTATATGAAGTCAGAAGGATTACTATGCCCGGCATAAAGCTTCTGGCTTTTTTTGTTTGCAGAAGAGGAGATGCCCCTTCTGCATTTTGCAGGGTTTCTGCAGTGAATGGGAGAATGGATGCTTATGGTGTACATTCTCTTTTTTTGCCTGAACGCAAATAGAAAGGAGGATGCTATACATTCCTTTCGGGTGACACCACAAGAAAAGGAGGGTTCAAATGACATACGAAACATTTAGGGAGAAAGTTTTACAGGGATTACAGGACAGAGAACTTGGCAATGTCAGTCTCCGTCTTACAAAGCAGATGAAATCCAATGGACAGATGAAGTACGGGATTGTTTTCAAAAATCCGGCTGCAAATACATCGCCCACAATCTATCTGGAGGAATACTATGAATTTTATCAGGCGACAAAGGAGCTTGATACGGTCATTGATCTGGTTGCAGGCTTGTACCAATCTTTACCTGCAATACAGGTGGATGAGAAGAAACTCCTTGATTACTCCGCCGCCAAAAGCAGGATCATCATGAAGCTGGTCAATACAGAGAAAAACCGCACATTCTTAGAAACAGCCCCACATATCCCATTCCAGGACCTGTCTATCGTCTACCATTATCTTGTTGAAAAATCTGACAGGATGCTCTTAAGTATGCCGGTTAATGATGAGGTGCTAAAGGAATGGGGCGTTGACACTCTGGAACTGCATCAGCAGGCGCTGGCAAATTATAGCCGTTTGCTGCCAATAAAATTCGCCAATCTGAATCAGCATCTTCTGGACCGCGGCTTTCTAAAAAGTGGGTACTACGCTGCGATATCTGACAATGATCCGAATAAGGACATGTATTTTTTAACAAACGAATACTTCTCATGCGGCGCTGTCTTAATGACCTGTAAAAACCTGATGGATGAGATTGCAGATTTCTTCAAAGAGGATTTTTACATTATTCCAAGCAGCATCCATGAAGTAATTCTGTTTCCCAGATCCAAGGCTCCTTCCAAAAAGGAACTGGATCGGCTGATACAGAAGGTCAATCAGGAGTATCTGGATCCGGAGGAATATCTTTCCGACCATGCTTACTATTACAGCAAATCCGGACAAGGCACAGGCGAATATTTTATGCAGAACCTGCTTCTTCATTCACCCGGAATCATCTCTTAGAAATATCCCAAAACCAACAAAAGAAAGGACGAATATCATGAACCAGATTCAAAAGATCACTTCTCTGGTGCAGGAATTGAATGAGCACAGACACGCTTATTATAACTTAAACGCACCGACGATCACAGACAAAGAATATGACCAGCTATTCGATGAGCTTCAACAGCTGGAAACGGAGACCGGATTCATCCTCTCCAATTCCCCGACACAGACAGTCGGCTATTACCCGGTCAGCAGCCTTTCAAAAGTGCAGCACCCCGTTCCACTGCTTTCTCTGGAAAAGACAAAACAGGTAACGGAGATCACAGCGCTTCTGGCCAGGAAGCCGGCATTACTGATGCTGAAACTGGACGGGCTTACGACCAAGCTGGTGTATGAGGACGGGCATCTGATACAGGCTTCCACCCGTGGAAATGGAGAAGTCGGCGAAGAAATCACCCACAATCTCCCTGCCTATCAGAATGTTCCCTTATCAATCCCCTATCAGAAACATCTGGTTATCACCGGGGAATCCTACATCCACATCAATGACTTTGAACGTCTCAAAGAAACACTGGTAGACAGCAATGGAAAGAAATTCCGCAATGCGCGCAATCTGGTCTCAGGCACAGTACGGAGCCTGAATCCGGAAACCTGCGCAAAACGCTGCGTCTATTTCTCGCCATTCAATGTATTAGAAGGGCTGGATGAAAGTCCCTACAGCGACAGCAGGCAGATGCGGCTTTCGCTTTTAAAGGAGCTTGGATTCGATACCTGCCCCTATATTTCTATAGAAGGGCCGGCGCCGACAGAAGAACTGGTTACTACCAGTATCGATATGCTGGTAACGGAAGCTTCCAGGCGGCACATCCCGATTGACGGCATCGTTGCAGTCTTCGACAGCCTCAGTTACTCCAAAAGCTGCGGGAAGACGGGACACCATTACAAGGACGGGCTTGCTTACAAGTTTGAAGATGAGCAGTATGAGACCATTTTGCGTAAAATTGAATGGACGCCTACCCGCTTCGGAGAGATTGCGCCGGTCGGCATTTTCGATACGGTTGAGATCGACGGCTGCGAAGTGTCAAGGGCATCCCTTCACAACTTAAGCTTCATTAAGAATCTGGAGCTGGTTCCGGGATGCAGGATCCTGATCTCCAAACGGAACATGATCATCCCGCATATTGAGGAAAATCTGGACCGCGGGAGATACCAGGATACCGTCCCGCCGCTCTGTCCGTGCTGCCAGTCGGCTACCTGGATTAAACGGCGGAAAACCAGTGACGGCAGGATCGTAGAGACTGTCCACTGCAATAATCCGGCCTGTGACAGCCAAATTCTGCGGAAATTCGAGCATTTCGTAAGCAAGAAGGCAATGAATATCGAAGGACTCTCCTCCGCTACGTTGGAGCGGTTCTTAGAGCTTGGATACCTGGATTCCTTTCAGGATCTGTATCATCTGGACCAGTACCGGGAGGACATCACCTCACTGGACGGATTTGGAGAAAAATCCTATGAACGTCTCTGGAGCGCCATTACCAGAAGCCGGGAGACAGACTTCGTGCATTTCCTGGTAGCAATGGATATCCCCATGGTAGGGCGTACCAAAAGCCGTATTTTAAATAACGTATTTTCCGGAAACCTGAATGACTTTGAAGCCGCTGCTGTCGGCAGTTATGATTTTACGGCACTGGAGGACTTCGGGGAGACACTGAACCACAACATTCACACATGGTTTTCCAACGAAGAAAACTTGTGTTTATGGAAAGAATTACAGAAAGAACTTACATTCCAGTCAAAGGAGGAACACATCATGAGAGAAGTAAAAGAGAATCCATTTATGGGCTGCACAGTTGTTGCGACAGGAAAGCTTACACATTTCACCCGCGACGGCATCAACACAAAGATCCTGGAGCTTGGAGGAAAACCCGGAAGCTCCGTGACGAAAAAGACGGATTACCTGATCTGCGGAGAGAAAGCAGGAAGCAAGCTGAAAAAGGCTCAGGAGCTGAATATTCCAGTCCTGACAGAAGAACAGTTCCTGGAAATGATTGCGTAATCTCTCATTTATCACGAGGAGAATTGCTATGAAGGAAATGATTTATGAACTATGCCCGCACTGCAATGCGGAGGTCTCGGTCTTATGGGATATGGCATCACAAGGCTATCTGACAAGATGTCCCTCCTGCGGCAAGCGCTTACTGCTCTGCAGTGAATGTGTAAACCGTGACGGCTGTGACTATGATCAGGAATCCGGTCTGTGCAGACGGGTGGTAGAAGCCATGTGGAAGGAGCTTTCTGATATACCTTTGGAAGTCCCGGATGCCGGAGACGAATTCTTTGCAGAGTCATTTACACTGCAGGGAATCACATTTCCGGCTGGAATCACACGGACAGAACTCTGGCACTGGTTCGATGACCGCCATCCGAAAGGCGTGGCATATTTACTGTATGGATTACGAAAAGAATAAGCATAAAAATCATTAGATAAGAGAATGGGAAGGTATGGCTTGATGCCGTACCTTTCTTTTCGGAAGGGAAACATTATGAAATTTGCAGAGAAAATATTTGAGAGGGCAACGGTAAAAGGTGTTGCAGATTACCTGTTATACGGCATGGTCCCAGACCGGGATGACCGTAATTACAAGGCACGTCTGGATGATGCAGACCTGGCTTATGAAAAGACTACCAAGCAATATGATGAAGACGGAGCTTCGGTGCTGTTATCTGCAGCAAATGAGTTGGCAAATGAGCATGCCAGCGTGTACATGGAACTGGGACTGCAGGCAGGCTTCCTGTTAGTCACCGATCTGTTCCAAAATATCAGCCGGGAAAGGAACCAGACTGTAAACAGCAAGGTTCCCAATAACCATCAGACACAGGAAGAACAGAATCCGGATACAAAATCTGATGAAGAGCCGGATATAGAATTTGATAGAGGCTCAGATGCAGGTATGGAGCCAGAAATACAGCATACGGTTCTACAGCAGTTTATCCGAAACAGGCTGGATACAGCCATGGAAGTTGCCCTGAGAAAAGACCAGAAATATCAGAGGTCAAAAGAGAAAGCTGAAGCAATAACTGACAGGCTAGCAAAAGACACGTTCACATCAGAACAATGGGAGCTGATTAACGATGCGCTGGAGGACAGCAATGCAAGCGCTTCCGAATATGGAAGGGCTGCTTACCAGCAAGGATTTTTTGACGCTGTAGATTTTTTCAAAGACATACGATTACAAAGGAGGGTCTGAGCATGAGTATGGATATATCTGTTTTTCACAGCTATGGACTTTTAATTAGTGAAAATTCTATTTCTAAAATTCTGTCCTACATGCTTCCAATCTGGAAAACTAAGGAACCGGATCTATATAACAGATTTTCAGGGGAAGCTCCTTTTACTGATTTTGGCGACTACTTGAACACTCATTATGAGGTCAATCTCTATGGGAATGCCGACGCTCTCCGTTATTACCGGATTTGCGATCAGGAAGCTTCCGAACAGGAAATTGGCGACTATTTCTATTTCCTCGACCTGAACAGAAGCCCTTCCTTATTCCATACGGCCTATGCGGATTTTGAGGAGATCATTCAGGAAGTAAAGTCTAGGATAGGAGACATCCTGCCTCCAGATTTTCCATTTGAAGAATATCTGCTGGAGATTCTGGGTGAAACGTGGGGATAACCTTATCAGGAAATCTTGATCAATGAAAGGAGAAGCTATATGAAATCACCAGAAAACAACAAAGAAATTTTAACAATGAAACCTATTGGCATCGACTCATGGTCACGTCCAGTCTACGAAGACCAGTACGGCCGCTTATGGAAGGATATTACATTAGGCAGCCATACGCCGGAGCTCTGTTCTGCACTGAACAATGCATTTGACGGCGAACCGGATCTTCCAATCCGGAGACCATTTTTTATTTTAGCAGCAGAGGAAGAGCAGGTTGATAAAGACAAGAGTTTTCAATATCAACTGCTGGACAGATTCCGATGCGATTGCGACTACTACCTTGGATACGGTAACAGAAATCCTGACATTCTTCCATCAAAAGATGAAAAGGAACACATAGAGGCAATGAAAAGAATCTGGCTTAGTTTTCCGGAAGATGAAAAACCGGAATGGTTAACATGGGAGCAGATTCTTGAATATGAAAAAGCAATATGCACCAAAGAATAGAACCAGGGCCATTCCATCCGGAATGGCTCGCTTTCATACTTTGCATATAAAAATTTACGAAAGGAAAACACAAAATGAAAGAATTATTAATGCAAAACCTCACTCCTATTGCATGGAATGAGCGGATCCACTTTGAATGCCACCATTGCGGCGCATGCTGCCGCCACGTAAAAGACAGCGTTCCACTGGAAAGCCTGGATGTTTACCGGATAGCCAAATTCCTGCGGGATCAGGACAAAACTTTTGATTCTATAGACGATATGCTGTCCCGGTACGCAGAGCCGGTCCCGCTTCATGAGTGCGGTTACTTTATCTATACACTAAAGACGGTTGGTTCGGATGATGCCTGCATTTTCCTAAAAAATAACCGGTGTATAATCCAGGCCGCAAAACCGCGTGCCTGCCGTATCTACCCACTGGTAGCGGAGCCAGACGGCGCTTCCTCTTTCCAGGAAAATGTATGAAGGATTAAACCAGGCACTGATCCGGTTTTTCTAATCCGGGAGCGCCGGGGAGCGGTTTTCGCAAAGAACGGTCAGTGGGTTGGGAAAGGATTTCCGGAAGCAGGGAGAATGTGTGGCGGAAGTGGAGTGAAAAATGCGTTTGTTGGAAAAAATGATTGATAAGAGAATTGCCGCATATCAGAATGACCTGATTGCCACCCATTATGCGGAAGTGGAAAATATGTACCGCCAGATCAGGGGCTGGAGACATGATTACCGCAATCATATCCAGGTACTTGACAGTTATGCAAAGCTGGGGGATATTGATTCACTGAGAACCTATCTGAAGGAACTGAGCATTGACCTGAACTCCGTGGACATGGTACTGAAGACAGGGAACAAAATGACGGATGTGATTTTGAACAGTAAGATTTCCCTGGCAAAATCCAGGAATATTACAGTCAGGGCAGACGCGCATGTGCCTATGTCCCTGACCACATCGGAAATTGATCTCTGTATTATCATGGGGAATCTGTTTGACAATGCCATAGAAGCTTGTATGCTGCTGCCGGAGGAAAAACGGCTGATCAGGATATATATGGATATGAAAAATACCCAGCTTTATCTTTCCATTACCAATACCACGGCACAGAAAAAGCAAAGGAAGGAGAACGGAAGATTCCGCACAAACAAGGGTTACGGCCATGGCTACGGACTGGTGCGGGTGGATACCATTGTGGAGAGGAACCAGGGATACATCAGCCGGAACAGCGAGGATGGCGCCTTTACCACGGAGCTTCTTCTGCCGCAGTAATGTCCACGTGATAGGGCGTGCCGGCCAGAATGGTTACAGACAATAAGTTGTGGGTGTATTTGGATTGCTGTGCGGGATTCTGCACAGTTTTTCTTTTTTTTCATATGATAACATAAATCATTATGAAAACGCAGGAAAGGAATCAAAATGCACGAGCATATGAAAGACAACAATATTGACAAATTCCCCATTGCGATGGCTTATGTGCCCTGGCAGGAGTTTGAAGGAATGTATGACGATCTGGAGAAGGCATATTGTGAGGGAACCATATTCCCTGAACTGAATAAACCTTTCACGGGAAGGAGATGTGTATAATGGGAGACAGGGAGCATCTGTTGAGGGATATCGGGATGGCGGATTTTGTGCTGGTTGAACTGGCGCTTTACCTGGATACTCATCCCCGTGACCGCAGGGCAATGGAATATTTTAATCATTATAACAGAATCAAGACGCAGATGGAGAGGGATTTTTCCATGAAATATTTTCCTCTGAATCTGCGGCTGGCAGACAGCAGTAAAGAATGGAGATGGGGAGAGGCGCCCCTGCCCTGGGAAGGAGAGTGCGTGTAAATGTGGAGTTATGAGAAGAGACTGCAGTTTCCTGTAAACATCAAGGAGCCCAATGCCAGACTGGCACAGGCAATCATTTCACAGTACGGCGGCCCGGACGGCGAGATGGGCGCCAGCATGCGTTATCTGTCCCAGCGTTATTCCATACCGTACCGTGAGGTGGCGGGGCTGCTGACGGATATCGGAACAGAAGAACTGGCGCATCTGGAAATCGTGGCGGCAATTGTGCATCAGCTTACCAGAAACTTGTCCATGGAAGAAATCGAGAAGAGCGGATTTGCCAACTACTATGTGGATCACACGGTGGGAGTGTGGCCCCAGGCTGCATCGGGATTTCCGTTTACCGCGGCACAGTTTCAGGTGACTGGGGACCCGGTTACGGATTTGATGGAGGATATGGCAGCAGAGCAGAAGGCCCGCACAACTTATGATAACATTCTGCGTCTGATCAAGGAACCCGACGTATGTGAACCCATTAAATTCCTGAGAGCCAGGGAGATCGTGCACTTTCAGCGTTTCGGTGAAGCGCTGCGTATCACGCAGGATAAGCTGGACAGTAAGAATTTCTATGCGTTCAATCCCGGCTTTGACAGATGTGAGAACTGTAACTGAGAGAAATGATGTGAAACATTTGTATCAGCAGGAAACCTGCCCCCACCGGGCGGGTTTTTTGCTGTCCTGCATCCGGTTTGTTCCCCAAAAGCCAACATGGCATGACTGTCTTTCGGGATAATTTGTCCCAAAGGCGGGAAAATGGACAATGGCATATGAATGTGTTATACTTATGTTCATGACAAATTTTTGTTCTGAACATGGACAGTGCGTGTTTTGGGACAGAATATCCCAGGGGGACGCAGGCCGAAAATTGTGAAAGGAAGGCTTACCGGCAATAAGTTTAGTGTTTTACCATAAGCGGAATGGGGGAGGGATATTATGGAGGAATTATTCGTTTATGCTATCCTGCTTTGTGAGAAATTAGTGACGGAAGAGGAGTACAATAAGCGGCTGGATGAATTGTTTCTCAGCACTCCCGAAAATGATGATCTGCTCTATTTAGAATGGGAAACGGACATGAAAAAAGCTGTTATTTATGTGAGGACACATATTGATTACAGTAATATTGACATTGAAAAGTTCGGCAGAATTTTAATGGGCAGATTAAATGCAATTTATGAAAAATGTCCGGATATAAAGCTTTTTGCAGACCGGATGTACAGCATATGGAAGAGTCTTCCAGGGAATATTCAGAATATAGAGCCATTTTGGGCGCTGTGCTATGCCGACGAACCTTTGTCGTGGGGAGATGAGGAACAGACCAGAAGCATTTATGAGGATATGCTGAAGTACTATAAGGAAGAAACGAATATAAGCATTCCGGATGGCGGAAACGGTGAAGGAATGAGCGCAACTGCCGGAAGGCCGGTATAAAGAGGAGGAAACCTGAAGTGAAGATTGAGCCGATTGAAACACGGAGACTTACATTGCGGGGTTTTACAAAAGAGGATGCATTATGGGCATACAGTATATGGAATGACCCTGAAATGGGGGCATATCTGCCTGACGAGGCAAAAGAGGATATTGACCCGGAATATATAAAAATGCTGGAGGCGCTTGGGGAAGATGAAGAATGCTGTTATTTGATTCCGGTGTTAAAAAATACCGGCCAGCGTGTTGGAACCTGCAGCTTTATTCCCGCGAGCAGCGGGCCAAGTGGCTGCTTGCAAACATTTGGCGACTGCAGCGAGGGTCAAATTCCCGGTGAGGACAAAAAGGTCTATGATATTGCCTATTGTGTGCATAAAGACTTCTGGAACCAGGGGTATGCTACTGAAATAGCGCAGGGAATGATTGATTATGCACGTATCCAGGGGGCAGAAAAGGTC
>OFFW01001942.1_pt1 | contig 11884 bp, 9 predicted proteins | sample 1521501 | NCBI WGS metagenome assembly OFFW01 (sample SAMEA3504107, study PRJEB24116) | mouse gut metagenome | biome: mouse gut; feature: mouse-associated habitat; material: faeces | place: Denmark | collected 2011
AACTTCTTTTCATTACGCTCTTCTCCTCTTCGTCGCAATGGAACGCTTTTATGTATGCTTTCCATTGGCATGATGATAAACCTCTCATTATTCGATTGTCACCCTCATTTTACCATAGAACAGGGGAAAAGCAAGTATTTTCTAAAATACAAAGGGATTTCTTTCATCAATCCGGGGCAATCCGCAGACCTGCCACAGGCCGGAAGCGGAACCTCCACCGTTTACGCATACCACTTGGCCTGTTCCCGCCAGATCCTGGCGTATTCACCCTGTTTTTCCAGCAGCTCCTCGTGCCGTCCGCACTCAGCCATTTTTCCGTCTTTCATGACGATAATCTTGTCTGCGCTGCGGCAGATTCCCACCCGGTGGGAGATGATCACCGAGGTCTTGTCCTGAATCATTTCCACGAATTTCGACAGAATATCGTACTCCACCAGCGGATCCAGGGCGCTGGTGGGCTCATCCAGGATAATGATGTCACTGTCCTTCCAAAGGCCTCTGGCGACGGCGATTTTCTGCCACTCCCCGCCGGACAGCTCCTCGCCGCCGAATTCCCTGCCTATCTGGACATCCAGTCCGCCTATCTTCTGCAGGAAATCCTTGCCCGCCACACGGCTCACCAGCTCTTCCATGGTCATTCTGTCTGTCCCGGCTTTCTTCTCTGCCATAGCCTTCCCGCCCACACTGGCTTTCTCTTCTGCCCTGGCCTTCTTGCCTCCTCCGGCTTTCTCTTCTGCCCTGGCCTTCTCGCCTGCACCGGCCCTCTCTTCTATGGCCGTCCCCTCTTCCATGCGTCTCAGGCAGCTGATGCCGATGTTTTCCCGCAGCGTGAACTGGTAATGCACAAAATCCTGAAGCACTACGGAAATGTGTTCATAAAGGCTTCTGCGCCGCAGTTCCTCCGTCTTCTGCCCATCGTAAGCCACATACCCCGCCGAGGGCAGGTAAGCCCCTGTGAGAATCTTGGCAAAAGTCGTCTTGCCGGAGCCGTTCTCCCCCACAATCACCACATGCTCTCCCTTCTGAATCCGGCAGGTCAGGCCTTTCAACGCATCCCTGTCACTGCCGCTGTAGCGGAAATGCACGTCCTCCGCCGAGACGGCATCCTGAAAGGGCCGGTACTCCCGGCTGCCGTCCTCTTCCGTGGGAATAGCAAAATAATCATAGTAATCCTCCACCACATGGTAGGTGGCCACGGCCTTGAACAGCATGGCGGTAAAGATCTGAAGACTGCTGTCATAGGATGTGAACGCAGACAGACAGGCCGCAAAAGCTCCCGGGGAAACCCGCCCCTCCACCATCAGATAAAAGGCCATCCCGATGTTAAAAGCATAGCAGCAGTTGCTTACGATGATTCCCCACACCTGCTTTTTGCGGACATCCCGATTGATTCTGCGGAAACCCTCCACCTTTTCCGCGTTCGCCCGCTTCCACTTGTCCGTCACATGCCCCTCGAACCCCATGACCCGCATCTCCTTGACTACCTCCCTGTCGGAGAACAGACTCCGCAGATAGTCGCAGCGCCGTAGGATACTGCTCTGGCCCCGCCGGAAAGCGGTCATCCTTTTCTCGTAATAGACCTTTGTCAGCACCGCGGGAAGCAAGGTGACCAATCCGGTCAATATCAGCACCGGCGAATATCTTCCCACCACGGCCACCATCCCGATGCTGGTGACAGCGCTTTTCAGGGTCAGATTGACCTGTTCGAAAAAATCGATCTGCACATTCTCCCCCGCGTTCGCCCTCTGGAATTTGTCCAGAGTCTCCGGATTCTCCAATTCCTCCAGCCGGATTTTCTCTGCAAAAGCAATCCGTTTTCCGCCGAAATAACGTTCGCCCAGCACACGGGCCTTTTTGGACGCGGTACGGAAGATTACATCCCCTATAGGCGTACAGGCCAGGCTGAAGCCATACAGCATGATTGCCCCTACAAGCGCCTTGCCGCCGTCACTTCTTTCCCCTCCCGCCAGTTCCAGAATCCGTGCCAGAAGCATCGGCGCCGCCACCGCGGAGAGCACCCCCAGGGAATCCACCACATAATTTACCACAAAAAATTCCGGAAACGCTTTATAGCAGTCTGTGAAAATATATTTTAGATAACGAATTGTTTTCCTCATCCCGCCTCCTCTTCCGGCCCTCTGTCCTGATAGAAAGAACTCTGGGCCAGAAACATCGTCCGATACAGCCCCTCACGGGCCATCAACTCCTCATGGCTTCCCGTCTGAACGATTCTGCCTCCGTCCAGCACCAGGATTCTGTCCGCCATTCTGGCGCTGGCCAGCCTGTGGGAAATCAGGACTGTCCCCCGCTCCCTGAAAATCCTGGAGAAATTCTCGTACATCCGGCTCTCCGCCAGGGGATCCAGCGAAGCCGTGGGCTCATCCAATATCACGTACTTCGCGTCCGATACAAAAGCCCTGGCAATGGCAACCCGCTGCCATTGCCCCCTGGACAGATCCTGGCCGTCCTTCTCCAGCCTGCCCAGATTCCTGTCCAGCCCCCTGGCATCCATCCCTTTCGTGTCCGACCCTTTCGTATCCATTCCTTCTGTATCCGCCCCTTTCCCATGGGACTCCGCAAGCTCCCCCGCGTCCGCCAGTTCCAGCGCATGCAGAAGCTTTTCGTCATCCCAGAGGGCTTCCGGGTTTCCGAAAGCCACATTCTCCCGCAAAGTCATCTGATAGGACTGAAAATTCTGAAATACCACCGAAAGCAGCCGGGTGCGAAGTCCGGGAGAGATTTCCCTCACCGGCACCCCGCCGATTGTCACATTCCCTGTAGTCGGCTCATACAATCCGCAGAGCAGCTTGATGATCGTGGACTTTCCGGCGCCGTTCTCCCCCACAAAGGCGATCCGTTCCCCCTCTTTCGCATAGAAAGTGACGTTTTTCAGAATGTCCCGCTCTGTTCCGGGATACCGGAAACTTACGTTCTCAAAAGCGATATCATAGTAGGACAGATGTTCCACCGTCCCCAGATCTTTCCTGGTTTCCAGGTTCAGAAAATCCGTGTAATAGCGGATTCCCATGGCATTTGCGAACAGCCAGACCACATGGCGGCTTCCGTCATTCAGGCCTTTCCCGATTCCCGCCACGCCGTTCAGCACCGCGGTAAACTGTCCCAGCGTCAGGCTTCCCCCCAGCAGCCCGGCAGCCGACAGGAAGACCACGAACACCAGATAAATGAGGTTCAGAAGACGGCTGCAGAAGTCCAGCTTCATCACCTCCCGGTTCTCTCTCATGGCCATGTCCGCGTACTTTGTGCTGTAATGATCCCACTTTTCCGCAAACAGCTGTGCCGCGTCGAACAGCTTCATCTCGAACATGGCGTGCTTGTTGGTAAGCAGATTCTTCAGATCAGCCGTTCTCCGGCGGGCATCCGCCCCTCCCTCCCTCACGGCCATGCTGTGGCCCGCGGCGTAATACCCCAGAACCATCATCGGAATCCCGATGATGACAATCCCCAGTCCCATCCAGGGCGAAATGGTGAATATCACTGCCATGGAAAAGACAAGGTTGATAGTCCTCTGTATGACATGCATGGTGCTCAGACAGCAGTCGAAGATTCCCGTTTCCGGGCTCCCGGACATTTTCTGGAAAAGCTCCTGGGTGTGCTGCTGTTCAAAGGAAGCGTATTCCAGCTCTGTCAGCCGCCTGGCGATGTCCGGGGCCATCCGCTCCATGAGCTTCATATTGGCCAGATCCATCTGGTAGGTGCCGATTCGCTGCATGGAGGTGTCCAGAGTCAGGAGCGCCACCAGGCAGATGCCCCACACCACCATGGCTTCCATGGTCTCTGTTCCCCCGCCCACATTCCCGCCGCCCACATATGCGAGGGCATTGTCCACGATCCGCTGCAGCAGAAGCACCTGGAACCCGGCGAAGGTAGCGGGTACGAACAGACAGACCATCGCTGCCATCGTATGGAACGGAACATAACGGAAAACCGTCTTCAGACAAAACAGGCAGTTCCCTGGAATGCTATTCTTCATGGATTTTTCCCTCCAACTATCAGCTTTCTTTCCACAGGGTTCAGTCCACCCTGGCATAATACTGTTCCTGCATCTTGAATAACGCCGCGCATCCCCCGACCCCGGCCATCAATTCCTCGCGGGTACCATACTCTGCCACCTGGTCGCGGTCGATACAATGGAAATGGCGGCATATTTTTCAGCAATACCAGGACTGCCATCACTCCCGCCAGCGACATATGGTTCTCTCCGGCTACCCTGAATAAATGTCTCACAACCTTAAAGTGCTCCCACTTTTTCTTCATAGCATCCCCTCCTGCCAATTCCCCGGTTCTGATTCTGTTATCTCGTATTATAACAAAAGAGCCTTGCTAACTATCAGGATCGTAAGATTCAGCAACTTTTTTGTCACTTTCAGCACTTTCTATGCTTTCTGCAGCAGCGCCCTCTTTGGAATCATATTTTGCATCCGTGGCCTGCTCTTTACAGGCGAACCCATTCCCTTTGCGGCAACAAAGAGCTATACTGAAGCGCTTTCATGGCAAGTTTTCGTGATTGTCAGTATATATTGAGATGTCGGCGATGTTGGGTATTATCAGAAACATAGACGAGAATTTGATTATGATGCATTCGGTCGCAGAATTTACAGGACGATATTCCGCGGGAGATGCCGTACACATGTCATCTTATAACCGTCCGCGGCAATCGCGCCACTGCCGTGAACCGGCTTTCCGTGCGCTCCACCGCCAGTTCTCCGTCACAGGCATGGACGATGCGCTCCATGCTGCGCAGCCCCAGCCCGTGCCCTACCTGATTGCGCCTGTCGGTCTTGGGGCTCGGCAGTTTATCGGAGCTCTGTGCCTGTAGCTTATCGGCCCCCTGTGCCTGCATCGCTTTCCTATCAGCACTCCCGTTGCCAGCAACCGCATTCTGCACTTTGATATAATAAAAATCCATTCTTTCCCTACACTCCACTGAAAGGAACTTCCCCTCCGGCACCTGTCTGTTGGCCTCCAGGGCATTGTCCAGCAGATTTCCCAGCAGACTGCAGATTTCGTCCGACTTCAGCGCAAGCTCCGTCAGATCACAGAGGGCAAGTTCCACCTGAACGCCCTCCTTTTTCGCCTTTGCCGCCTTATCCGCAAGCAGCGCGTCCACCACCAGGTTGCCGCTTTTCACCGGGAGCGTCAGGCTGTCCACGTCGTCTCCGAATATTCGTAGATAATCTGCCATTTCTCCGTACTTTTCTTCCTGTAGAAGCAGGCTTAAAAGGCTGATATGATTCTTCAGGTCATGCCAGAGCTCCCTTGTCCGCTGATACTGTTCCTCCACATTCCTCAGGTACAGGTTGGCCTCGTCCCTTTGCTGCTCAATTGCCGCTTTCCGCTCCCTGTCGTCCATTTTTTTCCGATAAAACGAGACAGAGACATAGTAGGCCGCCAAAAGAAGCAGCAGAAAGAGCAGCCGCAGCGCCACCGCGAACTCATCCCTGCCGGCCCCCATGCACTCCAGCGCCAGCATCACGGAAAAGACCGCTATCCCTGCCGTCAGGCCATCCAGATACTGCCAGCCCCGCCGCTCCCCCGCATACCGGGCTTCACGGTCTCCCTGCCGGCCTTCCGCGGGCCAGCCTCCGCTACCGCCGCATGCCTTTTGCCTGTCCGGCCGCGCTTCGAATCCGTCCGCCATATTTCCGGCAAAATCCCGCCTTATGACCGTCCATGCTGTCAGGCCAATCGCTATGACGCTTTTGGATATGAGCATCCCCATCAGCTGGAACGCCATTCCGGAATCTGCCCCAACCAGGTAATGGCCGGGAGCTACATTTCGCATGATCAGATAGAAGATGCTGTCCAGATAAAAGGCAATGGAAAAAAAGCCCATGCCCAAAACGGTGGACTTTATATTGCCGTATTCTTTTTGTCTATATACCGCATATATGGTCAACAGCCCTGTCACGCACAAATCGAATATCCGCATCATCTCTCCCCAGGCTCCGCCACGCTGCCCGCCACTTGCTGCCCGCCTCATCCTCACACGCAGCCGTCACTTCATCTCCAGCATCAGCCTCTGCCTCACTGCTTTCCCATAGGAGCGGCTGACCGGAATCGGGACATCTCCCTCCAGCACAATCTCGCTGCTCGAATATCTCCGAATCCGGTCTATGTTCACCAGGAAACTCCTGTGGCAGCGCAGAAACGATTCCCCCAGCTCCTGCTGCGCGTGGTCCAGGCTGTCATAGAAGCTGTACTCCCTTTCCGCAGTCACCAGCCGCAGAATCCTAATCCGGCTCTCCAGATACAGGATGTCGCGTTTATCCACCCGCAGGGACTCTCCGCCGGCCTGGAACAGATAGGAGCTGCCGGAAAGCTCCTGCCTGATGTCCCCAAGCACTTTCGGCAGGCCTTCGGCAATCTGGCTTTTCAGCAGATACCGGAACGCCTTCACCTCATACCCTATCTGAACATAGTCGATAAAACCCGTGATATAGACAATCAGCCCGTCCTCACCGCGCCTGCGCAGCGCCCGGCCCAACCGGATGCCCTCATCGCCGCCCTCCATCTGGATATCCAGGAAAAACACATCGGCAGAATATCCTCTTTCCATCGCCGCCAGAAGCTCGGCGCCGCTTGCATACTCCGAAATCTCCGCCTCGTAATCGTGGCAGATGCTGTCCTGCAGCAGCTTCTCATGTATCATCCGCCTGTATCGGAGTTCGTCATCACATATGGCTATCCTCATTTCTTTCCCTCCGCCGAAAGCCTGCCAGGAGCGAAAATACCTCTTCCGAATCCTATTCCCCCATGCCCCTCACGCAGTTGGCCATCAGCATGGCAATGGTCATAGGGCCTACGCCGCCGGGAACAGGCGTAATGTACGAGGTCTTCGGCGCCACGCTGTCGAAGTCCACATCCCCGCAGAGCTTGTTGTCCTCGTTCCTGTGAATTCCCACGTCTATGACCACAGCTCCGTCTTTCACATAGCTTTCATCCACCATCTTAGGCCTGCCCACGGCCACCACCAGGATGTCCGCACGCTTGGTGACTTCCCTCAGATTCTCCGTCCGGGAATGACACACCGTCACCGTGCCGTTCTCCCGCAGCAGCAGCATGGCCATGGGCTTGCCCACGATGTTGCTGCGCCCCAGCACCACGCACTCCTTCCCCTCTATGGAAATGCCGGAGCGCTTCAGCAGCTGGATCACACCAGCAGGAGTGCAGGACACGTATCCCGGCCTGCCGATGCTCAGGTTCCCCACACTCACGGGATGGAACCCGTCCACGTCCTTCTCCGGCGCGATGGCCAGCAGCACCCTGTCCTCGTGGATATGCGCCGGAAGCGGAAGCTGCACCAATATCCCGTCCACATCCTTACGTTTATTCAATTCCCCGATGACCCGGAGCAGCTCTTCCTCCGTGGTCTCCTCCGGCAGCTCATAGGCCAGAGATGCAATCCCCACATATTCGCAGGCCTTCTTCTTGTTCCTGACATATACAGAAGACGCGGGGTCCGCCCCCACCTGTATCACGGCCAGGCAGCGATGGATGCCCTGCTCCTTCATGGCCGCGGCCTTCTCCCGCAGCTCGTCCTTAATCTCCTGGGAAATCTTTTTCCCGTCTATCACCTGATACATTTGATGCTCCTTTCCGCACAAAGCTTATGTCTGCAACATCTCAGGAATTGCCGAAAAACCGATACCGTTTGTTTCGGGGAAAAAGCCCGAAAGGACAATGGAAATTGCCATCAACCCGTATCCGTTATTTGTAGACACTTCCTTACCCCCACAAGTATAGCATTACCGCAAAGGTTTCACAACAATTCTTTTCATAAGGAATTGTCTACAAATAACTGATGCGAGTTTATAGCCGTTTTCGTTGTATTTCTGGGCTTTCTCCTAAACAAGTTGCATCAGTTATTTTCCGACAATTCCTAACGTTTTGACAAAATAAAAATGCCCTCTTCCAGGCGACAAGCGGCTCCCGCTTCACTTGTCTGCCCGGAAGGGAACATATAAGACTTTCGTTCTGCTGCATTCTGCGCTGCCCTGGCCAAAGCCCTTTGCCAATGTCCTGTCTTCGTCCTCCGCAGGCGCAAGCGCATGACAGGATGCGCATTTCCCTGCCATCTATTCCTGTATTTCCATCAATTGCCCCATTCCGGTGGAACGGACCAAGAACCCGAACTTTTCGTAAAAAGGCTCTTTCCCCTTCACTGCCGTCAGGCCTATATCTATGATCGTGCCGGGCACGGCAGCGCTTTTGATATGCTCCAGGAGCCTGTTCACGATGCTTTTCCCGATTCCCTTTCCCTGGTATTCCGGCAGGACAACGATTTCCTGCAGGTACCAGTACATGGCTCCGTCACCCACAAGCCTCCCCATTCCCACGACTTGCCCGCCGCATATGGCGGAGACGTTGAACAGTCCGTTTTTCAGCGCTTTTTCGACTTGGGGTAAAGGCCTCTCTATAAATCCGGCAGCCATTTTCAACTGGACAAAATCTTCTGCGCTTAATACATTGTCCACCAGTTCATACCGTATCTTTCCATCGGCGCCTGCCTCCTGTTTTCACATTTCCTGCATTCGCACAGCCTGTCCGGCTCACAATCACTCTGTGCAGACTCTCTTCCCGTCAATGAACACATGCTTCACCTTCGTGGACACTTCAAAAGGACACCCGTCCGTAATGACCATATCCGCATCCTTCCCCACTTCCAGAGAGCCTACCCTGTCCGCAATCCCCGCGTGCTTCGCGGGATTGATGGTGATGGCCTGGAGGGCGGCAAAGGGATCCATACCGGCCTGTACCGCCAGTCCCGCGCACAGGGGCAGATACTCCTGGGGAATCACCGGGGAGTCCGTGATGATGGACACCTGGCAGCCCGCAGCCGCCAGAACGCCAGGCGTAATCCAGCTCTTGTTGCGCAGCTCGAACTTGGACGCGCTGGTAAGGGTAGGCCCCACCGCCAGCGGCACGTTCTCCTTCGCCAGCTCCTCCACAATCAGATGCCCCTCCGTCACATGCTCCAGCGTAATCTTCAGGTCGAATTCCCGTGCGATCCGCAGGGCAGTGAACAGATCCTCCGCAGCATGGGCATGGGCCTTTAAAGGAATCTCCTTTTTCATCACAGGAATCATGGCCTCCAGCTTCATGTCAAAGGCAGGCCGTTTGGAGACGTCGTCCCCTGCCGCCTCCTTCTTCTCCATGTACTCCCTGGCCTTGAACAGGGTCTCCCGCAGAAGCGCCGCCGTGGTCATGCGGCTGGAGTCCTTCTTGTCCCGGTACACACGCTTGGGATTCTCGCCGAAAGCGCATTTCATGGCCACACCGTCCCGGACTACCATGTCGTCCACCCGTTTGCCCACAGTCTTAATTGTGGTAAAAGTACCTCCCAGCACGTTTGCGCTGCCAGGCCCCACGCAGACACAGGTCACCCCTGCCGCAGCCGCCTTGGGAAGCGCCGGATCCATGGGTTTCACGCCGTCGATGCCCCGCATCTGGGGACTGATGATATCGTTGAGCTCATTGTAATCCATCCCCTCATAGCCGATGCCGTAGCCGTCCAGACCGATATGCCCGTGGGCCTCCACAAAGCCGGGATACACCGAAAGCCCTTCCGCGTCCACCGTCTCGGCACCCTCAGGCACCTCCAAATTCTTTCCGATGGCCTTGATCTTGCCCTCCTCCACCAGAATGTCGGCACAGAACGCCTCCTGATGAATGCCGTCGTGAATCATTCCGTTCTTCACATGCAACATATTTTAGCCTCCTATTCCAGTTCATGTCTGTTTCCGGTTCAGTCTCTCCATGAGACCGCTTCCGGTTCTACCGTTTTGCAAGACTGTTTCCGGTTCTATCTGTGCAAATCCTTTTCCCTCAGTACACATAGGGCATGCGCCCCGTAATCTCATAATAACAGTTCAGTATCCCGTCCAGCGGAACGCACCAATACCGCACAGGATCGCTGGAAAAGCCGTATGCCATGCAGATCAGGTTGCCGTATCCGTCCAGCAAGGCGGAACCGGAGTCCCCGTGCACCAATTCCACTGTGACCTCCGTGTGGTATAGCCTGTCATACCATGCAAACTTCTGCTTCGTCTTCACCAGCTTGCCGGCAGTGACGTGAATCAGCCCTCCCTCTCTGTCCACACGCTCCAAAGCCACCTCAATGGACTGGTCATCCAGCTCATCCCAGTAGGTCTTGTCAATGTGTACTGTCATTAAATCGTCAAGCAGATTTTCTGGCACCGTCTCCAGATCCACTACAACCACGCCAACATCATATTTTTTGCTGACCCCCAGCGCCGTCCCCTCCGCCATGGTTCCATCGTAGAAATAAATTTCCCAATCCTCATACTTGTCCACCACATGACAGTTGCTGCAGATATAGATTTTGTCCTTGGTGATTTCCATGATATACCCGGATCCTGAGGTATAGCCTCCCTTTTCCGTGGGATGATACAGCTGCACCATGGAAGGCCTCATATACTCCAGCGCCGCCTCCAGATCCTCGTGGCCGGAAACTCCCCCGTCGTAGATATTGGGAGCGCCCAAAATGTTGTCTTTGCGATAATCTATCCTTCGGTATCCTATAAGCTCCTGTATGTCGTCCGCCCCGGCAACCAGCACCCTCGCCTTCTCCACGGTCTCCAGCCCATAGCTGTCCACCGCCAGATAACGCAGCTGGTATACGCCTTCCCTGTCCAGATCCACCTCGGAATCGTCTACTTCTATGTAATCAGACAAATCCCCGTCAACATCATCCCATGCTTCTATGGACTGCAGATAATCCGGCACGTTTCCGGTGACAACATAAAAGTCACGTATTCCTGAAAGTTTGGGAGGCGTGTCCACGATGACGGAAACCTTCCCTCTGGTCTCGTTCCCCGAAGTATCTCTGGCCAGTATCTCAAGCTCATATGAGCCCACGCTGTCAAAGCGTATCTCTGCAAGAGCCTCTCCCTCCTGCCAGAAGAATGCCTCCGCAAGCAAATCCGCATCCGAGACTCCCCAAATGACATCATCCACTGTGCAGACGTCATCCAGCGGCAGATAAATCTGTCCTTCCTTCCAGATAATTTCGGGAGGCACCGTATCCTGAATATTGACCGTATAGACGAACCGGGAGCCCCCATGACGCACTACTGCCTGATAGCTTCCCGTGCGTCCTTCGTCCACCTCAGACAGATCCAGATTCCCCAGCTGCACAGACCATTCTTCGCCTACAAGATAATCTTCTATATCGCGGCTGACCGCTTCCCCATACTCGCAAGTCATCTCGCTGAAAGCAGGCGCCACCTTATAGGCTTGCAGCCAAAAGACCGAGGCTCCTCCCAAAAGCAGTACGGCCAGCAGGAACAATGCGGCGATCTTCCAGCCTCTATGCCCTCCGTCTGCCCTGAATTTCCGTTTCCTCATGAAATGCCCTTCTTCCACAATGCTGCAGGATCAATCCTGATTACCAACGGTTCAATCCATTCCCCGCCATCAGCAATTGATTTCGACCATCGAATATCGCTCCATTGTTTGCATAAGCCAGTTGATTCCACCGCTAAAGACAAATCCTTATGCATTATAACACAAAAACTCAATCTTGAATAGAGGAAATGCTCTGTATCACGCAGTCATCCGCCAGTTTCCCGAACACCTGCTCCACAAGCTCCTGACAGTATTCCAGCGAAAAGCTCCCATCCTGCCCTACAATTTCGTTTCGGGCCGCCAGATCCTCTGTGTACCGGGAAAGAGGATATACCTTAACTCCCCCGAATCCCTGCTCCACGTGGCAGACCAGCGGCTCCACGCCATAGGACACAATGACCGCCTCCCCTGTCTCGTTCAGGCCCACCGTCACCTTGGCCATACCGCCTACCATTCGGTTCGCCACCCCGGCGCCCGTCCCTGCGGTCCAGTTGAC
>OFFW01001946.1_pt1 | contig 11864 bp, 10 predicted proteins | sample 1521501 | NCBI WGS metagenome assembly OFFW01 (sample SAMEA3504107, study PRJEB24116) | mouse gut metagenome | biome: mouse gut; feature: mouse-associated habitat; material: faeces | place: Denmark | collected 2011
CCCGCAGGCCAGCCCCGCCATAGGCACCAAAAAGGAGCGGTCCAAATAGTTCAGCCAGGCCAGCAGCAGAAGAAAGCCGCCAGTCACCTCTACCCTGCCCAACCCCATCACCGCTCCAAAAATGTCAGGTAATAGGCCGGGTCGATGCGGGTCTTGTTGTATTTCAGCTCAAAATGCAGATGGGGCCCGGTGGACCCCCCCGTGGAGCCGATTCGGGCGACGGGCTCCCCCATCTCCACCACCTGCCCCTTTTTCACGTCGATCTCGCTGCAATGGGCGTAAAACGACTTGATCCCGTTCCCGTGGTCCAGCTGCAAATACAGGCCGCAGGCGTCGCTCTCCCCCGTGTATTCCACCGTCCCCGCCGCAAAGGCGGCGATGGGCTTGCCCATCTGAGCGCCGATGTCCACCCCGCTGTGAATCCCGTCATTCCCGTTGATGGGGTGTTCCCGATAGCCAAAGCCGGAGTTCAGATGCCCCAGGATGGGGGTCACCGTAGCCAGCTCCCCCAGGGACAGGTGGTCCAGCGTGTAGTTCTCCGGCAGTGCCGGACCGCTGTACTCCGGGGACGAAATCACCGTCCCCACCGCCGGGATGGCTGGGGCCTCCTCGGGCTCCACCACCGGCTCCTCCGGCGGCGGGGCGGCCGGTTCCTCCACCTGGACGATCACCGGGTTGGTCAGCCCCAAGCGGGAAACGCCGGAATAGCGGGCCGTCCGTGCCGCAAAATCGCTCCTCTGGCTCAGAAACGCCCGCTCTTCCTCCAGCACGTCCGACGGTGGCGTCGGCTGGAACTCCACCGGTTTCGGCGCCGGTTCCTCCGGCTGGGCTATGCCAAAGACCTCCGCGCAGAACTCCCCCACGCCGGACAGGACCCCCTCCCCTTCAGGCAGAGACGCCCCCAGCTTGGACAGGGCCTCCTGGAAGTTGAAGTCGGTGGAGATCAGCTCCGCCACCCGCTCTTGGACCTGCCCCAGCTTCTGTGGAAAAACCCCTTTTCCTAAAAACATCGCCAGAAACAGGATCAAACAAATTGTCAGCTGAAGCAGCCGAACCTGCTCCTGACCGTTCGCCGGCCTTCTTTTTCCCGATGTGCCGCGGCTGTTTCCCACGCTTCTCCTGCGCCCCGCCGCCTGTGTACCTTGTTCATACATCCAGATACCCCTCCTCTGCCCGCTTGATATCAGTAGCTTATTCCAAATTTGTTTGTAATATTACCCTTGACAGAAGGAGGAAAAACAAATATAATAAGTAAGCTAATCTCATCCGGGTGTGGCGAAGCTTGGTATCGCGCTTGGTTCGGGTCCAAGAGGCCGTGGGTTCAAATCCCGCCACTCGGACCACAAGAAATCCTCGCATTCTTCAAGAATACGAGGATTTTTCTTTGTTTTAGCCATGTTTCGCCTGAAAAAGTTTCTGTTCTAAGAACTCGTATTTCAGTTTACCCCAGCAAATACCCCTTACAGGATTTTTTCTGTTTTGGGGTATGTTGATGAGGATTTACAGTTCAGAGCAAAAGCCTTGCACCCATATAAGGGTACAAGGCTTTTAATCTTTAACCACTTTTCTTAATCCTGTCGATGTAGTCCTGCATCCGGTCAGCACTGGCACGTTTCATCTGGTCGGTGACATGACCGTACTTGTCCAAGGTGAACGAGGCCGTAGCATGGCCGAGGTTGCCCTGGACCGTCTTAATATCATCCCCGGACCGGATGGCAGCCACAGCATATGAATGTCTGAGGTCGTGGAAACGTGCGTTCGGAATACCGATAGACGCCACAATCTTCTTGAAATTGTGATAGACCGTGTGGGGCATCAGATGCACACCCAACTCGTTTGTGAATACTAGGCCGCTGTTTTCCCAAAGCTGTCCGGCCTTCAACTGCCATTCGGCCTGCTTGCGCTTCTGACCGCGAAGCAGCTTTATGACATATGCGGCGGGCGTGATAGTCCGCCCCTTGCTGTTCTTCGTGGGAACCAGATGGTAGACGCTGCCGCCTCCAGTCTCCTTCTGAATCTGCTTATTGATAGTGATGATTCCGCTGTCCAGGTCCACACAGTCCCAGGTGAGGCCCAGGACTTCGCCCTGACGCATTCCGGTGAACAATGTGACCAGGAACACGGTTTCGTATGGATGGCCCTTGATGGCCTCCAGAAAGCTCGCTGTGGCATCCTCGTCCAGCGGTTTGATGTCCTTCTGGACGATTCGCGGCAGCGTACAGGCATCGGCAGGGTTCGAGCGGATGTAGCCAATCATGACCGCCTGGCTCAACGCCTTGTGCAGCACACCATGAATGTTCTTGATGGTCTTGGCAGAAAGAGCTGGCTTGCCGTCTCTCTCCTTGCCAAGATTGTTGTAAAACTTCTGGATGGTATGAGCATCAAGCATATCCAGCTTGATGGCTCCCATCGCGGGGTTGATGTGGTTCTTGATATGCTGGGTGTAGTTGAGGACGGTGTACGGTTTCACACCGCCCAGGTACTCTTTTGACCATATATCCATCCACTGACTGATGGTCATTTTGGATGGCTCTTTGTAGTCATCCTTGTCCAGAGCGGCCACGGCCTCGGTCATTTTCTTTCGTACTTCCCGCTGGGTCTTAGCATAAACGCTCTTGCGGATTTCCTTCCCGGTTCCAGGGTCGATGCCGGTGACAAACCGGGCCTCCCAGGTTCCGTCTTTCCGCTGGCGGATACTGCCCTCGCCACGGGCGCGGCGCTTTTTTTCAGCCATGGTGAAAACTCCTTTACTGTAAATTGACACCAGGCATGTCTCATGATAAAATGGCCCATGCTGCGATGTCTGTGTGTTTTGCCCCTCCACTACAGATTAGACGTTTTGGGAGAGAACTTTCACAATCACACCCGTATCCGCTTGCGGATACTGCCTGTCCAGTGTGTGGAGCCGTGGAGCTGGCCCACACACTGGATAGCAGACGACTTGGAATTACAGATTAGGGATTTCCGTATGGCTTGCTGCCTGTTCGTTCAGCCAGGCTTCAAACTTTTCGCGGGGGACGATGTAGCGGTGCCCGACCCGTAGAGCTGGAATCTTTCCAGCTTTCGCCAATTCGTACAGGCGATTTTTCCCGATGCCGGTGCGTTTGGCCGCCTCGGGAATCGTCATAGTCAGTTCAGCCATGACATTGGACCTCCTTTCCTAGATTCATGTCCGTATCGTTCAAGTAAGATACTTGACGAAGGACCTGCGTACCAGTCCCCGATAGCCATCATTGAGCTTGGGGCAATATAGAGCCTGTTGATTCGCGCCGTTTATCCAGCCTGTCAGATTGTATTCACCAATCAGAGGTTCTGGACCTGGCATAAGATGAATGCCGTGCGATTTAATCTGCGTTGGAATTTTCCTGCTTTTATCCAGACATATCCACTCGGGATTGTCACAGGCAATTTTAATCAATTCCTTGATGAACGTATTGCGCCCCACTGGAGCACCAGAAGGCTGGTTGATACGAAGCCATGCCTTGTACAAGTCATAGAGGAATGTAAAAGGGAGTAAATGCCATCTGCAAAGCGGGAGAATTTCCGCTGTAAACTGCCGCAGAGGGTCATTGTATTCCTTGTACTCTGCTTGCAAATCCAAACATGCTTTAGGAACAGTGAACGTGTCATAGTTCGATTCGAGAACCAGCTTCAACACGTATTCCAGTACGTCCGGTCTATGGAGGTATTCCTGCTTGATATACTTGCGCTCGTGACCTGTAAAGCATTTCGGCATTGGAACCATCAGCATCCGACGATAAAAGGAATCAGATTTATCCTTGATGCGGGGAAGTTCGTTGATACACTGGACAACCAATCCGAAAAAGCGATACGCAATCGGATTCATGTACTTGCGATTGATTTGGATTACATCATGCGTAACAATCGCTTTCAGAATTGCTGCTTTGTCGATGTATGTACCCACATCGTTTTCGTCCACGATGACCGCCGTAGCGTGGGTCAGTGGTTCCAACATGAAGTCCTTTCCCATGTCCGATAAGGGAATACTGGCATAAGTTCCTTCGCCGCAAAGCTGGCGAAGGAGTTCACAGAGAGTTCCCTTGCCGTTGGAACCGGATTCTGAGTAGAGGAGAATAAACTTATCCCAGCTGACGAACGGCCGGATGATTGCTCCAACAATTTGCCAAAGCAGCAGAACAACCTGCGGGTCATCCGAAAGAGAGTTCATCCAGGATACTACATCCCAATCGGTGCCGTCTGTGTCATTATGAATCAGGACGTTCCAGGCATTTGGATTGTAGTTGATACGGCATTTTGAAAGCAGGACTACATCAGGACTAAACGCATGGAATTGCTTGCTTCGATAATCGAAAATGCCATTGTTCACCGGAATGTAATCTGGATTAACGCAACGGGACATTCTAGGTGCGAGGTCACGCAAATGCACCTGGACTTCCTCGAAGTCCCGCTTTGTGATGTCAAAACGAAACAGCCGGATTGTTCTCCGAAGTGTGGCATCATCAGTGGCGTAGAGGCCCATATTGGGTTCATCGGTTTGATAGACCCCCAGCAGGTCTCGGGATTCATCCGTGCTTTCCCCTGCGCAAGAAATCCTGACTACCTTGAAGTACACAGGAACAAGCATAGCAACTTGAACAAGGGAAAGGTTTCTGGGGACAGGGAATTTCTGGCTCCTAACCTTTACGGAATTTTCCAGTTCAATTTCATCGACCGTGCGCGACATCAATTCACTTGCAGCGTCTCTCGGGGACGGTAACTGGTTGGTTGGAAGGGATTTGAGGTGTTCAATATATTCCTCGGTTGCGTCAAGGACGACCTGAGAATAAGAGCGATTAGACATAATCCATCGCCCCATTTCCCAGGCCACCCGTATTGGGTGGATGCGTTTGCCAGATAAAGGTATGGACAAACATGTTAAAGCTCCTTTCAAAAAGAATCTGATTCTGGAGGAAACATAACAATCTCCAAGAGGCTTTATACGCCTTTGTTGATACCGCTTCGTCCTTCATCTGGCGCAAGTTTATCATAGCAGCCAGGAGTTGTCCAGGAAATGTCCAAGCGATTTCTTTGTGAAAATTTGTTTGTAAATTTATATATTTTATATCTAAATAGCTGAAAAATATTGCATGAAAATTTGCACTGTTTTTTCGCGTCCAACTTTCTCGGGAAGAAGCGGTCCGATGTCCAATTTCACTATGAGGCACCATTTACTATGTCCAGAAGAAATTTTTTTGAGGGAGTTTGAAATATGATTGACGATGTATCATTAGTACCATTAGAAGAAATTCACTTGAATGGAGACTCATATTCCCCGACGGAAATTGTTGACGAAATAATCAAGTATTGGAGCATTTCGCTAATAAAGACTGACAAAGAAGATAAGAAAAAGTTTGATTCACTCCGCAGGTATATTGAGAGAGCATTTAAGCGTAAAGGAATATCTCCAGTAGAACCATCTAAAGGTGGCATAAAAAGATATGATAGGAAGAACGTTGAAGCCATTCTTAACAGCACACCCGTCCGAAATCACATCTTGAAAATAAAAAAGGATTGGTATAGTGAACAACTCCGGCGCTTAAATGATTCCAAATCCCCAACAGCTAAGACTATTCAGGAGAATTTGAAAAAGGCTGATTCCGAAAAGCAGGCCATACCTTGTGCGGAGGCTGCCGCAGAAGCGTATTCGGAACATATGTGTAAACTAATCGCTAGTACATATGATGAAGAAATTGCGGAAGCTATTGATGCAGAAATAGATGAAAACGAAAAAATCAAGAGGGCGAAGCAGGAGATTTTGTCACAAGTCCTTGAAGACTTTATTTTTAGAGAAGTTATAAAATTTGACGAGGAAGCATACAAAGCCGACTTGAAAAAAGTACCAGATGCCTCCGATTTATACCCTTCCTTATACCAAGCCTATGCAAATGAACGCCTTTTGGATTTACGTAATTATTATAAATACAGAAACGATGGTGCTTTTGGCGAAACTGCCCTCTCTCAAATGATAAAGCCCATATTAGCAGAGCTGCGCAAGGATATCAACGATGATATCCGAAAAGCGTTAAAAGAAGCGTTTATGTAAAATTATCCGGGATGCCCAGAGACCGGGTTAAAGCTCCCAAAATTAAAAAGGTGGTAGAGCACGACGGTAAACGCCGTACTCCACCACCTTAGTGTCTGCTTGTTCTTATTTGCTAATTCCTTACCAGCCTGTCAACTTTCCGTTCAAAAAATCTGTTCATGCTGGCCGTATCGTTAATATCCGTATTTCCAGATTCCACGTATTCTTTCGCCCAGTCATATGCATGCCGCATAATACAATCCACCGGAACATCAGAAAAACGGGAGTTTTCACGTTTTAAGGAGGCAGCTACTTTTTGGGAAAATTTGTAGAATGCAATCTCCCTGATTTTCTCCTGTTCCCTTGCGGCCTCTCGTTGGGCATTGCTCCGATTGGCTTCTCTGTTCATGAGGGAAATAATGTGCGACATTTCGGGGATGTCTACGCGAATTTCATCCGTGCTATGCGCCTCAGCATTTTCGTTTATGACTATTTTGGAAAAACCATGTTTCTTGCACAGTTCATTCGGCACGAACCGAATAAATTCTCCGTAATCCAGGGTAGTTATACTGGAATCAGGTTGTTCCTGATACTTGTTATAACAGTATTCCACCATTGCGTCATGGATGCTCTGCCGGAGGTCATGTCCTTCCGATATACAGTACATCACATATATGTCCGTTATTCCGTTTGCAGTATTACACGGAACACAATGTAGCTCCCACATGACAATCTCACTCCTTCGTGGTAATATTTGAATAACTTTTCCTGGGATTATTATACCAAAATAAAATGAGATGTCAAATTTTCGCCCAAAACTCAGAACTTTTTGAGATATTTAGAGCATATTCATAAACGAGGAAATTCGATACCTTCTGTTTTAAGGTGCTCCACTCACGAAAAAATTTTTTGAGAAAATCGTAACGAAGTTGCAGCAAACGGGCCTGCCCCCACATCGAGGCAGGCCCGTTCTGTCGCTTTAAATTTGGTGTGATTTCAGAGGTTTATTTCCCTTGGCTGCGATAGAGGAATGTCACGGTCTGTCCACGGGTGACAGTATCGGCGGGGCTGAACGTGTTCGCTCCGGTGCCAGAGGTAATGCTGTTCTCGACGGCCCACAGCACGGCGTCATAGTAATAGGTGCCGGACTGAACATCCGTGAACGGGTTGCTGCTGGCCGCAGGCTTCGGAGAACCGGCAGAGCGCCAGAGGAAGGTCACGGTCTGCGCACGGGTACAGGAGTCATTGGGGCTGAACGTATCCGCGCTGGTGCCAGAAGTGATACCCTTCTCCACGGCCCAGAGGACAGCATCGTAGTAGTACGCTCCCGCCTGGACGTCTTTGAACGGATTCGTGGTAGTCGTGGACTTCGGAGAGCCGGAGGCGCGCCAGAGGAACGTCACGATCTGCGCACGGGTACACGGGTCATTGGGGCTGAACGTCGTGGCGCTGGTCCCGGAGGTCACTCCGTTCTCAACCGCCCACAGCACAGCATCGTAATAGTAGGCGCTGGAGGCTACATCGGTAAAGGGATTCGTTCCGGTGGGCTTGGTGGGCTGTGTAGTGCTGACGTTGGGAACTGTCCCCGCCAGAACAGAGCTGTCAGAGCTTTTCCCGTCTACTTTCAAGGTTCCCTTGGTGTCCAGGTTAGTCCCATACAGCTTGCCGGAGATTTGCGCAACAGCGGTTGTCTCCGCAGAGGTCGTACCGGTCAGGGTGACTTCCTTGTAGCCCTGGTCCAGCGTTGAGGAAAGCGTAATGTCATAGCTCTTGCCCGCACCGTCCACCTGGACGCTGTTGGTGGCCTTGCTGTCGTCCACCAGGAAGGTGACGCTGGAGGCGGCGGTGCTGACGGTAGCGGATTGGTCCACGTTGACCATGGTGACACCCAATGTTCCAGTACCAGTGTTAGATACGGTATAGGTGCCCGTGGGCAGCCACATAGCGGTGCTGGAATTTGCGGCAGTCTCTCCATCCGATGTAGGAGCGATGTTTAGGAGCGGGAAAACCTCAGAACTTACGACGGTTATTTCTCCATTTTTCACAGTAGCGACCGTATTCCCGGCGCTATCCGTAATCGTTGCATTGGATGTTTTCAGACTCAAAAAGTTCATGGCATCTGTATTTGCGCTCGTACTGGATTGCCTCCCTGCCCAAATTCTGTTGATGTCAGATGCGGAGATATAGCTGATAAAGTAGTTATATTCGGTTCCATAATCTATGGAATCATTCATAAGGTAGTGCCAGCTATATATAGCATTTCCGCCTTTGACGGTTTTCGTAAATGGAATATAACGCTCTGTGTTGGGGAAGTTGGGGTCATAAATCATCAGGCGGGTTTCCGTGCTGCTCTCTACTACATCGTAAGCCACAACAGCATGGCCGCCATACGTTACGTTGTGTAGCATGGAAACGACTACTGGCCCCTTTTTGACTGCGTTAAACAGGTCGTCTATTTTATCTTTGTTCCTCCAAGTCGCTTGACTTCCAATGGGGGTGTTCTGGGCTACCTGCATGGCTTCAATGAACTCCGTCAGGGTAAACTGGCTGCTGGCATCTGTCGGATGCAAGTCAAACGGTACCTTCGCGCCAGAACGATAAGAGCCGGTGGAAACATTACCCTCAAAAAACATCACGGAAGTGCTGGACATGCCAAAACAACTACCGCCCCAGGTTCCTCTACTGTTATACAATTCCGTGGCGCGTGTAGTTTCACCAAACATCAGTTGATAGCGCTCCAGAGGAATTTGATAGTTTTCATCGTATCTAAACGAGCCGCTGCTATTGGGAAAATAATAGGTCAAGCCATTTAAGGTTTCATCGGTTGGTATCCCGGACCAGAAAGCATATAGGGTGATATCTTCTGTTACTGTATCCCCATCTACCCATATACGGGCATTTTTCAATATGCCATTATCAACATCACCGGACATCCAATATAAAAATGTATGTCCACTCCAAGTGGGAGCATCTGGCAAAACGGGGGCGCTGCCTTTGGCAACCTTGATAGACTGCATTGTACCAGGAGCGCCATTGAGTTGAAACCGAATCGTACAGTCCCCAGTAGTCCAAACAGCATACAAAGTAACATCTTCCGTCACTTTGTCGCCGTTGCGCCACTGGACAGCATCGGTCAGTTCATTGCCCTTGATAGTGCCAGAGAACCAGCCCTGGAATACATACCCGCTCCGCGTCGGGTCCTTCTCCGGCAACGTGATAGCTCCGTCCTTGGGGACTTTCAGCGGCTCCGGGGTAGTTCCCGACCCGCCATTCAGATTGAAGGTAACCGTGTAGGTATCAACAGCCTTAGTCCACTTGGCAACAAAATTTGTGTACTGGGTATAAGCCGTAGAAAGGCTCGCTTTCGGGTAGCTCCCGAACTCGGTCATAAATTCCGGCTCTGCGTTCATATCCGCAGATTGCGGAATCTGGTTCGCGGGTACGACATACCAGCCGTCAAAGGAGTAGCCGTCCCGTGTAACAGTGGGGAAGCAGGGCAGCTTGCCGCTGGTATCGGCGTACACCATTCCGGCCTTGCTGGTCAGTTCAATCCCAACGCCAAGATTGGTAACGCTCAATGCGTCGCCCAAAAGCTGGCTGCGACTGTGACCGTCAATTTCCGTGACCATGCCGCCGTTGGGGTAGAACATCATCATGTTGCCCCGTTCGGGCTGCTTTGTCCAGTGTGCCCAGAGGTTGACCAAATCCGTCCTGGATTCCGCTCCCGCATTACCCAGATAGGGGTTCAGAACCGTGGTCGTTGTAATCCTCTCGCCGCCTGTCTCGGCGGTATACCAGCCATCAAACGTATACTCCGAACGGGTGACCTGCGGAAGTGTTGTAGCTATGCCAGCGTTATCGGACAATAGCTGATAGAATTTGCCTCCGTAGTCTCCCTCGAAGCCCTCCAGGCCCTGCGAACTGGCAAGCATTCCGCCGTTATAATAGAACCTGACTTCAAAATTGGTAATCTGCTGCGGCTCCTGGGTCCAGTGGGCCCAGAGAAAAACTTGACTGCTACCTGTATCGTAGAGGGACAAGTCCGTATCTGAGGATACCTTTGTCCCGCCAGTCTGGGCGGTATACCAGCCATCGAAGGTATAGCCGTCACGAATGGCATCGGGGAACACGGGTAATTTGTTGGTGCTTTGGAGCAGAGTTTCTACTGTAAATCCGTCCCAGTCTTTATCGAAATACTCATAGTTGGCGGGTTTGACTGCGGTTCCGCCGTTGGGGTTGAACCAGATTTCACAGACGTAACTACTCAAATCTGGTTCGTTTTCTGCCGCCAGGGCAACACCCGGCAGCAAGCTCAGGCACATCGCCAGTGCCAGCAGCAGCGCCAGGATACGCTGGCGGGATTGTGTTTGTTTCATCGTACTATGGTTCCTTTCCGATATTTTTAATAAAGCACTTGGAAACATGAATATTCAATACGTGGATGCATTGTAGACAGCATGGCTCACCTGAGCGGCGGCAGCTCTGGTTTCAACCTGTGTTTGCATTTGGGCCGCCAGATTTGCGGCACTGAGAGCATTTGCATACTCCATCAGTTGTATCATCCGCTGCTGGTTGTACACAGCCTGCCTTGCCAGATTGATTAGCTCCTGTTGACCATTGAGCATCTGCTGGCGGAAATTGTTCTCTTCATAGAGGTCAATCAAATGTCGGTAATCATCCGCACGGTCATTTCGGAGGCCATGAATGAAAAAGCGTACAGCATTTAAGCACACATAATCCGGTGGAAAATGGATGGTCTGAACAGTTTTTGCTATCTCTCCCTGGAGAACACGAACTTCTTGCGTGAGCGCATGGCACTGGTTCACAAGCGCCTCGTTATGTGTCTGACGTTGAGCATTTCTTAGCGAAATTCTGTTGTTTTCGCTCTCTGCTGCATAGTTCGCTTCAGTTGCCAACTTCCTTGCGGAACGTGCAACGATAAAATACGCAACAACGAGAAGCGCCCATTTCAAATAGGGGATGTGCAAAAAATTCCAGTCCACGTTATAACGTTCGATAAGCAAGGGTATAACACAAGACAGCACCACAAAAGCGCCGAGCACTGCTGCTATCCGTAGCAACTTGGAGTTTGTACGCTTCCTCGCTATGATATATGCGAGGATTAAGAATCCGTATATAAATGAGATAATGCCCCCGAGAAACAGCAGGAACAAAATCCATATACCGAACACTTTACACCACAAGGAGAAGCTGCGGTCCGACAGCTTTGAAATATTCCATGACAGAGGTGGTATATATTGATACGATTCTTCTTGTTGGACTGCGTTATTCAGCGCAGCCATCTGGTTCATTTTTTGGGCAAGCTGTTCCAATTGACGGCCCAAATAGCAGGTGTTATTAAGCAATTCTGCCTGATTCATTCGCCGCACCTCCCCTCAATACCGAACAAGTAGGCAAGCATGGCCCCATTATGGACCTTGCTGCCGCTGTCTCCGGAGGCAAGCGCCGGAAACAGCGGCGGTGCAAGCGAAGGAAAAGATAAAAAGCGCCTCATTTTGTAACCTCCTTGCCGTTTTGAGCGGCCATCCTGTAATCTCGCGGTACTCGCCGTTGGGGGTGGTACTTCCATTCCCGGCCCCCGCAGGCTTTCCCTAGCGAGACAACAAAAGCGGCGCAGGGCGAATAATCCCTACACCGCTGGAAGCTACACACACAATCCCCACTTGCTAAATGCTATGTAAAAGGGTATAATGGGGCCGTGGCGCAGTAATCTGCTGTGTGGGAGGTCGAGTCTCCTGCATAGGGGTGTGGGAGACTGGTACTCCCTCACACCCTGCCTTTTGCTTCTGTGTCTCGCAGT
>OFFW01001948.1_pt1 | contig 11853 bp, 2 predicted proteins | sample 1521501 | NCBI WGS metagenome assembly OFFW01 (sample SAMEA3504107, study PRJEB24116) | mouse gut metagenome | biome: mouse gut; feature: mouse-associated habitat; material: faeces | place: Denmark | collected 2011
CGGGATTATCGCCGTCGCCGCCAGGATTATCGCCGTCGCCGCCGGGATTATCGCCGTCGCCGCCAGGATTATCGCTGTCGCCTCCGGGGTTGTCGCCGCCAGAATTCTTCACCAGAGCCTCCTGCGCGGCGATCAGATCGCCGGCAGCCTCGTCCACGGCTTCCTGGGTATAGCCCAGACCGTCGCTGTCCAGAATCCTCTTGGCCAGCGCCCGCGCAGTCTCAAAAGCGGTCCAGCTGTCGTCCGTGTAGTTCTCGTTGGTCACGCCCTCAGCCGCCGCATAGGCCGCGCGAAGAGCGCTGAGGTCCGGCGCTACATATTCGAGCTCCAGCGAATCAAAGGCGCTCTGGAGGCCGTCTCTGGCCAAATCCACCTGCTTCTGGGTGGTCTCGCTGGACAGAACCTCCAGGGCTATGCCCAGCGCCGCCTGGAAATTCTCCCAAGCGCTGGCGGTGTAGCCCTCGTTCTCCACCAGCGCCATCTCATTGTAGAGCTCGCGCAGCGCGGAGTAGTCGACCGCGTCCGCCTCCTTCGCCTCCAGAGCGTCCCGGGCGTTGCTCAGGTTGCGGTAGGCGGTGTTCAGGGCCGCGACACTGCTGGCGCCGTCGATCTTCTTCGCCTCGGCCAGAGCCTCGGCCAGCACAGCCCAGCTCTCCTCGGTGTAATCCTCCTCCTTCAGCGCCTCCACCTGCTCAATGAGGGCGGTCAGGCTGGAGATGTCGGGGATGAGGGTGAAGTCCTGACCGGTCAGATCGCTGCCGTCGGTCACGGTGATGGTCTTTTCCTGGCTGCCGAAGAAGGGAGCGCTGACCTTCAGCGTATAGGCGCCGGGCTCCACACGGGAGACCTGGTACTGGCCCAGCGCGTTGGTGGCGGTACCCGCGACGCGGGCCCCGTCCTTGTACAGCTCCACAGCCGCGCCGGAGACGGCCACGCCGCTGCGGGCGGTGACGGTACCGGTGACATTCTGCACGCCCTCAGCCGGGTCGGCGCGAATGATGCGGATGTTGTCGAGAATGAACTCGCTGCCCTGATTGCCGCTCATGTTGATACCACACCAGCCGGGAGTGGTAATTGCCCCAATGCTCTGCAAATTATTTGTGTAAACCGCCATGCCGTCGATATAGACCGTGACATCATAATCGTTCAGCGTTACGCGGACATTCCGGGTGGCGCCCGGCTCAATGTACGGTTTGCCGCTGTTGTCCTGAGCATTGGTCCAATTGCCGCTGCCGTCTGCGCCCCAGTACTCACAGAACCATTTATTGGGGCTGTCCTCCTGGCCAACCGTCAGACGGTTGCTGCCGGAGGTGGTGCGCATAGTGACATTGAACCGTGCACCTGTTGTCAGCGCGGTCACGTCAAAAGAGAATGTGCCGTTGGCAAAGGAGATCGTCTTATCCACCACATTGTTGATGGGGCGGGCGGCCTGACCTCCCAGACCGTTCCAGATCACCTTCAGCGCGCCGCTGCCGTTGTATTCCACCCACTCCGTCGTGGGCAGCTCGTTCGCCGGCCCATCCACCACCGGCCCCATCATGGAGATGTCGCCGCTGTTGAAGTCGTTGACGTAAGCGCCCGGAGCCTCGGCCTCCAGCTGGATGTCCTGGGTCTTCACGCCGTCCGCCTTGGTCACCACAATATCACCTGTAGTGGTGACATAGTAGCCCGTGGCCTCGACTTTGATGTGGTAAGTGCCGGGGAGCAGCTCCACGCCGCTCTTGCTGACGAACTGGAATGTACCGTCCGCGCCGGTGGTGACGGTAAGGCCCGTGGGGAAGTATCTGCTATCCTCCAGGGTCAGCACCGCGCCCTCCACAGCCGCGTCGAGGGTATTGGTCACCGTGCCGGAAATGGAGATGACCGCCTTCGTCAGCTTCGCCATCGCCGCCTTCAGCCCATCCACGGCGGCAGTGACCTCTGCGGTACTGGCGTTTTCATTGTCGAACACGGTGTGACCATTTGTGCGGGCCTGCACAAATGCCTCCCAATCGCCAGCCGTCGTCTCGTTGTAGACCTCCTCCACCATGGCGTCGGCCTCCTGGAGGAGAAGGGCCAGCTCGGTCTTCTCCGGGGCGGCCAGCTCAATGGACAGGTTATCCAGCACGAAGTCCAGATAGCCGCCGAACGCCGCCTCCGAGCCGGAGGTGCCCTGACTGTTGGCGTTCTCCTTGGAGTAGATACCCACCCAGGTCTGCCCGCTCTTGCTGCCCACTACGGTGAACTCGATGTGCCCCACCTTGGCCTTGGCGGTGTTGTTGCCGGCCACGCCGCTGCTGCCGGGCACGTTGTTTTTGTCCAGGGTCTGCTCCAGGTTGTGGACGGTCAGGCTGCCCAGCCCGGCGTAAGCCCCGTCGCCCACCACGGCCACGTAGGAGCCCACAGAGCCCAGCTCGTAGTCAAAGCTGACGGTGTAGACCTTGTCGGGCTCAAAGCGGAAGTTCTGGGGAATGGTCTGGTACACCAGGTTGTTCCGCCCGTGCAGGCCGTTGCTCTTGATCGACCACTTGCCGTCGATCACGTCGTCCATCTTCTTCACGTCCCAGCCCGCCTGAGTAAATTTCCCATTCAGCTCGGACAGGTGGGTGCGGTTGTCCGCCACGTTCTCCACGGGGCCCACCACGAAGGGCCAGATGCCCTGGGGCACGTTCTCGAAGTCCTGGTGCAGCTCGGTGGCCGCGCCGGTCTCCGGGTCATAGACCACGGGACTTTCGCTGCCCCTGTACTCCACAGTGCGGATGTCGTCAAAGTAGACACTGCCGCTGCCCGCCGTCCGGGAGAGAGTCAGGGTATAGGTCTCTCCCGCCTGGGGGGTGAAGTACAGGAACATATTCTGGAAGAAGCTGGTACCCGCCTCCATGCCGTGGCCGTTGTGGAGGTAGTAGGAGCTGATGTAGTTTCTGGCGATGGACCGCTCCGTGTAGTTGGTGGCCACCACCTTGCCGCTGCTGTCCGTAATGGTCATCACCGCCTTGGCGTTGGAGCGGTTGTCCACCGCCGCGTACATGGCGTAGACCTTGCCGGCCTGCAGCCCGCTCAGCTTCTGGCTCACAGAGACAGCGCCGATCATCTTCAGGACGGAGATGCCCTCGGTGTTGGTGGTGCGCACGGCGCTGCCGCTGCCCGAGACGGTCCAGGGGCCCTTGGCGGTATCCAGATTGAAGGAGGGGTCCTCCAGATACAGGTCCGTGCCGTAGGTGATCTGGGGCGCGGGCGCGCTCCCGGCGTCCTTGGTGACCACATAGCCGGTGTTGGGCTTGATCCCGCTCAGGGTGATCCGGCCATTGCTGACGCTGACGCGCCTGCCGGCGCCCCGGCCCTGGTCGGAGAGCTCATAGATCATCACGCTGGAGAGGTTCTCCCAGCCGTCGGGCAGCTCCCACTCGGTCGCCTCGCTCGTGGCGTTCCAGTGGTAGAGCTTCTCGTCGGCGGGGGCGACGCGCTCCCCCTCGTTGTCCCAGTACCAGGGGATCAGGTAGCGCAGGGTAGCCTTTTCCTTCGGGAAGGTGTTGTCCTCGCCTGCGGAGGCAGGCGCGCCCTCGGCGATGACCTTGCCGTTGAGCGTGACCACGCGGGAGCGGTACTCGGTCTCGCCCTCCAGGAATTTATCCACCGTATCCATCCCGAAGTCGGTCACCACCCGGCCGCTGGTGCCGCGGGTGACGACGATCTCGTCCGCGCCGTCGCTCAGGCGGATCTGGGTCTCAGGCGTCCAGCTGGAGGTGGTAGAATTGCTGCGGGAACCGCCCGCGCCGCCGCCGTTGTAGGGGATCACCACAGGCGCATCGGCGTTGATCCACTCCACCACGGGGTAGTGCTGGAGGAACTTGGTGTAGATCATCTGGTTATAGGTGTTATAGATGGACAGGCTGTATTCGCCGTCGCCCTGCCAGCCCTCGAAGCCCTGCATGGCCGGACCGCCCAGCAGGGGGGCGTTGGCCGAGCCGCCGTAGCTGGCAAAGTCGGGCGGGAAGGAGTCCTTGTACTGGTTGAGGATGAAGCGGAGCACATTGCCGCTCAGCTTGCCCTTCTGGCTGTAGTCGCCATAGGTAAAGTCGGTGGTCCAGTGCTGGAAGGTGGACTCATAGGGGTTGGCCCAAGCCCACTCGTGGGCGATCCGCCAGCCGTCGTGGCTGATAATCTCCTCAGAGAGAGCGCGGGTCTGGAACGCGTCCTCCGTACCGGAGGTGTTGTTGCCCCACACGTCCACGTACACCACGAAGGGATAGCCCTGCACGATGTCGTAGAGCTTATCCCAGCGGGTTTTGCGCAGACCCATGGCGTAGTCGTACACGGCGTTGATGGAGATACCCTGGTCCAGCCAGTTCCAGCCGTACTTCATGCCGCCGGCGGAATATCTGAGCACCTGGTTCTCTTCCTCAATGGCCTCGGCATAGAACTCGGAGGCGTTGGTGTGGATGCCGAAGACGGCGCCCAGCTCTCCGCCCTCCCGCATCAGGGTCACCATGTCCTCCGCCCCGCCCATGCGCACGCCGATGTTGTCATACTGGGGGTGGTTGGAGTCGTGGCCCTCGCCGGCGTAGCCCTTGAGGAGCACGAACTGACCCAGCCCGTCGGTGTGGGCCGCCACCCGCTTGACGTTGTCCAGCGCGATGAGGAAGGGGTTGGTGGCCATGGAGCCGAAGTTCATGGAGATGCGCAGGTTCACCGAATCCGCCACGCCCTCGCCGCCGGCGGGGATGTGCATCACGGTCTCCCGGTAGGCGGTGGGGGCGTCCTGCCAGTCCACCTCGCGGTTGCCGTTCATGTCGCCGGTAATCACCACCTTGGCAAAGGGCGTCTCAAGGGGCTCCATGATGCGCTTTGCCCTGGGAAGCTGATCCTCCGTCAGCGCCTTGAGGCCGCCGCCCTCGCTCTTGGAAATATCGTAGTGGTAGTACCACAGGGTGCTGCCCAGGCCGATGGCCACGCTGCTGCCGCCGTCCTTGGCGTCAAACTGGGCGCGGACGGGGTAGCACTGGTCGCCGGCCGTGCCGCGGGCGGCATAGGCGGAGTTGCTGGCCAGGCTGGCCGACAGGCTGTCGTTGTAGACAAAGGCGGCGAAGAAATCTTCTGTGTAGCCCGCAAAGTTCTCATTGCCTGCGGCGGGATAGCTCACATCGCCGCTCGCGGTGGTGTTGGCAGCCTGCTTGCCGCCGGTCACCGCCGCGCCCGGCTCCGTGGAGCGGACGGAGACCAAGCTGTGGTTGGGAATCTCAATGGTCTCCACCGGGTTCGCCAGCTTGTCATTATTGTTGGGGTAGGTCACATCTGTGATGTAGAAGCCCAGGGTCCGGTCCGCCGCGTCGCTGCCGGGATCGTTCAGGTCGTCCAGACCCACGCGCAGCTCGGCGGTGATAGTGGCGGTGACGCCGGTACTGTTGTTGTTATTGCTGTCAATCACCATGGTATAAACAGCTTTCTCGCTGCCCACCACTTGGCTGGTGACCGTAGGCTTTACATCCGTGCCGTTGATCTTGATGGTGTCCAGAATGGCGCTCTGGCCCCACAGCTCCTCACCGGCCAGCTCGCCCTTCATGACGTACTTAATGACGCGGGGGAAGGTCTGGTCCACCATGACGTCCATACTGGCGGTGGACAGCGTATAGAACGGAACCGTATATACCTCCAGTTCCACGTTCTGCACAGCGTCCGCATTCCCCACCGTCACAGTCTCAACGGTGGTCTCCGTATATCCCTCGCAGCTCACCTTCAGAGTGTAGCTGCCGCTGGGCACGCCGATGATGCGGTATGTACCGTCCTCACCGGAGACCGCCGTCTTGAAGGGCGCCGCGTCCTCTTCCGCACCGGCCTCGTAGAGCGCCACTGACGCACCCTTCACAGCCTTCGCGGTACCCTTCTCCGTCACCTTGCCGGTGAGGACGGGCAGCAGCTCCAGGTTGAAGCTGACGTTCTCCAGATCGCCCTCGGCAGAGTTCTCGTTCACTGTTACTTCAATGCTCTGGTCCCCGTACCCGTCCATACTGGCGGTAAGGGTGTACGCCTCGCTGGACTCAGCCAGCACCATGCTGTAAGCGCCGCTATTGTCTGTAGTAGCGGTGGTGCCGCCGCTGGCGGTCACCGTAGCCCCAGCCAGGGCCTTGCCGTCAGCATCGCACACCTCGCCCCGCACGTAGTGGCCGGTAACGGTCTCCTGCCCGGAGTAGTGGATGTCGGACAGGGTCAGCTTGGTGGTGCGGGCTACATTTTGCAGGGTGCCGTCGCTGAACGACTTTCCGGCAAGTGAAATCCCCACATTATTTGTGGCGGTTATGCCGGTCATGTTTCCGTTCTTTCCAAGAGAAATTTTTGTACCGTTGACGCTCATGCTTACGGCACTGTCGTCCCACCGTATTTCAAACTTCAGCGGCACTCCACCCTTTACAACGGGGACGGTTATATTATTATACGGATTGCTGCCATTATATTTCTGAACAAACCACGTGCCCGAATTGGCATCGGTATCGGCATTGTAAAAGCCAATGTGGTATGCCCGCGCGCCGCCATTAACCCCTCCATTGTACTCAAGGTTAATAGCAAAAGCGATATAGTCAGGTACCGTTTGATTGGCCTTTACACACTCCGGCACCACCGTGAAAGACAGGAATTTCTCTCCCTGAACCTTTGCCAGCGCCGTTGCTATCTCGCTGCTGGTGAAGATTGCGGGAGTGGCGCTGGCAAAATTAAACCCGTTGGTTGGGTCAGCCTGCAATACCAGCTTGCCATCCACCACTTCAGGATCTACAGGAGTTCCCTTCTTGCTGGCCTCCACCTGTGTCCAGTTGTCAAACACGCCGTTGCTGGGAATCTCTACGGTGTGGCTCACCACCAGCTCGATGTCCATCGTAACGTTACTATCGGACACCTCTACAGATTCCTCCGCAGTCTCATACCCCTCCTTGGAAACAGTAAGAGTATAGCTGCCGTTAGGCAGCTCCAGGGAGTATACTCCCTGGCCGTTGGTGATCGCCTCGTCGTTATGCTTGTCACTGCTGACGGCCACCGACGCGTTCGCTACGGGGTTGTTGTCCTCATCGGTGACCGTGCCGGAGAGGGTGTAGGCCTCAACCTCGGTCTGACCGGTGTAGTGAATATCCCACACCTCAATCTCGCTGAGTACGCTGGTGTTGGATTTACCCAGCTTGATGCCGATGTTGTTGATAACATCCACGTCTGCTGCGTTGGGCACTGCGGAATAATCCCAGTTAGTCACAACCGCAGCGTCATCAACTCTCAATGTAGCGGTCTTATTTGCCGGATCCCACGATGCCTCAATCTGATAGGTTGTTCCAGCTGTCAGCTCCGTAGGTCCAGGCAATGTAGTAGTGCTATAGGCATTCGTACCGCCATCATAGGTTTGCCAAAACCATCCACCAGGTGTATTAAAACCAACAAGTGCACCGTGAGCAGGATCTTTGTAGTTAAAGTACACCCCAAAGCACATGCCATTAACCAACGGCTTCATTTTAAAGCTGACCTTATAACTTCCGTCAGTATCAGCTTGCAAAGCGTCCTTCATCGTATCACTTACGAACACAGCCGGACCAGTACCACTAGTTTCGCCTGTCCAGGCGTTTCCGTTATTTTCGTTGCCGGCTCCCACCTTCAAGTGGAGCTTGCCATCCTCAACCTCACAGATGGACCCACTGCCGCGAACCGTTTGGGAATCCTGTTCCCATCTGTCCACCAGCGCGCCGTCCGGCATCATCCGCGCCCACAGCGCAAAATCCGCCCACTGCTCCTCAATCCTGGCGAGCTCCTCCTCCGAGACGCCGTCCTCATCCGGAACCTCGTCCCCATCCGGAGTGGCCCCGTCCGGCACATCGTTCTCGTCCTCAGGCAGAGCGTCCTCGTTCCCGTCCTTCTCCCCTTCATCGGAGCCGCTGCCGTCCGGGGTTTCTTCCGTCTCCCCCTCGCCGTCACCAGCTTCTCCGTCGGGGGCGGGCTCTCCGTTCTCCCCCTCGCCGCCGTTGGGCGCACCGTCCTCCGGTTCGCCGTCATTGGGCTCCCCGTCCTCCGGTTCTCCGCTGCCGGCAGCGCCGCCGTCCGTCGCCTCGTCCGGAATCACGCCGCCGCCCACATCGTCGACAATGCCGTCCTCCGGCGCCGTCTCCTCCACAGCAGCGGCCATCGCCGCCGCCGGCAGAAGCGACAGAACCATCGCCAGGCTCATCAGCATTGCCAGCCATCGTTTCGCTCTTCTTCTCCTCATGCTTTTCCCTCTCTCCTTTCATAATTAGCGGCGATTTTGCCCTGCCGCCCTGGGACCCCAAGCGGGGGGAGGGGGTGATGAACGCCTGTTTACTAAACGGACAGGCAAATTCATGCAATGTAATGATACCACTTTTTACACTTTATGTCAATAATAACCATACAGCGCCGCTTTAATTAGGCAGTATTCACAAAAACGCACCTGCGGCGAGGGCGAAATAGCCAAAGACAGCGGGGGAGGAGACCGGTGTTTTTCCGGCCGCCTCCCCCGCTGTTATTATTTGATGAGTTCCCCTCACTTCCTCCTGCTGTAGGGCGTGCCCTCCAGGGGGAGGGAGAACCGGCGCTTACCGTCGTAGCGGCAGTAGGCATCGGCGATGGCGGGGGCGGTGGGGATGGAGGTGATCTCCCCGATGCCGATGGCCCCGCAGGCCACGTCCAGCCCCGGCTTCTCCACCACGATGGCCTTCACCTCCGGAATCTGGTTGGCCTTGAACAGGCCCAGGGTGCCGAACTTGGCGGTGGGGCGGCAGTCCTCCACGGGGTACTGCTCCGTGAGGGCGAAGCCCATGCTCATCACCACGCCCCCCTCGATCTGGCCCTCACAGGAGGTGGGGTTCACCGCACGGCCCACGTCGTGGGCGGCCACCATGCGCTCTATCCGGCCGTCCTCCCCCAGCACGCACAGCTGGGTAGCGTAGCCGTAGGCCACGTGGCTGACCGGGTTGGGCACGTCCGCCCCCAGGGGGTCTGTCCTGGCCAGATACTCGCCGTAGTACTCCCTTCCCTCCAGCTGCTCCAGGGTCCGTCCCTCCAGATCCCGCTTCAGGTCCTGGCAGGCCCGGCGGCAGGCCTCGCCGGTGATGAGGGTCTGGCGGGAGCCGGAGGTGGTGCCGGAGTCCGGGGCGTCGAAGGTGCTGGACCGGTGGTAGACCACGTCCTCCCCCTCCAGCCCCAGCTGGCCGCAGCACATCTGGGTCAGCACCGTGCCCAGCCCCTGGCCGATGCAGGAGGCTCCGGCCTGGATGTGGACCTTTCCGCCCCGGACCACCAGCCGGCACCGGCCCGTGTCCGGGATGCCCACGCCCACGCCGGCGTTCTTCATGGCGCAGGCCAGGCCCGCGTATTTTGCCCTGTCGTAGTAGGGCTTCACCGCCTCCAGGGTCTCCACCAGCCCCGTCTCCGGGCCCACAATCTGGCCGTTGGGCAGCACCTCGCCGGGGCGGATGGCGTTGCGGTAGCGGATCTCCCAGGGGGAGATGCCCACCAGGTCCGCCATCTCGTTGAGCAGGGTCTCCACGCAGAAGCAGGTCTGGGTCACGCCGAACCCCCGGAAGGCCCCGGCGGGGGGATTGTTGGTGTAGTAGGCGTAGCCGTCGATCTGGAAGGCTTCGTAGTGATAGGGCCCCGCCGCGTGGGTGCAGGCCCGCTCCAGCACCGGCCCGCCCAGGGAGGCGTAGGCCCCGGTATCGGCGATGACGTTGGCGGCTACCCCCTGGATGATGCCGTTCTCGTCGCATCCCATGGCAAATTCCATTTCCATGGGGTGCCGCTTGGGGTGGATGAGGAGGCTCTCCGCCCTTGTGAGCTTGCACTTCACAGGCCGCTGGGTGAGATACGCCGCCAGGGCGGCGTGGTGCTGGACGGTCACGTCCTCCTTGCCGCCGAAGCCGCCGCCCACCAGCAGGTTTTTTACCTTTACCTTCTCAAAAGGCAGGCCCAGCATGGGGGCGGTCTCGTGCTGGGTGTCGTAGGCCCCCTGGTCAGTGGAGAGGATCATGACCCCGTCCCCGTCAGGGTAGGCCACGGCGCACTCCGGCTCCAGGAAGGCGTGCTCGGTGTAGGGGGTGTAGAACTGCCGGGTGAGGACGTATTTGCTCTTGGCGATGGCGAAGGCGGTTGCCCCGCTGGATGTGCTTGTGGGCCATGAGGTTGCCGGACTTGTGGACCAGGGGCGCGCTGGGCAGCATGGCTTCCTTGGGTGAGCGGACGGGCTCCAGAACCTCATAGTCCACCTCCACCAGCTTCTTGGCCTCCTCCAGGATCTCCGGCGTCTCCGCCGCCACCAGGCAGACGGCGTCCCCCAGGTAGTGGGTGATACTGCCCACGGCGATCATGGTGTCCCAGTCCTTCACCAGATGGCCCACCTTGTTCTGCCCGGGGATGTCGGCGGCGGTAAATACCCCCGCTACGCCGGGGAGGGCCTTGGCCTTCTCCGTGCGGATGGCCTTCACCAGCGCACGGGGGTGGGCGGAGCGGACGGCGGAGGCGTAGAGCATGCCCTCCATGTACACGTCGTCGGGGTAGATGCCGGTCCCCTGGACCTTCTCGGCCGCGTCGATGCGGTGGACCCGGCTGCCCAGCTTCCAGGCCCGCCCCTCTTCCTCCTCCGGGATGCGGCCCTCCCGGAGGATCTTCGCCGTCAGGCGCACGCCCTCGATGATCTTCACATACCCCGTGCACCGGCAGATGTTGGTGCGCAGGGCGTTTTTGATCTCCTCCTCGCCGGGGTCCGGGTTCTGGTCCAGCAGGCCCTTGGCCGCCATCACCATACCGGGGATGCAGAAGCCGCACTGCACCGCCCCCGCCTCCCCGAAGCCGCGGGCGTAGGCCTCCTTTTCAAACTCGCTGAGCCCCTCGGCGGTGAGGATGGTTTTCCCGTCCGCCCGGTCGGTGGTCAGCACGCAGGCTCTGACGGCCTTCCCGTCCACCAGGATGGTGCAGGTGCCGCAGGCCCCCTCGCTGCATCCGTCCTTGACGGAGGTCAGGCGCAGCTCGTCCCGCAAAAAGCGGATCAACTTCTGGTTTTTCTCTGTGGTAACGGTCCGGCCGTTGACTGTAAATGTCGCCATGTCGCTCTCCTTTTCGTGCATCTGGGGAAGATGTCCTGTATACCGCCCCCATTATACCGGATTCTCTGGTCAGTTTCAACAGGATTTCCTGGGAAAGCGCGCAATTCCCACGCCCTTTTTCCGGCGGCGGCCCGCCGGGAAAATTTTTCTCAATTTATCATTGAGGAAGAGGGGCAGGTGGTGTATAATGGAACCGCTTGGAGCAGGGCGCGGCCCTGCCGGATCAGGGGCCCCCGGGCGGCCGGCGCGCAGCGGGGCTGCACAGGGGCCTACAATAAAACGGAGGAAGCATGCTATGTTTACCGCTCTTTTGAACAATCTAAAGGCCAACCGCCGCACCATCGTCTTCACCGAGGGCCCCGATGCCCGCATCCAGGAGGCCGCCGCCCGCCTCATCCAGGAGGATCTGATGAACGTCATCCTGGTGGGCAATACGGACGAGGTCAACGCCGCCGCCGCGAAGAACGGCTTCGACGTCAGCAGGGCCGAGATCCTCGATCCCGAGACCTACGCCGGCATGGACGAGATGGTCGCCAAGATGGTGGAGCTCCGCAGGGGCAAGATGAGCGAGGACGACTGCCGCGCCGCTCTGAAGAAGGGCAACTACTTCGGCACCATGCTGGTGAAGATGGGCAAGGCCGACGCCCTGCTGGGCGGCGCCACCTACTCCACCGCAGACACCGTCCGCCCCGCCCTCCAGCTCATCAAGACCAAGCCCGGCGCGCACCTGGTGAGCTCCTGCTTCATCATGAAGCGGGACACCGGCGACGAGGCCCTGCGGATGCTGTGC
>OFFW01001956.1_pt1 | contig 11802 bp, 10 predicted proteins | sample 1521501 | NCBI WGS metagenome assembly OFFW01 (sample SAMEA3504107, study PRJEB24116) | mouse gut metagenome | biome: mouse gut; feature: mouse-associated habitat; material: faeces | place: Denmark | collected 2011
ATGCGTCTCCTTCGCTTCCGGATGCGTCTCCTTCGCTTCCGGATGCGTCTCCTTCGCTTCCGGATGCGTCTCCTTCACTTCCGGATGCATCTCCTTCGCCTCCAGGCGCGGATTCATTGTCCGCAGCACCATCTTCGTCCACGGCCGCTCCGTCCTCCGCTTCCCCGCCCTGGGCATCATCGGATGTCGAAGCGTCATCCCCTGGCAAGACAGCATCCGTCCCAAGCGCGAATCCCCCGCTCTTCAGGGCGCTCTCAGCATCTCCCCCGCCATCGACGACACCTGACAACGCCCCTGCGCTGTCCGCCGCCATCGCCCCGGCGGCCCACACCGTCCCGGCGCTGCCCTGCAGCCCCACAAAAGCCGCCAGGACAAAGATGCCGAGACTTTTCAATAACCTTTTCTTCATCTCTTCACAATGCTCCTTTCTGATTGTACATGTCTGCGAATCCGCACCTTTCTCCGGACGGGCTGTGCCTTTTCCCGATATAAACGGCACTTCCTCCCGGTTCATGTGCAGGACTCAAACAGCGCATATGTGCATTGTAAAAGATTTCGCACTGTTTTAGGTATGCTGTCAGCGGAAATTCCAGTAAATTTTTACTCAGCCCTCTGATTCCGCCCCGGATTCTCCGCCCGGCTCACGGATTTCATTCTTCCGCCCGAATCTGCAGCCATGGGCTATAGTATTCCTCCGGAGCGGGATCCGGCATAGGGCTTGAGGCGTACTGGTTTGGCCGCGAGGAATATACCTGGACGGTAAAACGGCACGCGCCTCCCTGGGCAAAAATTCCGCCCGAATGGGAATCCCGCCATATCCCCTTTCCACAATCTCACGTTTTGACCAGGTATTGTTCATCAGATAATCACCCGCCTGGTCATAGAAAGTCACATTGAAGAAATCATTGTCTTCATAATCGTCCAGATTGTCCCATGTGGCATAATAGCGCCGGGCATCGTCGATTTCATACAGCCTCCAGGCCAGGCCTGTGGGGGCAGCCAGAGGCGGGGCTTCTTCGCCTGTATATTCAAACACGTCCGACACCACATAGGGGCTGTCCGCATATTGGACACCGTCCCCCACAGCCGCTACCGTGAAATAATAGTATCCGTTGGCTTCCAGCTTCGGCACAATGTTCCAGGTTATGACTTCCACGTCACTGCCGGTGCCGCCATACCTTACGACCTCCTCCTCATACCAGCCGCGGTGCCCGTCTCCCCGTCCCAGTGGGGATTCCCCGGTGCCGGCAGAACCATGAGGCCGGCCTCCTTCTGCCCTCCGGCCCGCAGGGCAGGCAGCCCTGCCGCTCCAAGCCCCATAAGCGCCGCCAGCGCCAGCGCTGCCGCTCCGCACAGAACCCTCCTGTCCGCGAGGAGGAAGGCATGCCTCAGCTGCCCTGCCGACTGATACCTCTTGTCCGGATCCAGGCTCTTGCATTTCCGGATCACTTTTTGATAGCGGGTCCTCCAGCGCCTTCCCTGCGCCAGCTGCTCCAGCGTCATGCCCAGGGCATAGATGTCCGCCCGTTCATCCGTCTGGGCAAAACCGTACTGTTCCGGCGGCGCGAACCCTCTGGTGCCCAGCAGCTCCGTATCCTGCTCCTTCCCCTCATGGAGCACGCGGGAGACGTCGAAGTCGATAAGCCGCACATGCCCTTCCGCCGTCAATAGGATGTTGGAGGGCTTGATGTCCCGGTGGATGATGCCTTTTCCGTGCAGGAACTCCAAAACGGAGCACAGCTCCCGGACAATCTGCCGGAACTGCCTCTCGGACAGCTCCACTGCGCCGCATGACTGTCCTTCTATATACTCTTCTATTACAGTTATGTAGTCATCAGAGGCGGCGACCTCGTACAGCTTCGGCAGGCAGGGATGCGAATCCTTCTGTAGCATTTGGTACACCGGATGCCGCCCGGCCAGCACCTTGCGGACGAACATCCGCCCTCCCCCTTTTTCCTGCACCAGGGACACGGTGCTCTTTTTGCTTTGTTTCAGCTGCCTGATTACTTCGTACTCCATTCTCCTTTATCCCCTTGCGCGGCCTTCCATCGCAAAGGCTCCAGAAAAGCCCAGAAATACAGCAAAAGCCGCTATGAACTCGTATCCGTTATAATAATAACCTTATAACCTTAAATCCGAACTTTGAACACTAAATATATAAATGATTGTTGATACAGTAGCATTTATCGAGCATTTTATTGAGTGTTCAGGAAATATAACTACCAAAAATGATTTTAGCGGTAAATACCTGCATTTATGCGGTATCACAAATATTATAATGTCTTAAAGCCACTGTAGTGATAGTGGCTTTGTTGTAGTTCACTGCAACTTTCATTGGCGTGCAGCATAACTCATTATAGCAAATATTTCCCGAAATTACACTAAGAATTTTATAAAAAAATCACCAGGCTCTCCGGACCGTCCCCCAATCACTGCCCCCGTCATAATGCTCTCTCAGATACTCCAGAAGGCACGCCGTCACCTTATCCGCGCCGCTTTCGTTCACATGGCCCTCGTTGTACAGGTCCCCATAGCCAAAGTCCAGCTCCTCCCACAGACGGTTCAAGGATTTCTCTGTCCCCGTCCGCCAAAGGGCAGAACGCATAAGTCTCCAGTACAATCAAATCCGGCACATGGGTCCGGAATATCTCTTTCACAAAATAGTACATCTGCTCCATGCGCATGCCGTAGATTGCGTAATTGAACACCGTCACCTCTCTTCCGGCGCTCTCAGACAGGCTGTCGGACAGCGCGCCCGCCCGTATCCCGTTCTCCGCATGGGAATTGCCCAGCACCAGTACGTCCACATCCTCCGCGGCCTTCCACGCGCGGTATTTCGGATAGGAATCCTTCTCTACGAACACCGTCTGCGCCAGCCCCAACAGAAGCGCCCCAATCACAAGGAACGCCGCTACATCTCTGACTACTTTCATGCCGAAACGCCCCCCGCTAAAACTGGAAATAGATAAAGGTAGAGGCGTCATACCCCGGTCCGTAGATGCCGAAGATCAGAACGGCGAAAATCAGGCCGTAGTACACCAGCCAGCGGAACCAGATATTCTGCCGCGCCAGCATCCCCTTAAGGTCCACCTTCCGCCGTTTCAGCCAGTCCACCCACATCAGCAGGACCAGCCCCGCCAGCATGACGCAGAAATTCTTCTCGGACAGGGCCATGGTGTCGATGCCCAGCAAAGTGTCCGGGCTGAAGAAGGAAAGAAAATCCAGATGGGCGACGCTGTGCCGCAGCATCCGCAGAGCAATCCCGAAGCCCTCAGCCCGGAAAAAGAGCCAGGCGAAATCCACCAACAGGAATGTCCCGATTCTCTGAACCAGCCGGAAGCTTGCACAGTCCGTGCGCACATGCAGTCTTCTGTACAGCCCCGCGCGGAGGGGCCTGGTCAGGTCGCCCGCCACCTGGTAAAGGCCGTTGAGCGCCCCCCAGGCCACGAAGCTCCACCTTGCCCCGTGCCAGAGGCCGCTGACGGCAAAGGTCACAAGGAGGTTCCGGTACTTCTTCAGCCTGCCACAGCGGTTGCCTCCCAGCGGGATGTAGACATAATCCCGGAACCATGTAGTCAGGGAGACGTGCCAGCTGCGCCAGAATTCACTGACCGTGACGGCGTAGTAAGGGCTTTTGAAGTTCTTCGTCAGCGTGAATCCCATCACCCGGGCCGCCCCCACGGCGATGTCTGAGTACCCTCCAAAGTCGCAATAGATCTGGAAGGCGAAAAGAACCGTGGCCAGCAGTATCTGCAGACCGGAATACTCCGTATAATTGTCGTACACATCCGTCACCAGAATGGCGATTCGGTCGGCGATTACCAGCTTCTGGAAAAATCCCCAGCCCATCAGCAGCAGCCCGTCCTTCACCCGCTCCGGGTCAAAGACATGGCGCTCATATATCTGGCTCATAAGGTTCTTGCTGCGCTCGATCGGCCCGGCCACCAGCTGGGGGAAAAACGACACAAACAGGGCATAGCGCAGGAAATTCCTCTCCGCCGGAATCTCCCCCCGCCAGACGTCCAGCACATACCCCAGCGCCTGGAAGGTATAGAACGAGATGCCCACCGGCAGGAGCACGTCAAAGGCCGGCATCCGCAGGGAGATATGGAACAGCCCGAAGGCCTTTTCCACGCTGGCCGCCGCGAAGACATAATATTTGAACAAAAACAGAATCCCCAGGTTCACCGCGATGCACCCGCCCAGGCCCCATTTCCCCGCCTTTTTCCCGCAGGCGGCCAGCAGCAGCCCGCAGCCCCAGGTGGTCAGGGTCGATACCAGCATCAGAAGGGCATACCTGGGATTCCAGCTCATATAAAAGTAATAGCTGGCCGCCAGCAGCCACAGATATTTCACCCGCTGGGGAATCAGAAAGTACACCAGCGCCACAATCGGGAAAAATACCAGAAAATCAACAGAATTGAACAACATATCGCTCCCTCCTCAATCCCTTTCCCGCCCGTAAAGCGTCTCCATCACGAACCGGGACACTTTTTCGGCTCCGCTGCCGTTCAGATGGTGGTAAGTGTTGAACACGTCTTCGAAATCCTCCGCGGTCAGGCCGATTTCGTCATAGTACAGGTTGCAGTCCAGAAAAGATACCCCTTCGCTCTCGGCGAGAGCCGCGACTTTGTCAGTGCAGCTGTCATAATTCATCGACTGGATATATACGTCATACATGGGCGCCATGACTACATAGAAAGGAATCCCTTCCTCTCTGCACAGGGCCGCCAGCTTGCGGAAATGGAGCTCATTGGTTTCGGAAATCACCCATTCGGCAGGGTTATAGGCCGCCTGGGCGTACTGTTCCGCCGTTTCTGCCGACATGACGGACCAGCTGGGGCGGAAAGAAGAGAATCCCTCCATGCCTCCGGTGAGGAACCGCAGGTTCGACCCCACGGTCACGATATTTTCCCAATTGCCGTGGCATCTGGCAATCGGGAGCAGCGCGTAGCTCCAGTTCTCCCGCTCATACTGCTCCATCACGGCCTCCAGCTTCGTCAGCCCGAAGCGCATGCCGTCGATATTGGACTCTTTTTTCCAGTCCCGGTCGGGCGTGTCGCCATACCGCCAGTTGTTATTGTTGTCCAGGGAAAAGGCCTCCAGGATGATGGCTTTCGGCCTTTGATAGTGCAGCGCTTCCTTCACGTTGAAATAGGCCTGCACCGCATTCTGGGAATTGGTGGCCAGGATATAGCTCTCCATCCCGGTGGTCTGAAAAATGACAGATGTGTCAAAAGTAGAGTAGGCATGGCTGCTGCCCACCACCAGCAGCTCCACCTCCCCCTTTTCCAGGGCATAGAAACGCTGCCAGGTGCGGACGATTTCATTGGAAGGGTACAGCAGCAGCACTGCCGCCTTCAAACCGGCCAGCAGAATCAGGATAAATAGCAGGCCCTTCAGAAATTGTATTAGACAGTTGGAGGGCTTGATGTCCCGGTAGATGATGCCCTTCCCGCGCAGAAATTCCAGAACGGAGCACAGCCGGCGGACTACCTGCCGGAATCGCTTCCCGGACAGTTCCGCGGCGCCCAATGTCCGTCCCTCTATGCACCCCTCAATAACTACTGTTTTGTCTTCGTAGATATGGGCTTCCTTCAGCTTCGGCAGGCATATGTCCTGCCCCCCCGCACCAGATGCACGGCGCTCTTTGCACTCTGTTTCAACAGCTCTATTTCTTTGTATTCCATACGTTCACATCCTCCGTCCGCTCTCACTACTCAGGGAGTTGTCTGCGCCAGCTCCCAAAATAAATCCCTCTTTCCGGCTTGCCCCATCGTCTGCAATCTAGTATAATGATAGTACACAGATGGAAGAAGGTACACAATGAATCCAAAGACCACCGAAGAACTAAAGCACGAAATCAAGGCTGCCACAGACATCGAAGACTATCTGAAGAGCAACCGGGAAAGCCTGCTGCAGGGCAATCTGGCCCAGCATCTGAACCGCCTGCTGTCCCAAAAGGGGCTGAGCAAAGCGGACGTGGTGCGGGGATCCCTGCTGAGCCGGGCTTATGTATATCAGATATTCTCCGGGGAAAAGACCCCTTCCCGCGACAAGCTGATTGCCACCGCTTTCGGCCTGGGCCTATCTGACGAGGAGACACAGACCCTCCTAAAGCTGTCGAAAAACCGGGAGCTGTACGCCAGGGACCAGCGCGACGCCGTCATCCTGTTCGCCCTGCAGCGGAACCAGTCGATTTTCGAGGCCAACAACCTGCTCTTCGAGCATGGCTTCTCTGTCCTGGGTCTTTCGGAAAAATGACCGGGACTGTCCGTTATATCATAAAATCCGCGGCCTGGCTTTCCCCAACTGCGGATTTTTATGAAATAAGCGTTCCCTTCCGGTCCTCCTACCGTCTTATCAGATCCTTCAGCACTTCCTTGGCCCTCTCCAGCTGATTGTCCGGATGCTCATCGCTTGCATAGTAGGCCTCTCCGTCGAATTCACACACCACGTCGGGCTCGATCCCCAGGCCGTGGATATTGTTGCCGTTGGGCGTGTAGTAGGCGCTGATCGTGACCTTCACCGCGGATCCGTCGCGGAAGGGGATGATCTGCTGCACGATGCCCTTGCCGAATGTGGTGGTCCCCACCAGCGTCCCCAGCCTGTAATCCTTGATGGCCCCCGCCATGATTTCTGCGGCGCTGGCGGAATTCATGTCGATCAGGACCACCAGCGGCACTTCCAGCTCCTTGTCACCGTCACAGGTGTACTCCGACCGCTTCCCGTTCTTGTCTTCCGTGTATACAATCATGCCCTCCGGGAGAATCATCCGCGCCATCTCCACCACTGCATTCAGACTTCCGCCGGGGTTGGCCCGCAGGTCCAGAATCATGCCCTTCATGTTCTGCCTCCTGGCCGCAGTCAGCGCATCCGCGAACTGGTCGATGGACACTTCATCGAATTCCGTCACCTGGATATACGCTATGCCGTCTTCCATCATCTCACATGCCACCGTGGGTGTCTCCACCTTCCTACGGGTGACGGCGACCTCCAGATAATCGCTCTCCCCTTCCCTGACAATCGTCAGGACTACCTGTGTGTTTTCGGCTCCCTTGATCAGCGATACGGCCTCCGTCAAAGTCAGCCCCATGGTGGACTGGCCGTCCACCTCATAAATCAGGTCATTGGCCCGCAGATCCACTTCCGACGCCGGCGCCCCTTCGATGACGCCGCTGATCTTGGGCAGGCCGGTGGCCGTGTCCTGGCCCACATACGCCCCGATGCCGTAGTAGACTCCTTCCGTCTGCTCCATCAGGGCCTGCAGCTCTTCCGCGGAATAATACTCGGAATAAGGGTCTCCCAGCGCGTTCAGCATCCCTTTATAGATGCCGTCCTGAAGCTCCTCACCGGACACCTCATGCAGGTAGAAATAATTGTCAATGGTGCTCTCCAGCATCTGCATCTTGTTCAGCACGGAGGCATCGATGGCCGAATCCTCCCGGAACACCGCGTCCCCCGATGACTGCGGCTCGGACTGCACCGCATTCTGCACATAGATGCCCAGATAGCAGATGCCCAGCACCAGCATGGCCCCCGCGATGCCTGTGATCAGGCCCCCCAGGAACAATCCTTTCCCGCTGCCCCGCTCGCCCCGGGGCGGCTTTCCGAATCCTCCACCGGGCATGCCCTGCTGCTGCGCCGGCCCGGACTGGCCGAAGCTGCTGGTCCAGCCGTTCCCGCCCTGGCTGTCCCCGCCTCCTGTCCCGGAACCGGAAAGATTATCAAAATAAGCCTGATTTTCGTCCATAAAAAACTCCTCCTATCCTAACGCCAGCCCTATGCCTGGTTTTCTGCTCTTCCGGCACGCTACAAGCCGCCCTCTCTGCCCGCAGCAATTCCCTGCCCAGCCCTGGACTTTCCTCCCCCTACTGGCTGAGGTATCCCCAGGGAGACACGTAAGAGCCATTCAGCCTTACGCTGAAATGAAGATGGTTTCCCGTAGAGCGCCCGGTGCTGCCCACCGCGGCTATGGTCTCGCCCTTGGCCACCATGTCCCCCCTGTTCACGTACAGGGCCGAGGCATGCATATAAATCGTATACAGCCCGTCCCCATGGTCTATCATGACATAATTCCCCATGGTAGCGCTGTAGGCAGCCGCCACCACCTGCCCGTCATAGGCGGCATAGATGGCCGTGCCCTTCGGAGCTGCGAAGTCCACGCCGTTATGGAACTGCTCCACCCCTAAAGTCGGATGTATCCTCATGCCGTAATCATCGGACACCCTTGTGTAGGAGGCCAGAGGGAACTTGAACATTCCGCCGTCATACTTTATGCCGGACCCGTTGCTGGCCAGCAGCTTCTTCCTCTCCTCGGCGACGGCAGCCTCCAGAAGCCGGATCTCCGCCTCCTGGGCCTTGATCTCATCCTCGTATTCCTGAATGGCCTTTTCCTTATTGTTGATATCCGTCTCATAACTTATGATATCACGATTCTTCTGTTCTATCAACTCCTCAAGATTTCTCTGTTCGATTTCCACATTTTCCCTGGTCTCGTCCAGAATCTCTTTCTCCAGCTCCAGCTCCTCCTTGCAGAGCTGCACATACTCTTTCGCCGCCTTGTAGTCCTGCCACATCTGATGGTCCGCCGCCATCATCTTCTCCATGTAGTCCATCCGGTTCAGAAAATCCCCGAAGCTCTGAGCCTTCAGCAGCATATCAAAAACGCTCGGCTCTCCCGCCTCGTAGGAAATCCTGATGTGGGCCGCCATGGCCTCCTGCTGGTCCTCCTCCCGCTCCTGAGCGGCCTCCAGCTCGGCCTGGGTCTGGGTGATTTCCTCCTCCTTGGCGGTGATCTGGCCTTTCAGCTCGGCAACCTTCTGCTCTATCAGTTCCAGGTTGCTGTCCAGCTGCTTCACATAATTCTTCAGGTCATTCTTCTGGGATTCCAGTTCCTTCTTCATCTTCTGGAGGTCGCTGAGGCCGTTCTTCAGGGCCTCTTTCTCATCCTTCTTCTGGGAAATCTGGTTCTCTTTCTCCTTGATGCTGTCCGAGAGGCCTTTGGACGAGCCGGCGGCGGCAACGGGCAGGCTCCAGGACCTGACCCCCGATACGGCTGCGCTGCAAATCAGCAATGCCGCTGCCAGACAGCCAATCACCCTGCAAATTGAATTCTTCTTCATAGGCTCCTATTTTACACATGTAAGTGCTTTCTGACAGTGGTGATGCTCCCGAAAAAGCCGATCCCCACACCAACGATTAGCGACACCGGCGTCAATACCCCGAACACCTCGTCCACAGGCAGAAATGCCAGAAATTTGTTCAAAATGGGAAAGCGCTCCGTAATATACGTCAAAGCGTAATTATAGATACCATAAATCAGCCACAGGGGCAGCACAGCCCCCAACAGCCCAATCAGCATGCCTTCCAGCACAAAGGGAGACCTGACGAAAAAGTCCGTGGCCCCGATGTACTTCATGATATTGATTTCCTCGGAACGGACCGAAATGCCGATGGCCACCGTGTTGCTGATCAGGAAGACGCTGACCGCCAGCAGAATCACGATGATGCCCACGGACACATAGGCGATCAGCAGGTTCGCCCCGCTCAGGGTATCCGCCGTCAGCGCGGAATGGTTCACCTTCATCACCTCCGGAAACGATTCCAGCCAGGTCACCAGCGCGCTCTGCATGGACACATCGCTCAGGAAGATCTCGTAGCTGTTGTCTCCTTCCAGGGGGTTCTCCAGAAAGGCTTTGGAATACGTATCATAATTCTCCCCCCATTGGTTTCTGCGCCAATTCTCCCAGGCCTCATCGTCGGATGTGAATACCACTTCCGACACCTCCGGGCGGTTGGCTATCATCTGGCCGATTTCTTCTATACGGGCGTCCGTTGGGAAGACCGCTCCTTCATGGTTGGCGCAGATATCCTTCTCGTGGTGGAAGAACACGGTCACGGACACACCCTCCTCCGCCTTCAGCACAATGCTCCGGAAATTCATCACCACGGCATAAAACAGTCCGAACAGAAACAGACAGGCCGATATGGTGGCGATGGACGCCAGGGAATACCATTTATTGCGGAAGATATTGACGAAGCCCTGCTTGATTGTATAGAACAATGTGCTAATCTTCATCGATGTACTCTCCTCCCTCCGCATCGCTGATGATGATGCCCCGCTTCATGGTGATCACCCGCTTGCGCATGGCATTGACGATCTCCCTGTTGTGGGTCACCACCAGAACCGTGGTGCCGCTCTGGTTGATTTCCTCCAGCAGTCCCATGATCTCCCAGGAATTCTTGGGATCCAGGTTGCCGGTTGGCTCGTCGGCCAGCAGGATGGAGGGCTTGTTCACCAGGGCCCTGGCCAGCGCCACCCGCTGCTGCTCGCCGCCGGAGAGCTGCTTTGTCTTCGCTTTGTATTTTCCCGCCAGCCCCACCGTTGCCAGGATGGCGGGCACGTTCCTCCTAATCTGTTTGGTCGGCACCTCGATGATGCGCTGGGCGAACGCCACGTTCTCATACACGTTCCTGTCGTTCAGCAGCCTGAAGTCCTGGAACACCACGCCCAGGTTGCGCCGGAATTTGGGCACCTGCCTGTGCCTGAGCTTGGCCAGGTCGCTGCCCATGACGTAGACGCCGCCGCTGGTAGCCGTCAGCTCCCGCAGCAGAAGCCTGATCAGCGTGGACTTCCCCGAACCGCTGTCGCCCACTATGAACACGAACTCGCCCTTCCCAATCCCCAAAGTAATCCCATTGAGGGCCGGAGCCCCTTTCGAGTAGACCTTGCTCACATTGTCAAGGTAAATGATGCCATGATCCTCTATAAACTGCTCCCGTTTCCTCCACGACAGCTCCTTTTTGCCCATCGTCTTCCTCCATCCCGGCAATGGGAGACTAAAAATCCGCAGTCTCCATGTACTTCATATATTTCACTACCATAAGCGCTATCTTGAAGGTGATCGCATCTTCAAAGACGCGCAGATCCAATCCTGTGCTCTTCTGCAGCTTATCCAGGCGGTATACAAGGGTGTTCCTGTGGATGAACAGCTGCCTGGAGGTCTCTGACACGTTCAGGCTGTTCTCGAAGAACTTGTAGATCGTCCCGAGAGTCTCCTCATCGAATTCGTCCGGACTCTTCCCGCCGAAAATCTCCCGGATGAACATCTTGCACAGCGGAATCGGCAGCTGATAAATCAGGCGTCCGATTCCCAGCTCGCCATAGGCGATGATCTCCCTCTCGTCGAAGAAAATCTTGCCCACGTCAAGGGCCATGCGGGCCTCCTTATAGGAACGGCTCACCTCTTTGATCTCCTGGACTACTGTACCGTAGGCAATGCGGCTGCCCTGAATCCCCTCTTTCACCAGATACGCCCAAAGCGCCTTCGCCGTCCGCGCCATCTCCTTGGCCCTGTCGCCATCGGTCAGCTCCTTGACGATGATTACATTGTTCTCGTCAACTTCCGTGACGAAATCCTTGCTATTGGCGCTGAAGCAGGCCCGCGCCAGCTCCAGCACATTGCTGTCCCTGCCCCCCAGGGACTCCACGATCAGCACCGCCCTGGGTGCGTCCGTCTGGATACGCAGCTTCTTGGAGCGGCTGTAGATATCTACCAGCAGCAGATTGTCCAGCAGCAGGTTCTTGACGAAATTGTCCTTGTCCAGGCGCTCCTTGTAGGCCACCAGCAGGTTCTGAATCTGGAACGCCGCCAGCTTGCCGATCATATAAGCGTCTTCGCCCGTGCCGGATGCCACCAGCACATACTCCAGCATCTGATCGTCGAAAATCTTGAAAAACTGATGTCCCTGTATCTCCTGGGAGTCCGCCGGAGACGCGGCAAACGCCGCCACTGCCTT
>OFFW01001971.1_pt1 | contig 11749 bp, 8 predicted proteins | sample 1521501 | NCBI WGS metagenome assembly OFFW01 (sample SAMEA3504107, study PRJEB24116) | mouse gut metagenome | biome: mouse gut; feature: mouse-associated habitat; material: faeces | place: Denmark | collected 2011
ACGAAGATACTTCCGGAAGTGATCTTCTTCTCCCGGATATAACGCTTAAGCTCTATACACAGTTCCACCGGAAGTATGACGGTTCGGGTCTTTCCTTTCAGCGACACCGTCGCCTGCCGCACATGCAGCGCTTCCACCGTGATGAACCGCAGCTCGCTGATGCGGATCCCGGTCGCACAGATGGTCTGCATGATCAGGCTCAGGCATTTCTTCCCCTTCTTCTTCGCCGCCTCCACCAACCGGATATATTCTTCTCTGGTCATCTCCCGGTCTCTGGCACGGAAGGCAGTTGACTGCACCTTGAAGAATTTCACCACACAGTCCTCACGCCCGGCGGCGCGCAGGAAACTGTTCACCGCAGCAAGCATGGAATTCGCACTGGTAACCGCATAATTCTCAGACAGATATTGTTTATATGCGATCACGGCGTCTTTCGTTATATCGCTCCCCTCTCCGATAAATCCCATGAACCTTGCCGCATCGCGCAGATATTTATCAATCGTAGCGTTGCTTTTCTCTTCTTCCTTTAATACCTGCTCAAAATGTTCCAACATCCTGTTCATATTCATCTTTTGTTCTCCCACGTAATGAATTCCCTCCTATTCCTTAATAAATCGCAAGCAACGAATGCCCCATCCGGTCGGAGATCAAACGAATGGAGCATCAATACATAAAAAGTATAACAACAAAAATCGCAAAAAACAATCAAGACATTTCCGAAACGGAACACAAAAATTCTCTGTCAAAATATGTCGACTGATTTTCATTGACATTTTCCCCGTATTACATCATTATTTAATATAGAAATAAAAGCAGCAGAAAGAGGTGAAATAATATGAACAAACCCAAAGGAAGCATGGAAGCGCTAAGCGCTATGCAGATTACAACAGATATGGAAGGATTAGACGCCCAGAGCAAATCACTCTTGCAATACGCGGAGATATTGGCAGTCATCCTCCGGGATACGATCACAGAATACAAAGGATACTCCTGGAAAGAAGTCGCAGAATTCATAGAACTCGATTCAATAACCAGTACCACTGAGGTTTCACCAGGAAGAACGAATACAAGGATACGAAGCGATACTACAGAATATACTCAGCTGAACGAGAAGACATCTCTTTTTGATCTGGCATTTCGCGCCAGGAATCCACAACTTTCCACAGAAGATATACAGATTAATTTACATATAGACGTAGAGCCGCAGAAGACATACACTCCTGGCTATCCTATCGAAAAAAGAGGAATGTATTACCTCGCACGGCGTCTTTCTTCTCAATTATCTCTGGCTACTCAAGGAACCGATTATAACCTTCTTACCAAATGCTATAGCATCTGGATCTGCAGAAATGATATCCCCAAAGAAGATCAGTACAGTATTTCCGTCTATGAAATGACCAACACAAAAAATACAGCTTCTAAAAGCATCCCAAAAGAAAACTTTGATTTGATAACATTAGTGGTTATCAAATTGGGAAATACCGTGTATAATGGGGATGAGGAAGATGAAAATTATCAACTTTTACGCTTCCTGAATACAATCATGTATCCTCATAAAGATGATTTTATGGATACGGTATCAGAGTATATTGATTATACTGATAATGATGCGTTGCGAAAGGAGGTAACACACGTGAGTACAATAGAAGAGATAAAATACGAAGGAATGAGAGACGAATTAAGAGAAGAATTGACTGAGGAATTAACTAAAGAACTGACCGTAGAATTAACTAAAGAGCTGACTGAAAAGATCACCGAAGATCTTACCGAAAAGATCACGCAAAATCTTACTGAAAAGATCACCGAAGATCTTACCGAAAAGATCACGCAAAATCTTACAGAAAAGGGCATACACACAATTATCCTGGACAACCTGGAAGAACATGTACCAAAAGACAGGATCCTTACAAAGCTTCAAAAGCATTTTAACCTTTCAAAAGAAGAATCTGAACATTATTATAATACGTTTACTGCAAGAACTTAATCTGAAGGATACCAAAGCGGGGATGCCGCAAAATGCAGCTTATGCGCAATATCATATATTGTGCACAGCAGACGTTTTGCAGCATCCCCGACCATATTACTGTATTGACTGTAAGACGGCATATATGCACCGGATCATATACCAGATTTATAAGACCTGCAGAAACTTTATGAACCTAATTGTTTCCGCCTCTCCGCATGCTGAACCGCGAATATACTATGCGTAATCTTCTCCTGATCTTCCTCCGTCAGCTCTAAGAACTTACACCCGTATTCATATTTAGAATTTTCTTTCTCCACGATCCGCAGCACCTGACAGTACATGGCAGATAAAGGCCTGTCTTCTAGTAATTGAACTTTCAGCAGGAATTTATCGCCTTCATGATATCTGCTCTCCGAACTGACAGACGCCCCTCCTACGCTGATATTCAGCAGTCTGCACGGCTTTTCCCCCATCTCAAGTCCGCTGAACATCGTTATCGTTGCCTCTATATCTGTGCTTAGCCGGAAGAAAGCACGGTCGTTTTCAATCCTGACAACCGTCAATTCCTCTACTTTCCATTTGTGTTCCGGTTCCGGGGTGATGTGTCCCTCCATATAGACTGCTTTCTTTTCATGATCGCTGTATCCGCGTATCTTTACAGGAAGAGGCGCCGTCTCATCCGGGAGCATCTCTTCCGGAATCTCTATCTCCGAATATTGGAACAACTCCGCCGTATTCTTCCATACTCGCTGTAATTTCGCAATGAAAAGAAAGCGTCCGTCCATATCATTGACTTCCACGCGCATGTCCGAATAATTCTGAAGTTGGTTCACAGCGCCTGTTTCTTCGGATTTCACAGGTTCCTTTTCGCCCTTCCCTCGAAACAGATCAAATATTTTCACACCTGTGTCCCCCGCATCCATGCTTATTCTCTCCACAGTGGTGTCCTTCTCCATGTCCTCCGTGGTGACTGCATCGAACATCCGGATCATACTTAAGCCCGCCGGCAAGGAACGCCTTCACTGCTTCATCCGTACTGCCTGACACGCCGCCATATAACCGGATCCCGGCTTCGGCAAGCGCGTTCTGTGCGCCTGCGCCGATCCCTCCGCAGATCAGCACGTCTACCTCCTGTGCCGAGAGCAGCCCTGCCAGAGCTCCATGTCCGCTTCCTGCCGTATCTACGATCTGCTCTCCTGTAACCTTCCCCTCTAAGACGTCGTAAACCTTAAACTGCTGCGTATGCCCAAAATGAGGAAAAACATTTCCATTCTCATAAGTAACTGCAATCTTCATAGTCTTTTCTCCTTTTCTCTTCACATCCTGGCCTTCACCTTATCGCTTCCCCTATTTCTTCTCATATCCGATCAATCGGTATTATAAGGCAAAAATATAGATGCGTCAAGATATCCCGCCCGATCTGCCTTTTCCAATCTGAGCAGTTCCGCCTTTTTCTCAATCCCGCCTGCATAACCTGTCAGGCTTCCATTGGCGCCGACCACTCTGTGGCAGGGAATGATCAAAGAGATCGCGTTATGTCCGACCGCGCCTCCGACCGCCTGCGCGGACATCGACGCAAGCCCCTTTTGCTTCGCTATATGCCCTGCGATCTCACCGTATGTCATCGTCTTGCCATACGGAATGGCTAGCAGGATCTCCCATACGGCTTTGCGGAAAGGAGTCGTCTCCATCTTAAGCGGCGGCGTAAAATCCGGAGCTTTGCCGCTAAAATAAATGTCAAGCCATCTTCTTGCTTCTTCAAATACAGGCAGCGTCTTTTCTTCACACGCTCCGGAAAGCGTGCTCCCAAAATATTTCTGCCCGTCAAACCATAATCCGGTAATTTCACCGCCGCTGCCTGCGATCGTAATATCCCCCAGCGTCGAATGATAATGATCCATATATGTCATAGTCTTATCCCTCTCTGATGCCAGACCGTTAACCGTTACTGCAGCGTCTTCTCGTACAGGAACTTCTCCGGCAGCGTCACTTTGAAATCCACCGCCAGATCGCGGAAATTCTGCGCCGTGATCGTCTGCAGCTTATCGGGACGCATAGACAGCGTCTTGACAAGTATCTCCGCCGATTTCTCCACGGTATGCATCAGCCCGAAGGTCAGATCGAAGTCTTCTCCCGAGCAGAACATCCCATGATGCGCCCAGACCGCCACATCATACTGCTTCATCAACTCGCTGGTCGCCACGGCGATCTCCCTGCCGCCGGGAACCATCCAGCCCACCACGCCGATCCCAGACGGGAATACCACCGGGCACTCCGTAGCCATCTCCCACAGCTCCCTTGTGAATACTTCATCCGTCAGAGGCAATACGAAGGTAAGGGCGATCACGTTTGTTGTGTGGGCATGATAGATCACCCTGTGCGTTCCGCCGGACGCCGCCTTCTTCACCTCGTGGTTCATCAGATGGCTTGGAAGCTCGCTGGTCGGTCTTCCGCCATTTACCAGCCCCCAACAGATCCGGTATCTCTCGCCCGCTTCATCCAACTCGATGATGCATATGCTGTCCTCCGGGTCTAAGATGGCGTTGCGGAAGTATTTGCCGCTTCCCGTCACCATGAAATATTCGCCCGCAAGCCCCGGCACACTGGTTCCGATCTCCTTCCACTCGCCGGACGCCTTTAGGTATTCCCTTACTTCTTCTACTTCTTCCGCTTTCATACGGTAGGACAGGTTGCCGCCGTTTCTCTCGTGCCATCCCTGCTCCCATCCGTCGTTGCACATGCGGATAAATCCCTGTACAAATCTTGCATCTCCGATACTCATTCTCTTTCTCCCTTCTATGTAACAATTACCGAATGACAATTATCGAGTAATAATTTCTACCGATACATGGAAGATCTTCGCAACCTTCACGATCGTGTCTATATGCCTTCCAGACGCCGCCGCCATATGATGCGTCGGTCCCGCCTCGCTCCACCTGTTGCAGAATTCCCTTGCCCCGCAGCGAAAACGCGTCCGCATATTGGTATCGCCGAATTGAAAGATCGGTCCAGGCTCATTCACTCCCTCTGCCGCCACAAACTTGAAATTCCCGTCCCGGTCCTGGGTGATCCCCAGGAAAGTCGCCGGACCAAGATGCGGGTAAAACTGGGTCAGATAACCGCCTCCCGTCTTTCCGTGGAAGACAGGCACGATCTTCATGGTGGGTTTCCTTGCGGATATAGCGGCGTCGCCGGAACCGCTATGCCCAATGATACAGATGTCTTCGTCAAAATCTATCGAATACATCTCTGCCAACTGCCCTGTTCCGGAGATCGTCTTAAGAATACTCATCGCCATAGCGACCTTAATATCTCCCTCCACCGCACAGGCGATCCCCTGCTTGATCAGCATAGAGAACGCAGGGATCAGCATACTGTCCAGGACGCCTGCCTTCCCCTGGGCAAATCCGTCATAATGAGAAGCGATAAAGGCAATCTGTTCATCTTTCACCCACTGTTCGAAAGCCGCCACATATTTCGCCATATCCCAGACCTCCTGGATCGTCCCGCCGCCTTCTATCTCAAAAGTATCAAGGATATCCTGCGCCTTCGCCCGGATCACCTCTTCATCCGTAACAGGGTCGGCGATCGCCCACATCTTCTCCCAGTCAAACTGCTTGGTATAGAGGTACATCCGGTGATAGAGGTTCGTTTCATCTATATACAGATCCATCATACCCGGATATGGGCGTCCGATCTGCGCCAGGTTCGTATCCCGGAAGCGGCGGCGCACCGAAGCGGCGAGACACCACTCTTCTATCTCAGCCTGCACCTTAGGATCTCCACCCTCGACGACACCAGTAACGACCGCATGGCTCTTACCTGCGCGCTCAAGGTCTGCCACCATCTCCCCGACAGCGCCGCAGGCATACAATTGCCCAAGCCAGGTCGCCGTATCCGTGTTCTCATAATCGGGCGCCTTCTTCTTCTGGAGGTTTACCAATACCACAGGCACGTCCAGATCCCGGACTGCCGGAAGCATATTATAAGAAGTCGCATAAGTCAAAAGCTGCAGGATCACAAGATCGACATCCGCCGCACGGAACTTGTCCCCCACCGCCTGCGCCAACTCCTTTGTAGTGACGATGCCGCCGTCCACGATCTCCACCGTCTTCGGGATCGTATCCCGGAACGCCTCGTACTGTGCCTCGAATTCCGGCTCCAGAGACGGAAACTGCGGCAGATATGCGCCCAGGGCAATGGAAAATACGCCGACTCTTGCTTTTGTGTTTACTAACATGATTCGTTCTCCTTTCATAAAATCAACCGAAAAGACGGGAATTACTTCTCGTACTTTACGATATCAAAAGACTCTCTTACGCACGCTCTCGCCTCTTTCAAGCCTGCAAATTCCCGGTTATAAAGCATCTGTGCCAACAGATTCCCGATCGCGGTAGCCTCTCCGGGCCCCGCATATACAGTCCGCCCGGTGTATTTTGCCGTGATCTGATTCAGATATGCCGCATTGGAACCGCCGCCTACCACATAGATCCGGTCATAATGCTTACCGGTCCGCTGTTCGATCTGCCGGATGGTATCCCCGTAGCATTTCCCCAGGCTGTTATAAATGACCGCCGCAGTCTCCCACTCATTCTGTGGCGCCTGCTGCCCGGTCTTCTCACAGTATTCCTTCACCGCCTCCGCCATGCTTGCCGGAGCCAGGAACATATCGTCGTTACAGTCCACAAGCGAAGGAATCTCCTGCCGCCGCGCCTGTTCACAGATATATCCGTAAGAATACTCTTCTTTCAATTCCTTCCGGACCGACTGGATCATCCAAAGCCCCATGATATTCTTCAGATACCGAAAGCGGTATCCATAACCACCTTCATTCGTAAGGTTCTGGCGTCTGCTCTCCGCCGAGCGATCCGCCTCCATAAGCTCCGTTCCCATGAGGGACCAGGTGCCGGAGCTGATATACAGCACATCCTCCTCTGTGGTCGGCACCGCGGCAACGGCGGACCCCGTATCATGCGTAGCAGGCAGGATCACCTGACAATCAAAGCCAACCTCTTCCCGGATCTCTTCACGGAAGCTCCCCGCCAGGGTTCCGGGTTCACTGATCTTCCCGAATATTTCTTTCGGATACCCCAGCATATGGATCAGCTCGTAATCCCAGTCCTTTGAGACAGGGCTTACCAACTGCGTCGTTGTCGCGTTGGTATACTCTGTCCGCTTCTCTCCGGTCAAAAGAAAATGAAAATAATCCGGAATCATCAACATGCTCTTTGCCTTTGCCAGAACCTCCGGCTCTCTTTGCTTCACCGCCATCAGCTGATAGATGGTGTTAAAAAGCTGCTTCTGGATCCCGGTGCGCGCATAGAGATCCTCCGCCGAGATCTTCTCATACACTTTTGCGTCCATCCCGTTCATCCTGCCGTCCCGATATCCATATGTTTTCCCAAGGATCTTGTCATTCTCATCTAACAGCACATAATCCACGCCCCAGGTATCTATCCCCATGAAGGAAGGTATCTTTCCCATCTCCTTACACCGCTTTAATCCCTCCTTGATCTCACGGAACAACGCTTCCACATCCCAGCAAAGATGTCCGTCCGCACGTACCATTCCGTTGGGGAACCGGTAGATCTCTTCAAGCAGGATCCTGCCGTCTTTCAAGCGCCCAAGCATATGGCGCCCGCTGGACGCGCCTATATCCACAGCCAGATAATATGTACTCATCTTCTCCTCCTATTCTGCAGTTTACTTCCCAATCTGTATCTAAAACTGTCTCTATTATAATACTTTCCGCAGGATCCTATAATGTCCTGTCTTGCCGAAAATACTGTCTTTTCTTGCGCACCCCTTCTCCAACCACACAATATATCTTACACAAAACCATCCCACACACTAAATCTTGATCCTCTGATCCTCCCTGTGCATAATACGGTACTGATTCGGCGTCATCTTACAGCGCGCCTTAAACTGCCGGTAAAAATAACTATGATTCTCATACCCGATATTCGCCGCGATCTCTTCCACCGGAAGCCCCGTCTCCACCAAAAGCATCGCCGCCTTCTGAAACCGCCTGCGCATCAAAAGCTCCTGAAATGTATAGCCTGTACTTTTCTTGATCATCCTGCTCAATGCCGACAGAGACAGCCGGAACTCATCCGCGATCTCCCCTAAGGACGCCGTTCTGTAATGTGAGTCGATATATCGCAGCGTCGCCTGGACGATGACATCCTCGTAACTGGAAGAAGAATTATCCGACAGTGTGTCTATATGCTCGATCAGATACAGAAAGACCAGTCCCATGGAATACTGGTTGATCACGTCTTTATTGCCCCGCCCTCCCCCGGCAGGCTGCATCCCCGGATCCGAACTCATACTCTCACTCACAATAGACGCGATCATATTCTCCATCAGGTTCGAGATCGCCTTCTGCCCGCCAAGCCGGAAATTCAGATACTGCGGAACCGCATTCTTCTGCCGGAGTATCCCCAGCAGGAAGTCGGCGACAATATTCTGCTTCTGCATCATCTGAAACGGGATATCGAAGAATTCCGGCAGAACGATGAAATTAACCCCCACGTCGTCCATACCGGCGCGCCTGATCCCGTGCCTGACATGCTGATTCAGAAGAAGCAGGTCTCCTTCCTGCATGACCAATTCTTTGCCGTCGATATAATGTGTGATCTCGCCGGAACACACATACATGATCTCGATGTAATTATGCTGATGAAGAGGGAATTCTATGAAGCGGCTGTGGGGTCTTACCGTGATCAGCTTCCCTTCCTGCAGGAATCGCTGACAGTCTACCTCAAACCGATCCTCCTTCACGGTTCCCTCCCCGCATGGCGCCGCCTCTTCTGCGTCCGTCTGCCGGGCTTCCCCCGCCAGCGTGTAGATATCCCTTTTTACACGGACGTCTCCGTCCAGATATGCCTGCTCTTCCGCCGTGATCTTCCGAATTTCATGCATCAGCCATTTATCCATTCCATTTCCCTCTCATCTGCATATTTGCCTTTATCATAATTTTAATCTGTTTTCCCGCACAAAGAAAGAACTTTTTGAGACCGCAAGAATATTAGAAGACAGTTGACAAACTACAGTACTAATTCTTATAATTGGTATTGGATGATGTTATCATATACAATCTATGAATAAAACAGGAGGTTAAAAGAACAATGAAAAGCATTCGGACAAAGATCACCTTATGTCTTATGGTGACGGTCCTGATCACACAGCTCGTTGTGGGTGCGGCAAGTATTTCACTCAATTACAACAGCACCCTAAAGACTGTGGATCAAATGATGCGTGAGACTGCTGTTCTTGCAGCCGAGCGCATCGAACAGGAATTAACCGCATACAAGAACGTCGCCATGGATACCGGCTGTATATCTCAACTGCTTGATGCGGATGTTTCGTTGGAAGAAAAGCGCTCGATCATAGATGAAAGGGTCAGTATGCATGGATTTCAGCGCGGAAACATTGTCGGTCCTGACGGCGTCAGTATCTTTGACGGCAACAACTATTCTGACCGTGAGTACGTAAAGCAGGCAATGCAGGGCAATGTCTACGTATCCGAACCGCTGATCAGCAAGGTAACGGGCGAACTTTCCATCATGGTTGCCGCCCCTATTTATGAAGGAGGGATCCAGGGTTCTTCGATCATAGGCGTCGTCTATTTCGTTCCCCCGGAAACATTCCTGAATGATATCGTAACATCCATCAAAGTCAGCGAAAACAGCCGTGCCTATATGATCAACAATACCGGCTATACCATCGCAGACACTACGCTGGAGACGATCACCGTCCAGAATATTGAAGAAGAAGCCAAGAGCGAGTCTTCTTTAAAGGAGCTTGCCGCGATCCACGCTTCTATGCGCGAAGGCAAGAACGATTTTGGAAGCTATAAGAGCGGTAAGGATAAGATGTTTGCAGCTTATGCGCCGGTAAACGGCACCGATGGGTGGAGCCTTGCTGTTGTCGCCCCACAGTTGGATTATCTTTCCAGTACATATTTTGACATCATCATCAATCTCGTAATGATGGTATTTGCCATCCTGCTTTCTATCATCGTAGCGCTGAAACTTGCCAACAGCATCGGCAATCCGATGAAGGCTTGTGCGGAGCGTATGCGTCTCTTGGTAGAAGGCGATCTGGAAACACCTGTCCCGGAAGCAGTCAATGAAGATGAGACCGGAATATTAATGGCGTCCACTGCCGATCTGGTAGCCGGTCTGTCAGCTATCATCCACGATATCGACTTCCTGCTTCACGAGATGGCTAACCAGAACCTGGATATCCATTCCCAGAACAGAGAAGCCTACGTAGGCGACTTCCAGAGCATTCTGATATCCATGCGTATGTTGAAACTGGAATTGAGCGATACGCTTCTCCAGATCAACACTTCCGCAGACCAGGTATCGAACGCCAGCAGCCAGGTATCTTCCAGCGCGCAGAATCTAAGCCAGGGTTCTGTTGAGCAGGCAAGTTCCGTCCAGGAACTCGCGGCGCGGATCAGCGAGATCTCCAATCAGGCGAAGCATACCGCAAGCGGCGCATTAGACGTCCGCAGACAGACGCACAGTGTAGGCGAAGGCGTCTCTGCATGTAACCACCAGATGCAGGAACTGATGTCTGCCATGGAACGGATCCATTCCAGTTCCGACGAGATCGGAAAGATCATCAAGACCATCGAAGATATCGCTTTCCAGACCAATATCCTGGCGCTGAACGCAGCGGTGGAAGCGGCGAGAGCCGGGGAAGCGGGCAAGGGCTTTGCTGTTGTTGCAGATGAGGTACGTAATCTGGCAAGCAAATCCGCCGAAGCTTCGAAGAATACTTCTGTACTCATCTCGCACTCTGCGGAAGCCGTGCAGACGGGTAATGAGATCGCGGAACATACGGCAAATACATTACAGAAGGTAGTCGGCAGTATCGATACTATGATCGAGTCGATCGACCAGATCGCATCGGTATCCAACGAGCAATCCGACGCCATCCTTCAAGTCAACGAAGGCATCAGCCAGATCACTTCGGTCGTACAGAGCAACAGCGCTACTGCGGAGGAAAGCGCCGCCGCAAGCGAAGAGCTCTCCGCCGAGGCGGCTAGCCTGAAAAAACTGGTTGATCAGTTCACATTTGCAAAAAGCTAGAAAGTAATCCAACACGCAAAAAGATATGACATATGGATCATATTTACACGATCCGTATGCCATATCTTATCTGTCTAATACACGATCTTCACGATATTCCCCGTCTTCCATGCCTCTGTGGTGGCGAATCCGATCTGTGTAGATTTTGTCCCGTCATAGACCGTGACTTCCGGTTTCCTCCCGCTCTCCACACAATCAATGAATTCCTGCATCTCCAACTGATACGCCTGCGCGAACCTCTCCGGGAACCCGCCGACGCATTCCGTTACCGCACCGTTCTTATCATAGATCATACACAGGTTTTTCTCCGGGACAGGGCTGATCCGAAGGGATCCTTCCGTACCGATGATCTCCGTCTCTATATGATAGCCGTGCGCCGCGGTGCGTCCGACATGGACGACGCCCATCGCGCCGTTCTCACATCTGTACATGGCGACTCCCGTCTCGTCGTCTCCTGCTTCTACGAATTCCGGATGCTTGAACGTTGTTCCGGACGCATACACTTCCACCGGATCAGAACCCAGGAACCAGCGCATCAGGTCAATGTCGTGAATCGCCATGTCCAGGAAGATGCCGCCGGAGGTCTTGGCAAACCGGATGGCCCCGTCCACGAACGCCTCCGGGTCGATGCCGGTGGCCTTCACCAGATAGGGCGTACCGATGGCCCCCTCCTCAATCT
>OFFW01001972.1_pt1 | contig 11742 bp, 8 predicted proteins | sample 1521501 | NCBI WGS metagenome assembly OFFW01 (sample SAMEA3504107, study PRJEB24116) | mouse gut metagenome | biome: mouse gut; feature: mouse-associated habitat; material: faeces | place: Denmark | collected 2011
CATACAGAATGGGGGTCACCAGATTCACCCGGGCGTCGGTGCACTGGGCCGCCAGACGCACGGAAAACAGCAGCTCGTAAGCCTTGTCCGGGTCGAAGGTCAGGGAACACGCCGCGTCGGGGTACAAATTCTTCAGTTCCTCAATAATTGCCGAAACAGCCTGCGGGTCTTTCATATCTATCACCTCAGCGGTATTCTACCATACCTTTCGACATTTTGCGAGGAAAATTTGCCGCAGGCGCGGCTTTATCCGCGTTATGAATAAAGCGCCGCCCGGATCTTCCGCATTTCCCGCCAGACATTGTCTCCATAGTTGCTTGCCAGTACGGAGATCATACCATTGTTGGGATTGTACTCGGAAAGGAAGCTTACTCCCGGATCACAGCCCTGGAAATACGCGAAATCCCTCCCCATCGGGTTGTCAATCAGCCATACGCCATAGCCGTACCAGCCCTCCTCCGGGTCCCCGCCGTCGCCGCTCTGCTTCCGGAGCATGTCGGAAACCATAGCCGGGGAGAGCAGCCTGCCCTCTGTCAGTCCCTGCCAGAAGCGGACGACGTCTCCCACCGTAACAAAGGCTCCGCCCGCGCCGGTGCCTTTGGCGTCAACGGAAAAGATATTGGTGCGGAAATCCTCGGTATCCGGGCAGTAAATGTAGTGGTTGGCGCATTTGGCGGGCAGCTTGTCCAGGGCATAATAACCTGTGGAGGTCATGCCGCACACATCGAATACATTGGCCTGCAGGTACTGGTCGAAGGCCATGCCGGCGGCCTGTTCCAGGATGGCGGCCAGCAGCACGTAGCCGGAGTTGTTGTACTGAAATCGCTCGCCCCTGGGATACAGCATGGGTTTGCCGGTAAACAGCGGAAACAAATCGCTGTTGCGCCGGATTTTATAGTTGGGGTAATCCGTCCACAGCTCCTCGTACTCGCTCATGACGGCCTCGTCAAAATAATCCGGCACTCCCGCAGTGTGGGTCAGCAGCTGGCGCACCGTCACCTCCGGATCAATACGCCCCAGCTCCATGTCCAGCAGCTTTCCCAGCGTGTCGCCGAGGGCGATGCGCCCCGTCTCAATCATCTGCAAAATCCCCACGGCTACAAAGACCTTCCCCGCCGACGCGCTGGCAAACTTTGTCTCCAGCGTATTGGGCGTCTCGTTTGGCAGGTCGGCGAACCCGGACGCCTTTGCGAACAGGACCTCCTGGTTCTGCACAAGGCAGGCCGCGCCTCTGAAGCCATTATCCAATAAACTCTCGAATTCCATTTGGTTCCTCCTTGGTTTGACGCCAATGTACCATAACCCCGCAGCAGTTGCAGTTTCCTCTGCAAATTGACTCTGCGCAGTCGTTTTGTGTGCTGGATCGTTAAAAGACCGAAAGCGGGAAGCAGCGTTTATAGGCAGCTTTCCGCCAAGCTTGGTTCTCTTAAATTATATCACATTTTCCATAATAATTCAATGACGCTTCGTCATAGCAATAACCTATTATTTCATTCATTTCTGCAGCAATGTCCTGGATTTTTCGCAAGGCAGGCCGCACGCCAGGATTGACATTTTTCGGCGATTGTGCTACTCTTTATCCTAGAATAGTTTGCAGAAAAAAGCATCACAAGGAGGTACACCATGCGCGGCATTCCATCTTTGATTACCGATATCCGCAAAAAGGTATTCACCGAGGTCGCCCGGATGGCCTATGAGGGCGGCGACTACACCAAGGCGGAGGACCTGCCCTACATCATCGTCCCCGGGGACAAGGCCCTCCACCGGGAATCCATCTTCCTGGAGCGGGCCATTGCGGGCGAGCGGGTGCGGCTGGCAATGGGCCTGTCCATCCGTCCCATCCAGTCCCGCACCCTTATGACCGAGGGCATGGATCAGGCTGCCATCGCCGAGTCCTACTACGAGCCTCCCCTCATCAATATCATCCCGTATGCCTGCCACGCCTGCCCTACCAAGCAGTACAAGGTCACCCAGTTCTGCCAGAACTGTCTGGCCGCCTCCTGTCAGAAAGTATGCCCCAAGGGCGCGATCTCTTTTGTCAACGGCAAGAGCCAGATCGATCCGGATAAGTGCATCAAATGCGGCAAATGCGCCAAGGCGTGTCCATACAACGCCATCATCTATATCGAGCGTCCCTGCATGGCGGCCTGCGGCATGGATGCCATCGAGAGCGATGACAACGGCAAGGCCGTGATCAACCAGGACAAGTGCGTGGCCTGCGGCCAGTGCCTGGTGAGCTGTCCCTTCGGCGCCATCGTGGATAAGGGCCAGATCTTCCAGGTGGTCCGCTCTATCATGGAGGGCAACAAGGTGGCCGCCATCGTGGCTCCCGCTTTTATCGGTCAGTTCGGCAAGGAATCCACCCCGGAAAAGTTTACCACAGCCATGAAGATGCTGGGCTTCGACCGGGTCGTGGAGGTCGCCGTGGGCGCGGACATGTGTACCATTGAGGAGGCGGAGGATTTCCTGATGCGGGTTCCCGCCGAGCAGGACTTCATGGCCACCTCCTGCTGCCCTGCGTGGCACGCCATGGTGGAAAAGCTGTTCCCCGCCCAGTTCGAGAATATCTCCATGACTCTGACCCCCATGGTGTTCACCGCCCGGCTGGTGAAAAAGCAGGACCCGGACTGCAAGGTGGTCTTTGTGGGCCCCTGCGCCGCCAAGAAGCTGGAGGCCATCCGCTCCAATATCCGCTCCGACGTGGACTTTGTCCTCACCTTTGAGGAGCTGATGGGGATGTTTGAGGCCAAGGAAGTGGACTTCAGCCTCATCACAGAGGAAAAGCCCCTGGAGGAGGGCACCGGCGCCGGACGGGGCTTCGCCGTTGGAGGCGGGGTAGCCAAGGCGGTGGCCGACGTCATCCACGAAATGGACCCGGAGCGGGAGGTGAAAATCGCCAGCGCCCAGGGCCTGGCGGAGTGCAAAAAGCTGCTGGCAATGGCCAGGGCCGGAAAGTACAACGGCTACCTCCTGGAGGGGATGGCCTGCCCCGGCGGGTGCGTGGCCGGAGCCGGAACCCTTCAGCCCATCAATAAATCCTCCGCCACGGTGGTGAAATACGCCAAGGAGGCGAAGCTCCAAAGGGCCAGCGACTCCAAGTATGACATCACCCTCAGCCTTTTGAGCGACTGACAGGGCAGAAAAGAAAATTTTTTGTCGGGATGTGAAGTAATTCCCTCCCTTTCGTCGTACTATTATGCAGAGAAGAAATTACAGGAAGGGAGGGGCTCTTCATGCGGGATATTTACATCGTCACCAGCCAGACGGGAACAAGGTTTTCCCGGTTTTTGCACCTCTTTAACCGCACCCCCTATAACCACGCCTCCATCGCTCTGGATGGGGAGCTCCGGGAGCTGTACAGCTTTGGCCGCCAGTGCCTGTGGCTGCCCATCGCCAGCGGCTTTGTGCGGGAGACCCCGGGCGGGGGAATCTACCGCCGCTATAAGGACACGCAGTGCGCTGTCTACCGGGTGCGGGTAAGCGAGGAGCAGTACCGCCTCCTGGGGGATTCCATTCACCGCTTTGAAGAGGAGGAATGGGCCTACCGGTACAATTTCCTGGGGCTCTTCACCATGATGGCGGGGATTCCCTTCCACCGCCGCCATCACTTTGTCTGCTCCCAGTTTGTGGCCTATGTCCTGTGGGAAAGCGGCATTTGGAGCCTGGAGAAGGACATCTCCCTGGCCCGCCCCCAGGACTTTGTCCAAATTGCCGGCGCCCAGCTGGTTTACCAGGGCCGCCTTAACGAGTGCGGCGACCTGCGCCCCCGGCTACTGCCCCTGCCGAAGATTCCGGCATAGGGATTTTGGGAAGAGGGACCTCCAACTATCTACATATGAAAAGAGACCCAAAGGGTACAGCGGCTGGTCCGCTCTCCTTTGGGTCTTTTTGTGTCTTCTTCTGGCTTTGCCGGGGGAGCCTCTATGGGCAATATTTTCCCAAAAGGCCTGCACAGAGTTTGCTTGAAAAGATACAGGCAGGGATAAAACGGCCCGCCGCAATATAAACTTGCCAAGAAATGTGGAAATCATTGACAAAAAGGCGGTTTATCCACTATACTAGTGATAGTATAGTGGTGGCCGTCCTTTGTGGCAAGGGGCACAATTCAGTTGCACAGCTGTAAAAAAGATTTTGAGGTGCAGAGAGATGAAGAGTATCCGCAAGAAAATCACCGTATGCCTGATGGCAACCGTTGTTACCGCCCTGGTCTTGGTAGGCACGGTCAGTATTACGCTTAACTACAAAAACACGGTTTCCACAGTGGACCGCATGTTAAGCGAAACCGCTGTTTTGGCGGCGGCGCGCATCAGCCAGGAGCTGACGGCCTACAAGAATGTAGCCATGGACACGGGCTACGTTCCGCAGTTGTCCGACTCCACTGTGCCGGTGGAGGAAAAACGCGCCATAATGGATGAGCGCATCCGGATGCACGGCTTCCAGCGGGGCAACATCGTCGGCGCCAACGGCATCAGCATTTTTGACGGCAACGACTACTCCAGCCGGGAATACGTCCAGCAGGCGATGAAGGGCAATGTCTATGTGTCCGAGCCCTTGGTCAGCAAGGTGACGGGAGAGCTGTCCATCATGGTGGCTGCGCCTATCTACGCCGGCGGCAGCCAGAACGGGCGAATTGCAGGGGTTGTCTATTTTGTCCCTCCGGAGACCTTCCTCAATGATATTGTCTCCTCCATCCAGGTCAGCGAAAACTGCCGGGCTTACATGATCAACAAGTCTGGTGATACCATCGCCGACACCACCCTGGAAACAATCACGACCCAGAATATTGAGCGGGAGGCGCAGGCAGACGCGTCCCTCAGCAAACTGGCTGCCATCCACGCCGAGATGCGCCAGGGGAAGAGCGGTTTTGACGATTATAACACTTCCGAAGGCCCCCGGTATACGGCCTATGCCCCGGTAGCCGGCACAGATGGCTGGAGCGTTGCCATTACCGCCATGAAGAAGGATTATCTAACCGATACATACGTTGGGATGTTTCTGAATGTGCTGGTTATAATTGGGGCCAGCCTGGCCTCGATTATAGTGGCGGTAAAGCTATCCAACAACATCAGCATTCCTATGCGGGCCTGCGCCGAGCGCATGAAGCTGCTGGTGGAAGGGGATTTGTCCTCTCCCGTTCCCCAGGCCACCGGCCGGGATGAGACGGCGGAATTGACCCGCTCCACGGCGGAGATGATACAGGGCCTGAACGCCATCATCAACGACATCGCCCACGTCCTTACCGAAATAGCCAATCAGAATTTGGATGTCCGTTCGGCAAACCGCGAAGCCTATATAGGTGATTTCCAAAGCATCCTTACCTCGATGCGCACCCTGAAGCGAAAGCTGAGCGGCACCATGCGGCAGATAAACTCCTCCGCCGGGGAGGTCTCCTCCGCCAGCGGCCAGGTTTCCTCCGGCGCCCAGAGCTTGAGCGGAGGCTCCATGGAGCAGGCCAGCTCGGTGGAGGAGCTGGCGGCTACCATCGCCGATATCTCCAACAGCGCGAAGCAGACCGCTGCCGCCGCCAAGGGGGCGGGGGAATTTGTCGGCCAGGCGGATACGCAGCTTAGTACCAGCGTGAGCTATGTGAAGGATTTGAACGCCGCGATGGAGAAAATCCTGCGCTCCTCCGAGGAAATTTCCAAAATCATCGCTGCCATTGAAAATATCGCTTTCCAAACCAACATTCTGGCCCTCAACGCCGCGGTGGAGGCCGCCAGAGCCGGAGCTGCCGGCAAGGGCTTCGCCGTTGTAGCCGATGAGGTCCGCAACCTGGCATCCAAGTCGGATGAAGCGGCCAAGTCCACCAAGGACCTGATTGAAGGCTCCATTGCCGCCGTCACCGAGGGCAGCCAGGTGGTGGAAAAGGTCACCGCTTCCCTGGAGCAGACCAGCGTCTACGCCGGAAGCGTCGTCACCCAGATGAACATTGTGGTGTCGGCAGTGGAGAACCAGACCTTGGCTATCTCCCAGGTTACCGATGGCATCGACCAGATTTCCTCGGTGGTGCAGACCAACTCCGCCAGCAGCGAGGAATCCGCCGCCGTCAGCGCCGAGCTCTTCGAGCAGGTGCACCTCCTCCAGGATCAGGTGAGCCGCTTCCGCCTGAAGAAGTGATTGGGGTGCTGCCCCAAGTTCAGGCACATGGGTCTATCTGGCAGGGAAGCCCTTCCGGTATTTTCCGAAGGTGACAGGAGGGGCTCTCCTGGCGGCTTTGCCGCCGCCCTGCCAGCTAAGACTCCAGGCACTTCCTTGTGCCTTCTGCCAGGGTAAGGCCGAAGGCCGTGCAGGGCGAGACACCGGGGGCACCCCGGCACGCCGGATTACTGGAGGAGCTGGAGGACGGACTGGGGCTGCTGGTTCGCCTGGGCCAGCATGGCCTGGGCGGACTGCACCAGCACGTTCATCTTGGTGTAGTTCATCATCTCTTTGGCCATATCGGTATCCCGGATACGGCTGTTGGCGGCGCTCAGGTTCTCAACCGCAACGTCCAGGTTGTTGATGGTGTGCTCCAGACGGTTCTGGAGGGCACCCAGGTTGGCACGCTGGCTGGAAACGGTGTTGATGGCGTTCTTGACGGTATCGATGGCGCTGCTGGCCAGGGTCTCGCTGGTGATCTTCAGGTTGTCCAGGCCCAGGCCCTTGGCGCTCATGTTGGCGACGGCAACGGTCATCTTGTTGTAGTCGTCGGCGGTGTCACCGATCTGGAGGGTCAGGCCGCCGCCGGTGATGGCGGGAGCGGGCTGGCCGGTGGTGCCGGAGATAACCAGCTTGCTGCCGTTGGGGGTGACGGTGTAGCCGTCGGCCTCCAGGGCCTTGGTCAGGTTGGCGATGGCGTCGGCGCCGTTGGTGCCCAGGGCGATCTTGCCGTCTCCGTCGCCGAAGGTGTAGGTCTTGTCACCGACGCGGATGGAATCCCCGGCGTTGATCTTGCCGGCGTTGACGGTGAGTTCGGTGCCGGCGCCAGTGCTGGCGGTAGCGGCGGAAACGACAGCCTTCAGCTTCGCCTCGGTGTCGTAGACCTCGCTGTTGCCCACCTTCTGGCCGATGTGGATGGTGGTGGCGTCCTTGGCCTCGATGACGAAGTTGGTGGTCTCCTTGTGGGAAAGCTGGTTCACCACATCGTCAATGGCGCTGGTCTGGCCAGCAGTGGTGGTCAGGTCATAGGCCTTGTTGATGCCGATCTCATTCTCGCCCAGGGCGGACTTGCCGTCCCACTCCACAAAGGTGAAGGTCTTGTCGTCGATGGTCAGGGTCTGACCGGGCTTGACAACGTTAGCGGTGAGGGTGACGTCCATACCGGCGCGGGCGCCGTCCACCTTGCCAACAGCCTGGGTGACGTTGATGGTGTTGTGGTGAACAGCACCGGTCTGGTCAAAGTCAGCGGCAGCGGCAGTCACAGTGACAGCGGAACCGATGGCATTGTTGATAGCGGTCGCCTTGGTGGTGTCAATGACCGTGTCCACAGTGGCTTCGGTGTTGGCGCCGGCCTTCTGGGCCAGATACTCAAAGTTCACCTTGGTGCCGTCAGAAGTCACCTTAAAGACAGCGCCGCCCACATCCACCACCTTATCGGTAGCGGCAAGGCCAAGACCGGCATAGTTGGTGTCGTTACCGGCAGTACCGGCGGCGACGATGGCGTCAGCCAGGTCAGAACCACTCAAGCTGTCGCCTGCGTTCGCAAAAGTAAGGGTGAATGTCGCGCCGCCCACTCCGATGGTGGCGTCCTTGTTATCGGCCTTAGAGGTCAGCGTCAGGTCGGCCACGTCGATGCTGAAGGAGGGGTTGACTTGGGCAACACTGGCGCCGCCCAGATGGAAAGCAACGTTGCCGGCGGCAGCGGAGCCATCGGTGGGCAGGGTCAGCTGGCCGGTGAGGTCAGTACCGGCCTTGCCGGCAACAGCGCCGGTGTCGCCGATGGTGAAGGCCTCCTTGTTCAGGCCCATGGTGCCATCCAGCAGCTTGGCGCCGTTGAAGTTGGCGGACTGGGAGATTCTGTCGATCTCGTCCAGCAGCTGATCGACCTCGGCCTGGAGGGCGTCACGCTCGGTCTGGGTGTAGGTGCCGTTGGCGGACTTGGTGGCCAACTCCACCATACGGTTCAGCATGGAGTGGACTTCACCCAGGTTACCCTCGGCGGTCTGGATCAGGCTGATGCCGTCCTGGGCGTTGGAGGAAGCGGTCTCCAGACCGGTGATCTGGGCCTTCATCTTCTCGCTGATGGCCAGACCGGCAGCGTCATCACCGGCACGGTTGATGCGGAAGCCAGAGGACAGCTTCTCCAGAGACTTGGTGACAGCGGCATTGTTCATGCCCAGCTGACGGTAAGCGTTCAGTGCCATTGTGTTAGTTCTTACGACCATTCCCATTGTAATACCTCCATCCAACCGGTGTCTAGTACCAGCGTCCTTTATCTGGTCCTGTCAGACCTCCGGCTGTTCTAAAATAATATTTTTTCAAGCCCTGCCTGCCGCTGCGCGCACTGCGGCGGACAGGGATGAAAACAAATTTGTTGCGGGTCCCTCCCGCGGGCTTACAGGCTGGGAGCGGGGTCCGCCTCCTGGGGGATACCCAACCGCTCCATCTCTTTGCGGGTCTTTTTGGTCCGCTTGCCGATTTTCTTGGAGCGGATGGCCTCCAGCTTCCGCTGGACCTCCTGGCAGTCCGCAAGCATTTCGCTGCGGGCAATCTTCACATCCTCCGGGGCCTCGATGGCGATCTTCACCTGGTCGCCGTTGCCGCCCTCGAAAACGCTGATGAAAATGTTGTCGTTTAGGACGAGAAACTCCCCCAGCTTTCTGGTTAAAACTAGCATATCCTTTGCCTCCATGCTTCTGCCGCTTGTTCCAAAAAGTATACCTTTTGATAGTGGGGAAATTTTTTTCCGGAGCGCTTTAGTTTCCGGAAGATTGACCGAATATGTAGGAGTGAAAGCACTTCCGGGATGGAATATGCACAAATTAAAGCTGCCGTTTCAGCACTATCAAAAGGTATACCTTTTGGTAGTGTTTTTTATTGTCCAGATGGTCCTGCCACCGTCCGGTACTCCCGCAAGCGCCGGTAGAAGGTCCCGCGGGAAAGGCCGGTTTGGGCCAGCGCTTCGGCGAAGGGCAGCTGGCCGCTTTCCCACTCCGATATGATGGCGGGGAAATCCTCCGGCGCGGGCACCACCGGCCGCCCAAACTGGACCCCCCGCTCCTTTGCCGCCGCAATTCCCTCCGCCTGGCGCTGCCGGATGTTCTCCCGCTCCTTCTGTGCCACAAAGGAAAGGATTTGCAGGGTGAGATCGGCGATGAAGGTGCCCATCAGGTCCTTGCCGTTGCGGGTATCCAGCATGGGCATATCCAGCACGCAGACATCCGCCTGAATCTCCTTTGTAAGCACCCGCCACTGCTCCAGTATCTCCCCGTAGTTGCGCCCCAGCCGGTCGATGCTTAGGACGCAAACCAGGTCGCCGGAGCGCAGCCTGGCCACCAGCCGCTGGTACTCCGGCCGCTGGAAGTCCTTGCCGGACTGCTTGTCCACGTAGATGCGGCCGCTTTGTATCCCCCTGCTCCGCAGCGCCGCCCACTGCCGCGCCTCGTTTTGATCGGTGCTGGAAACCCGGATATATCCGTATGTCATGTTTGCCGTCCTCCCTTGTCCGCGGTCTATCCCGCAGGTGATAAGTGGTACTAAAATAATAACCTCTCCGCCAAAGCCGGGGGGATATGTGCGGGAGGGAGGAAGGACAAAAAAGCGCTGCCCTTGTATCGGTTGTCGCTTGTCAAAACCGGGGGAATGGGCTACAATGGATAGAAGCCATAAAACCCCTGTGCCCACATCTTTAAAGGAAGAGGTGCTATATGATGAAAAGGAAAAACCGGCTACTGGCCCTGGGGGCTGCTCTGCTGCTCCTCTTTGGGTGCGCCCCGGCGGAGGGCTCCGGTTCCTCCGCCCCGCTGCCCCCGCAGGAGCCCGCGGTCTTTTCCGCCCCGGATCCGGAGCCTGTCCGGGCGGTGCTGGTGGCGGTGGGGGATAACCTCATCCACGATGTAATCTACCAGCAGGCCCGGCAGCGCGCCGGGGGGGAGGGGTACGACTTCGCCCCGGCTTATGAAAAAATCGCCCCCCTGGTGGCCCAAGGGGACTTCGCCTTCATCAACCAGGAAACCCTCCTGGCCGGGGACGAGCTGCCCCCTTCCAGCTATCCCGCTTTCTGCTCCCCCACCGAGGTGGGCCGGGAGATGCTCCGGCTGGGGTTCAATCTCTTTTCCACCGCCACCAACCACTCCTTGGACTGGCGGGTGCCGGGCATCCAGGCGGCGGGGCGCTTTTGGGAGCAGCAGGAGGACATCGCGATGGCGGGTTGCTACTGCACCCAGGAGGAGCGGGAGGGGATCGCCTATCTCACCCGCAACGGGATGACGGTGGCCCTTATCGCCGCCACCGAGCTGACCAACGGCATCCCCCGGCCGGAGGGAGAGGTGGGGGTGCTGCTGCTAAACGAGGACCGGGAGCTGATCCTCCAAAAGCTGGAGACCGCCGCCCAGAACGCGGATTTTGTGATTCTCAGCCTCCATTGGGGCATTGAGGGAAGCGGCTACTACACCGACGGGCAGCGGGAGCTGGCCCAGCTCCTGGCGGAGGCCGGGGCGGATTTAATCCTGGGGCACCATCCCCATGTCCTCCAGGGCGGAGAATACCTGGAGACCAGCCGGGGGCGCAGCTACGTGGCCTATTCCCTGGGGAACTTCATCTCCGCCCAGCGGGGGGCGGAAAACATGCTGGCGGGCTTTTTGCAGGTGGAGCTGGAGAAGGCCCCCCATGGGGAGCGGGCGGAGATTCGGGGGGTGAATTTTATCCCCACCGTCACCCACTACGGACCGGGGTACCAGGAGGTAAGCGTCTGGCCCCTTTCCCAGTACACCCCGGAGCTGGCCGCCGCCCATGGGGTGCGACAGTACGCCCCCGCCTTCGGCTGGGATTACCTGACGGAGCAGCTGGCGGGGCTGGACTTCCAGGCGGGCGGGGAGCCGGACAAAACCTCCCCATAAGGAAGGAGACCGTTGCAATTCATGAATCATCTGAACCAAAAGACCAAGGGTATTTTCTGCATCGTCACCGCTGCGTTTTTCTTTTCGGTGATGAACGTTTTTGTGCGTCTGGCGGGGGATCTGCCCTCGGTGCAAAAGAGCTTTTTCCGCAACCTGGTGGCCATGTGCTTCGCCGCCCTGATTCTCTTTAAGGAACACAAGCCGGAGCCTCTGGACCGGGACAAGGTGTGGTGGCTGGTGCTGCGCTCCGTCTTTGGCACCGCCAGCCTGCTGTGCAACTACTACGCGGTGGACCACCTGGTGATGGCCGACGCCGCCATGCTCAATAAAATAGGGCCTTTCTTCGCCATTCTGTGCAGCTTCTTTCTTCTTAGGGAGAAGGTCTCTTTTGTCCAGGGGCTGGCGGTGGCGGTGGCCTTTGGGGGCAGCCTGCTGATTGTGAAGCCTACCGGCTTTGACATGGAGACCTTCCCCGCCATCATCGGCTTTCTGGGCGGGGCCTTTTCCGGCATCTCCTACACCATGGTTCGGGTACTGGGCAAGAAGGGGGTTCGGGGACCTTTCATCATCTTTTTCTTTTCCACCTTCTCCTGCGCCGTCACCCTCCCCGCCCTGCTGCTGGATTACCATCCCATGAGCGCCGCCCAGCTGGGGAGCCTGCTGATGGCGGGGCTTTCCGCCGCCGCGGCACAGTTCGCCGTCACCT
>OFFW01001976.1_pt1 | contig 11730 bp, 9 predicted proteins | sample 1521501 | NCBI WGS metagenome assembly OFFW01 (sample SAMEA3504107, study PRJEB24116) | mouse gut metagenome | biome: mouse gut; feature: mouse-associated habitat; material: faeces | place: Denmark | collected 2011
TCGGTAAACAGGCCCTTGGCCTAACCAAACAAATACGGCGGTCAATTACGACCGCCGAAAATATCCTATCCGTTTACGCACTTCCCCGGCAAACCCTCGTCAACTTACCTGCACAATAAAACCGCCACATCATTCACATTCGTCCCCGTAGGCCCCGTCACAATCAAATCCCCGGCGCATGCAAGGGCGTGGTAGGAATCGTTTTCCTCAAGGAGCCGTTCCGGCGAAAGTCCCTTCTCCCTGATTCTGGAAACCGTGTATCCGTCCACCATTCCGCCCGCCGCGTCTGTGGGCCCGTCCGTTCCGTCTGAACCGAAAGAGAAGAAAACAACCTTTTCCATCCCGGCAATGCCAAGGGCAGCGCTCAGTGCCATCTCCTGATTTCGCCCTCCTATTCCCTTGCCCTGCACAGTCACCACCGTCTCTCCGCCCCATATCAGCGCGCAGGGCCTCTTTAAAGTATGTAACGCGCACCCTCCGCTGCTTTCGCAAATGGTTCTTGCGGCAGAGGCAATAAGCTTTCCGGCCTCCTTCGCCTCGCAGTCTAAGCCGGTGCTTAAAATAAACGGCCGGTATCCGCTCTCCCCGGCAAAATCCGCCGCATGGCGGCAGAGCTCCCTGACGCTTCCCACAATCTCCGAAGTCACATTATTTATATGCTTCGGCGTTTCGCTGAACAGCTTTTCCATAACAGAAGGAGAAAAGCTTATCCGGTATTTTCGGAGGATTTCCCTGACCGCCTCATTGGTTGTGGTGTCCTCACAGGCCGGGCCCGATGCAATCTGCTCCAAATCGTCGTCGATGATATCGGAGAGCACTATCTGGTAAATTTCCGCCTGCGGACACAGGGCCGCCAGCTTTCCGCCCTTCACCGCAGATAAGCGCTTTCTTATCCTGTTGATTTCCTGAATGGAAGCGCCGCAGCACAGCAGCTTTTTTGTCACCATTTGAATATCCGTTAGCGTCAGCCCCGCCTCCGGCATTTCCATCAGTGAGGAGCCGCCTCCGGATATCAGCAAAAGAATCCGCTCCCTGGCGCCGGCTTCTTTTACCAGCTCCATGGCTTTGCGCGCTCCGAGAACGGAATTTTCGTCGGGAACCGGATGCCCGGCCTCCACCGTCTCAAAGCCCTCCGTCGCTCCTTTGCTGTGTCCGTATTTTGTGATGATAAGCCCCCGGCTGATGTTTTCTGCAAGGGCTTCTCTTGCCGCTGCTGCCATCTCACAGGCGGCTTTCCCAAGGGCAATCACGCGAACAGGCCTGTCCTTTTCATAGTTTGCAAGCGCTTTTTTGACAGCGCTTCCCGGCAGAACCTTCCCGATAATTCCCGTAATCATCCTGTCCGCTTCTTCCCGCATCTTTTCTGTCTCGTCATGCATCTTCTTCCCCGCTCCTTTCCTCGCCGCTTTCCGCTTCCTCCTTTTCCTGCTCCTGGAAAAACCGGGCCGGCGTTACGCCGAAGTATTTCTTTAATACCTTGCTGAAATAAAAAGCGTCGCTGTAGCCGGTCATTTCGGCAACTTCCCTGACCTTGTATTTTCCCGTGGAAAGCAGTTCCGCAGCCTTTTCCATACGAAGCTTTGTCAGGTAATCGGAAAAGTTCATCCCCGTCACCTTTTTGAACAGTTCCGAGCAATAGCTCACATTCAGGAAAAACTGCTCCGAAAGAGTTTTCAGGTTCAGCTTTTTTGAGTAATTCTCCTTTACATATTCAAGCAGATGCAAAAAGTTTTCGTTATAGCCCTTATGCATCTCAAGCTGTTTTCCTATCAGCCTTCCCGAAGAGGCCAGCAGAGCCTCTTTCAGCAGCAGTCTCACGTCTCCTCCTGTCCCCGTCTGGCTTAACCCGATATAGAGATTTTCACCCAGCCCCTCCAGCGTGCAAATCCAGTCGTCTTCCTTTTCCGGTTCAAAAGCTTCATACAGCAGCACAATCTTCTTTCCCGCCGGCGTCAGAAGAACGGACTTTTTGTTTTCCTTTTGCAGATATTCCTGTATCCGCCGGTACATAAAGGGTTCCACCCCGTCCCCCGCTATCACCGCCGCCTGCACCTTCGGGCATTCCGCAATCGGGAATATCCGTTCTTCCTTTGCTCCCTCATACAGGATTCGCTGGATAAGAATCTCATCCGCAGCTTCTTTTCTGTACGCCAGCATCTGACGGAGCCTTTCAAGTATGGCGTCCGTTTCCTCCAAATCAATAGGTTTCAAAAGGTAGTCGCAGGCTCCCTGACGCACGGCCTGCCTTGCATATTCAAATTCCGCATATCCGCTTACCATGACAAACACAGCCTCCCGGTTTTCCTCACGGACCGCCTCCATCAGTTCCAGGCCTGTCATATCCGGCATTCTGATATCCGTAAACACCAGGTCTGGCTTTAATTTTGCTATACGGGCAGCGGCTTCCAGGCTGTCGGTAAATTTACCTACAACCTGAAAGCCGTTTTTCTCCCAATTGAAGGACGCTTCCAGTCCCTCCAGAGACCAAATCTCGTCGTCAACCAATACTACTTTGTACATACTTCCATTCCTGCATTTTTCATTCCCTCTTTCACCGCGTCCAGCAGTTCAAAGGTGGCTCCGTCGTAATGCCCCAAAGACAGGCCGTCGATTCCCAGCGTGCTTACAATCTTAAGGCTTTCCCGTATAAGCTCCGGCGTTGCGTTGGGCCGACAGGCAAAGGCCGCCAGAACAGGCTTTTCACACCCAATGCCTCTTCGTATCTTAAGAAGCGTATTCTGCTTATAGCGGAAGTCATCCTTCGCCCCCGTCTGTTCGGAATAATCCGAATCCCTGACAGAATCCACGTAATCCCTGACAGCCTTAAAATCAAGTCCCGCATACTCGGGATAAGTAAGGTAATTATTGTAGCGGAATTCCACCTCCGGTTTCACAGCTTTCACCGCCCCATAAATATCGGAAAACAGTTCCGTGACACATCTCATACGAAATTCCAGCCACTGGTAAAGGGAAGGATTTTCCAGAAGAAAACCGGCCTCCGTCAGATTACTGCCGAGAAGCAGATGGGCTTCCATTACCTGACCGATATTTCCGTGGAGTACCGCCTCCGCCGTGTCCGCCAGCTTTGTCAAATCCGCCTTGATTTTATCCCAGTCATATCCCATTTTCCTTGCTTTTGCCCCGCAATGCTCACAGAAACAGCCGCCCTTTAAGGTTCCCAGAAGATGCCCAAGGCGGTTCTGGGGGTCTTTTTCCTTTAAAAACCAGGGCTGCGCCACAGGTTTTCCCTCGTTAAACAGCATCATACAGGTCTGGATAAAATCCACATCGTGGCATTTCACCGAGCTTAAAAATAAAGCCTTCATGTACTCCCGCACGTCCGGGTTATTGCTGCAGAAAAACATAGGAATCGCGTTGCCGTGAACGTCCTTCTGCAAAAGCTCCGGCTGTTCCCCGGCCGCCTTTGCCGTATCATAAAAGGTATGCGATACTTCCACCCCAACCTTAAGCCCTCTTTTTCTCGCCACGCGAATAAGGTCGTCCAGCCAGTCCTTCTGTTTTAAGAATTCTCTTTCCGTAAAGGCGGGCTTCATTTTCGTGTTTGCAAAATCCTCCCCATCTACATGATAATATACCCTGCTGTTTTCGGGAAGATAATATTTTCTTACCGGGTTCAATGTATAAAACAGACTGGTCAGCGGTCTTTTTTCCTCATGCATTACTCCCACCAGGTAAACGCTGTTCACATTGCTGTGCTCCACAAGGTTGTCCACGCATACCTCCGCCGTCTGGTCCGCCAAATCCCATGGATATAAGCTTGCCGCTACTTCTTTTATGAACATACTCTTTTCCTCCTGTTATTCTCCGAAAAATTCTTTATGGCTCTGTGTAAACTCCTGGAACGCTTTCTTAAAATCTTCGTTTTCCCGAAGCTGCTTCTGATATGCCCGGAATTCATCCATAGAGATGGCTCCCGATATGGCCTTTGTTTCCATGGACGCAAATTCACTGGAATACTCGCCCCATACCTGCGTCCATGTATCGGACTGCAGCACGTTGAACTTGTCAATCTTTCCTCCCGTACCGCCCATGGTATAAAGCGCTTTCATGGTTTCTCTGGTTCTTTCATTGTACGCCTTATCCGCAAGGGGGCTGTCAACCTTTGCAAATTCATTTGCCGCAAAAATGAAAGGCGCGTTAAAGGAGTTTGTCACCTCCGACTTGCCCTGCTCCGTAAAAGAGGGCTCTCCGTCCACCATTTCCCAATGTACGCCTTCAATTCCGTAATTTACGAAATTGTAATTTTCCAGCGCGCATGTTGCGTCGAAGAATTTCAGAATCTGCTTCACCTTTTCCTCGCTGCACTTTGCGGAAATCGCCATGCCGCCAAAGTAACCCAAATCATAGATATGGGCATATCCTCCCGGTCCCTCCAGATAGGGAATCAGAACCACCTCGGCATCAGGGTCTGTTTTTTGGCACTCCTCGTTTAACCGGTAAAGGTGCCACGCATTTTTCGTAAGGGTAGCGCTTTTGCCGGTAGTAAACAGTTCTTCCGCCTGCTGCCCCTTAATCAGCGCAAATTCCTTCGCCACAGCGCCCTCACTGTAGAGATTACACATATACTCCACATAATCCCCGTACCTGTCCGTGAGACGTTCATAGATAATCCCGCCGTCCGCGTCCTTTTCAATATCTCTGGTTCCGAAAGCCGCAGGATAATAGCCGTCAATGGTTTCAACACCGGGAATCAGTCCGATGGTATCGTTTACGCCGTTTCCGTCCGGGTCGCCCTGCGCCACCTTGACGATAACGTCGGCAAACTCCTCCATCGTAGTAGGCACTTCCAGTCCCAGCTTATCCAGCCAGTCCTTGCGAATCATAACGGCGGAATCCAGGTTGCCTCTGGTTCTCGGAACCACATAGTTTCTTCCCTTGATTTTGCTCAGCGTCCAGGCATCCAGATTGGTATTGTTTTTCAGATTCGGGTATTCGCTGAAATCCCCCAGCAAATCCGTCAAATCATAAAACGCTCCTGCCTCCACGGCTTTCTGGAAACTTGGTACGGTAGTGTTTTGTATCTGCATCAAATCCGGCAGTTCGCCGGAGGACAGTACCAGCTCCATCTTCTGTGCATAGGTGTCGCCAGGAACCCAGTCCACCGTGTAATCCACATTGAACTTTTCCTCCATAGTTTTCCAAAACTCGCTGTCCTTTTCAGGCGCCAGATTATACAGGTTGGCCATTCCGGTAATTACCAGCTTCTCCTCCGGCTGCTGAACCTCTTCCGTTTTCTCCGTATTTTCCTCTGTACTGCTTTCATCAGCAGCATTAGATGTCTCCGCCGCCAGCTCTGAATCCGGTTTCTTTGTTTCCCCGCCGCCGGTACTTCCACAGCCTGTCAATGCCATTGAAAGTGCAAGCAGCATGCCTAACCCCTTTTTCCATACATTTTTTCTCATTCTTTTACCCCGCTTTCTTTTTGTATTTTTAAAACTATGCTTTATAACAACAGGCAGTCCGCCTAAAGCGGCTGCGCCTGTTCTTTCACTTTACCCTTTTACCGCTCCTATCATGGCGCCTTTCACAAAATATTTCTGTAAAAACGGATACACGATAAGAATAGGAAGCATGGCCAGAATCACCGTCGCCATCCGCACGGTCTCGGAGGGCATATTCATCACGTCCACTCCCACTCCTGTGGTGGAAGCGTCAATCAACAGGGATTTTACATAAACCTGCAGCGTTCTTTTCTTACTGTCAGTCAGATAAATCAATGCGTTAAAGTAAGTGTTCCAGTGGCTTACCGCAAAGAACAGTGTCAGCGTGGCAATGGAAGCCTTGGATAAGGGTATAATCATTTTCAGGAAAATCTGGATATCGTTACACCCGTCGATTCTGGCGGATTCCTCGATTTCACCCGGAATGGATTCAATGAAGCTCTTTGCCACAATCAGGCTCCATGCGTTGGTCAGAACCGGAAGAATCAGCGCCCACCGGCTGTTAATCAGATTCAAGGACTTCACCATCATAAAATTGGGAATGATTCCCGCGTTGAACATCAGTGTAAACACCACCATTCCCATGAAAAGCTTATGGAACGGCATCCTCTTTTTTGTCAGCACATAGGCAAAGGTGTAAGTGACTCCCAAATCCAGAACCGTCCCTGCCATTGTAATAAACACCGTATTTTTCAGAGCGGTCACAAAGGCAGAATTTGACAGAATATACCGATAGGTATCCAGAGACAGCTTTTCCGGAAACAGATACAGCTTAAAGGGCACATAAACCTCCGGGTCCGTCAGGGATATACTTACCACATACACAAAAGGAGCTACAAACAGCAGACAAATGCAGGTGATGATGAAATAAACCACATAATCTCCCCATGTAAAATGTTTTAATTTTCTTCTTTTCTTCATGGCCTTGCCTTCCTTTCCGCCCTCTCTAGTAAATTCCGTCATAGCCCATAGCGGTAATGACCTTATTGGCCGTCACAACCAGAATCATACACACCACGCCTTTAAAAATCCCTACGGTAACGCCCATGCTTAAGTTCCCCTGCATAATTCCCTGGGTATAGGCATAGGTGTCAAACACCTCGGCCACATCCGCCACAAAGGAATTTTTCATCATTAAAATCTGGTCAAGGCTCACGTCGAAAACGGTTCCCAGCCGGATAATGAACATAGTTACAACCGTGGGCATCAGTCCGGGCAGCGTAATGTATCGAAGCTTCTGCAGCCGGGTAGCGCCGTCCACCTCGGCCGCTTCATATAAAGAGATGTCAATCTGCGTGATGGCCGCCAGAAAAATAATCGACTGCCACCCGATTTCCTTCCAGGTGGTCTGTCCCAGTAAAAACCACCAGAACAACTTCGGATTGGATAAAAATCCTATCACATCGCCGCCGTTTGCCAGAATCATTTTATTTACCAGCCCCACATCGCTGGAAAAGATAAAAAACGTAATTCCCGCAATTACCACCCATGAAAGGAAATGAGGCAGATACACAATGGTCTGGGTTACCTTTTTAAACCGCTCCCCTTTTATCTCATTGAGCAGAAGGGCCAGCATGATGGGCGCCGGGAAAAAGAAAATAAGATTCATCAGGCTGATAACCACCGTGTTGCGTATCATAAGAAAGAAATTGTTGTTGCGGAAAAATTTCAGGAAGTTGGCAAAGCCCACAAACTCGCTTCCCAATAGTCCCTTAAAAGAGTTATAGTCCACAAAAGCCAGGGACAATCCCCACAGAGGCGCAATCTTGAAAACCGCAAAATAAACCACGCCGGGTATGGCCAGAAGATACATATATCGGTATTTGTAAAGATTTTTTTTATTTGGCATTTCCTGTCCTCCATTCTATTTCTGTGCCTTTATTATAGGGGAAAAAGCGCCGGCATCACATGGACTCAGATTGGCATTTCCCGAATATCTTCGGTTTCTGCAGCAGGCAGGCACACCCTGACAATGGTTCCGCCCTCTTTTCTCTGGCTGATGGAAATTCCGTACTGTTCGCCGCAGAGCAGCTTGATGCGCTTATCAATATTTTTCAGTCCGATGCCCGATTTCTCCGAAAATAATCTCTCGTTATCTTCTCTCCTGTTTTCCTCAAAAACATGCATCAGCTCCTCCGCCTTTTCCCGGCTTATGGATTTCCCGGAATTTTCCACCGCAAAACACAGAAAATTTCCTTCTGTTCCTCCCTCAATCACCAGTTTTCCCGCTTTGGAGGTGCTCTCCAGCCCATAAAAAACCGCATTTTCCACCAGGGGCTGCAATACCATCTTGGGCATAGGCATGTCCTTTGCCTTTTCTTCAACATTGACACGTATGTCATATTTATTCTGATGGCGAATCTGGATGATTTTCAGATAATCCGTGATGCTTTCCACCTCCCTCCTTACCGGCACCACGTCCTCGCTTCTTATACTGTAACGCAGGATTCTGGACATGGAATTGGCGATGGCTGCAATCTCCGGCACCTTTCTAATCAGCGCAATTCCCTTGATGCAGTCCAGCGTATTATATAGAAAATGGGGGTTCATCTGAATCTGGAGAGCCGTCAGCTCCGCCTGCCTTTTGGACAGCTCCGTCAGGTAAAGCTTCTCCTGCGTGTGCATAATCCTGTGGGTCATATCCTGAATGTCATCCAGCATTCTGTTGACGCTCACGGATATCTGGGCAATTTCATTGGTGCCCTTCACCGGGAGCCGGTGCTTGTTGTAATACTTTCCGTACTGGTTCATAAATACGATAATGGCCTCCACCGGGGAAGCTATTCCCTTATAAATCAGACATCCCGTTATACAGAGGAGTAAGGAAACTATGCCCACAAATAAAATCATAATATTGATATACCTGCTTATCTCCCTGTTTCCCGCCTCCTCTCTCACCGCTCCCTTTACCTTCCAGAACCCTGACGCGGAAGAAAGCGCCAGATAGTCTCTGTTTTCGCCGGGTGCTTCTTTTTCTATATAGTTTGAGGGAAATACCTCCCCCTTTTCATTCTCTACCAAAAAAAGGTACTCTCCTGATTTTGTCATCATTTTCAGTTGGCTCTTTAAATCGTCCAGATTGCAAATCAGCACAACATAATACTGTTCTTTGCTCTGCGGATTATAAAAAGACTGACTGACGGAAATCACTCTTCCGTCCTCCAGCATAAAGTAATTGGGCTCTCCTCCCATTCCTTTTTCTTTCACCTGATTTTCAAGATGCCCTATAATCCGGAAAAACTCCCTGTCCTGGGTTCCGATAATCACCTGTCCCATATCGGTGAACGCCACAGCGTCAATCCGGGAATTGGCTATCTCTATAGACTCTATAAACAGGTCGATATCCCTGCTCAGAATAAACCGCAGCCCCAAATCGTCGGACATGCAAAACTCCTCCACCATCTTATTGTACGCCAGATTGGTGCTGACCTTTTTGACGTCACCGTCGAAACCGTCCAGTTCCCCCACAAGCTGTCCTGCCGCATTCTCCATGTAGGCGTCCTGGCTTTTTCGATTGTTGATTTGCAGAATTCCTATATACAAAGCCAGCAGTATCATTAAAGCGCCCGTTGCGCTTCCTACCAGTAAAATAATCTGGCTTTTCAGCTTCAGTCTGGAAAAGATTACTTTTTCCTTCATCTCTTTTTCTCCTTGTATCATAAGTTTATAGACTTCATTCAGGGAGGCTTTTGGTCCGCCCGGCAAACCGGAAAAATTTACCTGCACAAAAATACCGTCCGAAAAGCCCCGGATAAAAACCGGGACTTCGCCGGACGGCAGCATACTCCCGCCGTCGCGGCGCAGAAGAAGCATCCGCCTGTTCTGCACCGCCTTCGCTGGAGCTTTCATTTTGTTTCCTGTCTACCTGTTGATTACATTTACAGGCTCGCCGTTAAGATATGCCTTCAGATTCCCCACTGCCACATCCATAAGACGCTGTCTCGATTCCCTCGGCGCCCATGCAATATGCGGGGTAATAATAATATTGGGGGCTTTCAAAAGCGGATTATCTTTCTGTATCGGCTCTTTTGACACCACGTCCACAGCCGCTCCCGCTACCTTTCTGCTCTCTAAGGCATCCGCCAAATCCTTTTCGCAGATAAGGGGGCCCCGTGAGGTATTGATAATCATAACCCCGTGTTTCATGCGCGAAATCGTGCTCTTATTGATGATTTCCCTTGTTTCCGGGAACAGAGGACAGTGCAGCGAAATCACGTCCGAGTTTTCTATCACTTCATCCAGCGACGCATACCTGCAGCCTTCTATTTCCGTATCCGCCAGAGGGTAACTGTCAAATGCCAGAACCTCCATGCCAAAAGCCGCCGCCAGCTTTCCTGTCATCCGGCCAATCCTGCCAAACCCTATAATTCCCATTTTCTTTCCGGATAATTCCGTCAAAGGATATTTCCAGAAACACCAGTCCGCATTATCCGTCCACTCTCCCGCTTTTACACACGCGGAATGCTCTCCCACATGATGACATAATTCCAGAAGCAGCGCGATTGCATACTGGGCCACCGAACAGGTTCCGTAAGTCGGAACGTTGCACACCACGATTCCTTTTTCCTTCGCCGCCTCCACGTCAATCACGTTATAACCGGTGGCAAGTACTCCGATAAAACGTATTGACGGGCATTTTTCCATCACATCCCTGCCGATAGCCACCTTATTTACATAAACCGCCTGCGCGTCGCCGATTCTTTCAACGACCTTCTCCTGCGGCGTCCTGTCGTAAACGGTTAAATCTCCCAGGTCGCCAAGGCTGTCCCAGGATAAATCCCCGGGATTTTCCGTGTATCCGTCCAAAACCACTATTTTCATTTCTTCACCCTTCTTTCTGCAATCATGCCATTGCCCACGCCCGCCTAATAACTCTCTTTGTATTTGCAAGAATAATATCAGGCTCCTCGTCCTTCCACGGCTTTACCTCCAAAGACAGGACAAGCGGCTCCTCTTTCCTGAAAAATCCTTCCTTTCTGAGAACCCGGAAAAAATCGGTCACCTCTTCCACATCGTTTGCGCTTTCGGGAAAACCAAATCTGGGATGCTGGTCGCCGTAAGCCTCACAGCCTTTCTTTACCACCGCGTTTCCGATATGCAGGTGCGTGATATACGGCTTCAGCGTCTCAATAACAAACCGGCTGTTTTCGTAAGTCGTGGGAAAATGAGATAAATCCACCATCAGTCCGAAGTTGTTGTTTGTCATGCGCACTTTCGCCGCAAACTCCGCCGCATAGGGCGCAGGACCGATTAACGCCGCTTTATCCATATCAAAGTCAAACACTTCCAGCTCCACCTGCATCTGTTTGGCAGCCGCGTAATCACAGACATTCCGTGTCGTCTTTAAAAGCTGGGAAAAAGCTTTCTCTCTGGTTTCCTTCTCCCATTTTCCCGCCAGAAATGCAATTCCTTTTGCCCCCAGATATTCCGCCTCGTCCACAGCCTCCAAAAGCGTCTTTTCCGCCTTTTCCCGTTCCCCCTCGTCTATGGCGTTGGGATTAAGCTTCGGCGTAAGAAGTCTTGGCTGCGCACCGTAGCAAACTTTCAGATGGGACTGCGCAAGCAGCCTTTTGGCCGTTTCCCTCTCCTTATCCTGTGCAATCTGCGTAATTTCCACCGCATCAAAAAAATCATCGCTGCAGATTTTCTTTAGCGGCTCTAAAAAACCGCATCTTTCCGGGGGATAAGACATCCACAAGACTGTCCCCACCTGAAAATACTTATGTATTGATTCCTTCATCCTGTTCCTCCATTTCGGTTCTGTACCGGCGATTCCGATTCCCCGGAACATATTTTTCTTTACTTTATCTTTTATCACACAAAAAAACCATGGAAAATTTTAGGCTTCCGCCAAAAATCCATGGTTTTTCTTTTTCCTACTGCCTTTTTACTATAACCGAATCAATCAGCCCGTATTCCAGGGCTTCTTCTGCGCTCATAAAATTATCCCTGTCCGTATCTCTTTCGATTTCCTCTATGGTATGTCCCGTATTTTCCGCCAGAATACGATTTAACTTCCGTTTGTTTTTCTGCATGTGCTCCGACATGATTTTGATGTCGCTGGCCTGCCCGGAAATACCGCCGCCCCGGACAGCGGGCTGATGTATCATAATTTCGGCATTGGGCAGAGCGAGGCGTTTTCCCTTCGTGCCTCCCGCCAGCAAAAAGGATCCAAAACTGGCGGCAAGACCGATGCAAATTGTCGAAACATCACATTTGACATATTGCATTGTGTCATAAATAGCAAACCCCGCCGAAACAGAACCGC
>OFFW01001977.1_pt1 | contig 11720 bp, 11 predicted proteins | sample 1521501 | NCBI WGS metagenome assembly OFFW01 (sample SAMEA3504107, study PRJEB24116) | mouse gut metagenome | biome: mouse gut; feature: mouse-associated habitat; material: faeces | place: Denmark | collected 2011
GAGCGGCTGGGGCTTATTTCTTGATTTAAATAAAAAATTGATATCACAACTATGAAGGAGCATTTTTTCTCCTTCTTGAGTGGACTGCATGATACAGATATTTTGACAAAATCCTTTTGGAGTGAACACCAATATAAAATTCAAAGTTGGTATTTAGCGCAGAAAGAAAAAACAGATGTGATTATATCTGCGTCACCGGAATTTTTGCTTGAGCCGATATGCTTTTGCTTGGACGTCCAGCCGCCAATCGCTACCCAGGTTGACCGTAAAAGTGGAAAGATTCATGGGAAAAACTGCAAAGCAGAAGAAAAGGTCAGAAGATTTTATATACGATTCCCCAATAAAAAAATTCAACTGTTTTATTCCGATTTCCGAACCGATGAACCCTTAGCAATTTTGGCAGCAGAAGCGTTTTTTATAAAAGGTAAGAAAATTGCTGCATGGAAAGAAGGCGCTTTATGATAGAAAATAAATCAGAACAACCAATCGTAAAACGAGAATCTAATATGGAACTGTTGCGAATTGTCAGCATATTTATGATCATCGTATTTCATTGTGTTCTTAAAAGCGGATTTTCTTTTCAGCCTGGCTTCAGCATGAATAAGCTAATTGTAAAATGTTTTTGGATGCTGGGTGAGATGGGGGTAAATCTGTTTATTTTGATTTCTGGCTATTATATGGTAAACAGCCAGTTTAAGTGGAAAAAGCTGATTCTTCTTCTGGCAGAAGTTCAGTTCTATACATGGGTAACTATTTGGCTTGGAATAAAATTAGGTATTTATGCGTTGTCAGATTTTAAAAGTATCTTCTTGGCATTTTTTCCTGTCACTTTAGATCGATATTGGTTTATTACAGCATACATTTTGGTCTATATTTTAAGTCCATTCTTTAATCTTCTGATCCATACCATGGATAAAAGGACTTATCAAAAATTTTTGGCTGTTGTGCTCTGCCTATACTCGGCAATACCGACGATTTTTGGCGTATTCTTCAATACCACAGAAGGATTGTTGTATTATAATCGCATGATCTGGTTGGCAATTATGTATTTTATTGGCGCGTATATTCGCTTATATGTAGAAGTGGAGGGAGAAAAAAAGAAAGAAAATTCAAAAAAGTATGTGGGCTGGGTTCTTTTGGCCGCGGCAGCAATGGTGAGTTCCATTTTATTAATTGACCATTTCAGCAACTTCTTTGCTATGCTGGGAACAATAGAATCAGCTTACTTTTGGCCTCCCAATACACTGCCAATGGTGCTTTTAAGCATAGGAGTATTTGGCCTGTTTCGGGGGCTTAGTATTCCATATCAACCAGTAATCAATAAATTAGCGTCTACAACATTAGGAATCTATTTGCTGCACGATGGAGTTCTTGTTCCTTGGTTGTGGAACGGAGTATTTCATTGTGCAGAATATCAAAATTCACCATATCTGGTGTTTCATATTCTTTTTGCGGCAACTGTGATTTTTACCGTAGGTGCGCTGGTAGATCTTTTGCGGCAAATTTTGGAGAAACACACATTGGACCGGTTATTGCAGTTTAACATCCATACAAAGTTATTTTGGACAAGGGAAAAAGATACCAGCGATATGCAAAAAAACAGTAGATCTCATACTTCCCCAAAACATATGAGATTTACTGTTTTCAGATTTGTGATACGGATTCTAATGGGTTTTTCTTTTGCGGTGCTTGCCGTCTACCAGATGCTTATATATGAGCCTAGATACGTCATCTGTACACTGGTTTTAGCCGGCATTATCGGATATGTATTTGTCAAAAAATCAGAAGATGAATCGTTAGAATATTTGAAAACACATTTTTTTCAGTCGGGAATCATATTACTTTTTGTTTTATTCATAATTAGGGCCATACATTTGGAGAAAAATCATGCGTTGACCGATGTAGTGCTTTTTCCCACGTCTTCGGGCGGTATTCGATTTTTTCGATTTCGAGTATTGATTTTAGCCCTTCCAGCAATTTTTTACTTGTTGTCTTGGGCTTGGAGAAAACTCGCGAATTTTATATCTGATTTATGGCGTCAGATGGATCAGACAGAAAAGAGACTATATTTAGGTTTTTCGATTCTTTTTTCTATATTGATTCTGATTGGATATGCAGTGGAGCCTCAATGGTTTATGCAATATGACAGAGTCCATTCCATAGATTCGGGCTGGGCTTATAGCGAGATGTTTTCCAAGTTTTCTTATTATGATATTCGGCACCCCGCCATCCATATGATTATTTTTCCCATATGGGCCATCATACATACCCCTCTGCAATGGATTGTTCCAAGCCAACTGCTTGATATACTATGTGCAAGCTTTATACAAATGATCAATCTGCAAGCACTTTTGCTTACGGGTATGATGATTCAAAAATTGTCGGGGGACCGTTGGACCTTTGTACTTTATTCCATTTCTTTTTCCGTTTTGGAATTTGTAATGTTTTTTGAGAAATACCAGATCATTGCATTTTTCTTAGTGCTATATGTATATCAGCTCTGTCGGAAAAGGGAACACGCAGAGGCCAGTATAATCATTGCAACAGGGACTATGCCGACAAATTTATTTCTTGGATTTGCCAACTTTGTATTAAAAAAGCCGGTACAATAAGTATTATATGATCTTTTTAAATCGTTCATTCTAGGAATAGCTGTTGTCATTTGTGCGGGACGAATTTACTTATTAAATCCCCAGACAATTTCAGACGCTAATCAAATGATGGCAACATTTGGGAAAAAAGGATTTTCCATAGATGCTTGTTTGTTTTCATTTACTAAAATGATACATGGCATTATTCTCCCTTTATCTGCTCAAAAAGATTGGGCCTATATATGGACAGATATTTTAGATACACCCCCTATTATCGGAATTGTTGTTTTAACAGTAGCTATACTAGGATTTTTTGTCACCGCCGAAGATTCATTTTCAAAAATTTGTTTCCTTTGGCTAGGATTTTCGATATCTCTGTTTTGGCGAACTTAACCGTACCTGTAAACCGCTTGAGTTTTTCTTTGCTGCCAAAAACGGATATCCGTTTTTATGTTTCCCGAAGGGAAACATAACGAGCCTTATCTGGGAAAAAGAGGAATATGTATGCTGTTCAATTTGATCCACTTCATGTTGTTCTTTCCAGTGGTAATCACTGTTTACTTTGCTGCCCCACGAAAGTTTCGGATGCCGTGGCTTCTAGCGGCGAGTTATTACTTTTACATGAGTTGGAATCCCCGATATGTATTGTTGATCCTCTTTTCTACAATGGCTACATGGATATGCGGAATCCTTTTGGAGAGAGCGAGTCAAGAAAAATTCTTTGTATCAAAACGTGTTATTGCAGCGATTTGTCTCCTAACGAATCTAGCCATTCTTCTCTTTTTCAAATATGGTAATTTTACCTTGGGAACCTTGGATGCTCTGGCGCATATCACAGGTTTTAGCGGTGGCGATGTTCAAATGCGGATTCCATATCTCCTGCCTGTGGGAATCTCATTTTATACCTTCCAAGCATTGGGTTATACGATCGATGTATACCGCGGAGAGATTCAGGCAGAACGAAATCTTTTTCGCTATGCTCTGTTTGTCGCCTTTTTTCCACAGCTGGTAGCGGGGCCCATTGAGAGGTCCAAAAACCTGTTGGAACAGATGCAGGGCATCGAGAAACTGCACTTATGGAATGGACATCGGATTGCTTCCGGAGCGGTGTTAATGGTTTGGGGCTTTTTTATGAAGATGGTAGTTGCCGATCGAGCAGCCATTTTGGTAGACCAAGTCTTCAAGGATTATCAAATGTATGGGAGTATAGAGCTAAGCCTAGCTGCTATACTTTTTGCTATACAGATTTACTGCGATTTCGCCAGCTATTCTATGATTGCCATAGGTGCAGCGAAGATAATGGGGTTTACCCTGATGGAGAACTTCAATACACCTTATTTTGCCCAATCGATTCAAGATTTCTGGAGCCGGTGGCACATTTCCCTGAGCAGCTGGCTCAAGGATTATTTGTATATTCCTTTGGGAGGAAGCCGTCGAGGCCAAGTTCGAAAGGCTTTGAATAAATTGATAGTTTTCTTGACCAGTGGCCTGTGGCATGGGGCTAATTGGACTTTTGTGGTCTGGGGCGGATTTCATGGATTGCTCCAGATTGCGGCGGACCTGTGGGCTCCTTGCGGCAAGACTTTGGTGAAGCGTTTTTCGGTGAGAACGGACTGCTTTAGCTGGCGGCTGCTAAGAACTATGAATACATTTATAGTGGTAGATTTGGGATGGATTTTCTTCCAATCTGATTCCATTACAGATGCATTGCGGTTTATCCAGCGAATTTTTATCCGCCCCACACCTTGAATGCTTTTTAATGGTGGAATATTTACGCTGGGGTTGGATCGGGTAGAGATGAACATTTTATTTTTATCCTTGCTGCTGCTGTTTTTGGTGGATTTGATTCGATTCAAGCGAGGGGAGCTGCTGGATGCATTTTTGTGGAAACAGAACCTGTGGTTTCAACGGTTTACGATTATTGGATTGATTCTTCTGATTTTTGTGTTCGGCGAGTATGGCCCGGAGTTTGATCCCAAGCAGTTCATTTATTTCCAGTTTTAACGGAGGAACACAGGATGAGAGAAGAAACAGCAAAATGGACGGTCTGGAAAGCAATACTGAAAACAGTGTGCTTCCTGTTGCTGCTAGCCCTAGCTTTAGGGCGGGTGAATGAGATATTGGCCCTAAAGTCATATGACGGACTTTATACAATGCAGCAATTTTATAAGCAACCGAAGGATACAGTGGACCTGCTGGTCTTAGGGAGCAGTCATTCCTATGTAAATATAGATCCGGGAATACTGTGGGAGGAATATGGTGTTCCGGCTTATGACTTGGGAGGCGGTGTCCAGCCTCTTTGGAATACCTATTTTTACCTTAAGGAGGCGCTAAAAACTCAGACTCCCAAGTTGATCGTATTGGATGCATACACAGTGACTTTTAACCAGGAGTACAATGATAATGGACGCGCTGTCTCCAACACTTTCGGGATGAAGTGGTCTCGGGATAAAGTGAACGCAATGAAGCTCAGTGCTCCGCCGGATAAGCTGAGCAGCTTCCTGCTGGGTTACACTCAATATCATTCTCGTATACGCGAACTATCCCGGGAGGATTTCCTAAAAGATAAGGGAGATGAGGCGCGATATGCCTCATGGAAAGGCTCGTATCTCTCCACGGCTGTCAGGTCTTTTGCGTGGCCCAAAGATGTCCAAACAGAGGAGCGCGGACTGATGACAGCGAAAACCGAGGAGTGGTACTGCAAGACAATCGAACTGGCCCAGTCTGCTAATGTTCCTCTTCTCATCGTTGTGAATCCATATTTTAATATCACGACAGAACACCAAGCTATATATAACACAGCAACAGAGATCGCAGCGGAGTATGGCGTTCCCTTTGTCAACTTTAATCAGAATTTTACAATACTAGAACTAGATCCAGCTGTGAGCTACTTTGACGAGGAGCACATGAATATTTGGGGGAGTCGGGAATTTACAAGAATGCTGGGGAAAATGCTGATAGAAGATTACACCTTCCTGACCATCGTGGGGACTCCGTTTACCAGTCTTGGGAAGACAATGCGCAATACATTGCGGCTTACGCACGGGATGGCAGACTAACTCAAGGTGTCACACCAGAGGAAGCGGCTTCGTTGCTTCTGAATCCAGATTACACCTGCGCTGTCAGCGTCAGCGGAAACGGAGGGACATTTTTTGCTTCTCTTCTAGAAGCTTTGGGTGTTCCAGCTGGGGAGACAGGTGCGTGGTTGGTCTGCAACGGTGAGATCCTCTGGGCCGCAGAAACGGGAGAATCAGAGGTATATTTTCCTTTGGATCAACACGATTTGAAAGTGTCCCAAGATGAAATGGTATTTGATCGCGGAATGGTTCAGACTGTATTGGATGGTATTTCTATATTTGTCTATGATTCTGTAACTCAAGCCCAAGTAGCATATTTGGGTTTTGATGTAGTAGCTTATACTTAATGGATGAGGCCAACAGGCGGCCACACTGGTTTTATGGTGTTAGGTGGCATCCTGGACAGAGTCATTGGATGAGAGTTTAATAAGACGCTGGACAACTCCGCGGTCGAAAGTATCAACGCTGCGGAATTGTCGCCGCTCAAATAGGCGACAGGATTCTTGCGCCATTTTGGACAGCAGCCTTTTTGAATTCTGGTTTTCTAACCAACTTCTGCCTTCTCTGGAACAAGGAACCGTGATTGTAAGGGACAATGCTTCGTTCCATTCCAAAAAGCGGGTAAGCGTAAAATAGCAAGGTACAGGCAAGGGGAAAAGGTGGCAGTAAATTGTAGCCACCTTTCAAGATTTACACAATTTTTAAGCGAGAGATGTCCAGGGTAGACATTCTTCCATCTTAATGCCATTGGCTAAACGCACCAGCAGGAAGTTCAAATAAGCAGAGGGCTTGAGGCTATTCGCTTTCGCCGTTTCCACAATGGAGTAGATGGCAGCACTGGCGTCAGCACCCTTTGGAGTATTGGAAAACAGCCAATTCTTCCGTCCCAAGGCAAATGGTTGGACAGAACGCTCCACCCGGTTGTTAGACAGCTCCGGGCGCCCATCCAGAAAAACGTTCATCAGCCAGCCTTCCTGCCGCATGGCATAGGTCAGCGCCGCGCCAAGCATACTCTTAGGCACGGGATTTTTTCTGTGTCCTGTTTTGGCCCAAACGAAAAACGCTTTGGCAGCCGGTACAGACTGCTCTGTGTGCGCAAGCTGCCTCAGCCCAAAGGAAAGTCCCTGTTTACCATAACTTTCCTCCAGGCCAAAAAGCTTATTGCAGAAATTAAGTCCCACCTGGGCGGGAGATCTGCTTCGTAAATCAGCCGACAGGCTTTTTGGTGCGTCTGTAAACTTCCTGCGCATATGGGCCTAGTATCCCACCACGGTTATTTCCGGGGGCAGCTTGCAGTGGTAAGCCTCGTAGCCGTCTGTGTGCAGTATCCCTGAGAATCCGGACAGGAAATTGCTGGCGCACTCTCCAGCCCGGCTGGGCTGGTAGTCGTACAGCACAACTGGCCGCTGAGAATCTCCAGAGGTACGGTAGACCCACACATAAAACTTTTCCGCCCCGGTTCCCGTAGTACCATCAGCGTAGTCTCGTCCGCGTGTAAGATAGAATTTGCAAGCAGCTCCCGCCGCAAAAGCTGAAAGAACTCAGAAAACCACCGCTGGTATGCCGCGATTACCCAGTTCGCCATTGTCTGCCGGGATATAGGCACTCCCATTCGCTGAAATTCCTGTTCCTGCCGGTAGAGGGGAAGGGCGAGCACATATTTGCCGTTCGGGATATGTGCCAGCAGACTTGGAGAGACAAGGCCGCTGCCTGGGAGCAGCGAAGGCGGGACTACGCTCTTTTTCATAGGGACATGGTCATTTTCTGTTCACAGCAGCGGCAGCTATAGGCAGCCCGGATGTGTTCCACTACTTTGTACTGGACCGGAACATATGCCAGCTCCCGCCGCAGAACGCTTTGCCCGCACTGATGCAGCGGGCCCCCACATTCCGGGCAGATCTGCTCCACCTCCGGAAGCTCATGGATAACTTGTTCCACAGGCAGTCCGGAAAAATCCATCTCCCGTTTCCCGACCCATTTTTTCCGCTTATAGGTGATTTGCTCCAGATCAGGCTCCGGTACACCGGAGTCCGCTAGCATCTTCGCCTCATTGAACAGAGTCATCTGCTCCGAAGTGGACTGTGTTCGCTCGCTGGACGCGCCAAAGTGCTGCCCCCGCATCAGGCGCAGCTGTTGAGTCAGCCACCCCACCTGCCGGTGCAGCGCGGTGATCTCATCTTCCTTTTTCTCAAGCAGGGACTGCTATTCTGCAGTGCTTTTTATCTCTGTATTCATATTTACATTATACCAGAAAAGTGCTGTGATTTCAACCATCACAACACTTTTCTATCTTAAATGGCACGATTGATTTGCTCAACAAAAAGGAAAACTCTTTCTTATTCAGTTCTACTACGTTCCCTGGATGTCCTCCCGGCCAGGGGTATGTCCCACTCTGCGCCCGCCGTTTCCCCTGCAGAAAACTTTGACCATCCCATTCGATATACTTCAGCATGCTTCCAACGCTGTCTCGGAATACATAAACGCTCCCATCGTATGGGTCGAGCTTTAAATGATATCGGATAATTGCCAGCAGTTCGTCTGTCAATGCCGATTTAAGATTGTAAGAAACGCCGAAGAAAATTTGTCGTTTTTCGGCGGGGGTGGGGGGAACAAAATCAAGCGTTTCCTTACTCAAATAGAGTATTTACAATTTGCTGTTTCAGGCGCATAAATTCTTTGCGTTCCTTCAGGCGGTAAGACTCGCCCTTGATGTTGATCACGGTACAATGGTGCAAAACCCGATCCGGGATGGCGGAGGTAATGGTAATATCGGTAAAGACCTCATTCCACTGGGAGAAGGTCTTGTTAGAGGTGAAAACGTCCCCTGCCCTTCTCCGGCATTCCAGTTTCCATAGCGTTCCACAAGCAACAAAGGGAAATTTATTTTGGTCAAAAAGTTATAAAAATCCCTCGAAACCGGATGATTTCGAGGGATTTGATATGGAGCAGGGTACGGGAATCGAACCCGCCTCCTCGGCTTGGGAAGCCGATGTACTACCGATGTACTAACCCTGCATGTAATTGCTGGAGTCATTATAGCAGACTTCTCCTCCAATTGCAAGGCGAAATTTAATGGATTTGTCATTTGTTTCATTTCCCGCACATAAAATGGTGGCAGGAATCCTGGAAATCTCAAGGAAAAGCTGAAAAGGGAAGGGATCGGATATGAAAAAGACTATCTCCGGACTGCTGGCCGTTGTGCTGCTTTTGCTGCTGGCGGTACCGGCCCGGGCAGAATCACTGGCTGTTGACGCTCAGGCCTGTCTGCTGATGGAAAAGACTACGGGTCAGGTGCTCTATGCGGTCAACGAGCACCAGCAGCTGGAACCAGCCAGCGTCACCAAGATCATGACGGTGCTGCTGGTCATGGAGGCTATCGACTCCGGGACTCTGCAATATGACGACATGGTGACAGCCTCCGCCTATGCCTGCTCCATGGGCGGCAGCCAGATTTGGCTGAAGGAAAATGAACAGATGAGTGTGGAAGAGATGCTCAAGGCTGTCTGCGTGGCCTCGGCCAATGATTGCAGCGTGGCCTTGGCAGAGCATCTGGCCGGCAGCGCGGATGCCTTTGTGGAGCGGATGAACCAGCGGGCGGGGGAACTGGGAATGAATGACACCAACTTTCTCAATCCCACCGGACTTCCCGCCCAGGGCCATGTTACCAGCGCCTATGACATTGCCCTCATGAGCCGGGAGCTGATCTACCGTCACCCGGATGTCCGCCGTTTTACCACTATCTGGATGGACACCCTCCGGGAGGGAGCTTTCGGTTTGAGCAATACCAACAAGCTCATTCGTTTCTATCAGGGGGCTACGGGGCTGAAGACCGGCAGCACAGACAGCGCCCTTTACTGCCTCTCTGCCACGGCGGAGCGCGACGGTATGGAGCTTATCGCCGTTGTGTTGAAATCGCCCACCTCCACACAGCGTTTTGAGAGCGCCAAGACCCTTCTCAACTATGGTTTTGCCGCCTACGCGCTGGCGCAGGCCCAGCCTCCCCAGCCGCTGGAGCCCATACCGGTGGAGTTGGGGGACGTACCCAGTGTCATTCCCCGGCTAGAGGGAGACCCCACCATCCTGGCGGCAAAAGAGAAAGTGAAGGCCATGGAGGTGACGGTGGAACTGGAGGAGAGGCTGTCTGCCCCTGTGGCGGAGGGGCAGCAGGTGGGCCGGATGGTGGTTGCATCAGCCGGAGAAACATTGGCGGAGCTGCCCCTGGTGGCGGCGGCCCCGGCGGCCCGGTTGACCTACTGGCAAATCCTGGAGCGCTGTCTGCGGACGGCATTTCTGGGCGGCTGACCACACAGCGGCAGCGTCTCCCTGAGAAATGGAGGCGCTGCCGTTGCAATTTCCGCCGCCTTATGATATAGTGGGAAAATCCATTTCACCAGTGACAAGACAGGAGAGCCGTTATGCCGAAAGAAAAAAAGAACCATCTGGATGAAGAAGCGGTCCTGCTGCTCAACAAGGGGAAGCGAGGCATATTCCGCCTGATTTTCGGCCGCACTACCGTGGTTATTCTCCTTCTTGTGCTCCAGTTCGGGCTGCTGTTTCTCAGTTTCTACTGGCTGAAGGATTATACGGTCTACGGCGGCTCTATGCTGCTGAGTCTGGTTGTGGCCCTTATCGTGGTCAACCGCCCCCGAAACCCCTACATTAAGATCACCTGGATTCTTCTGATCATGCTGTTTCCGGTTTTTGCCGTTCCCTTTTACTTTTTTGTGGACGCGGAATGGGGCCACCGTCTGGCCCGGGCCCGGCTGGAGGAGATTGGCGAGGAGACGGCGGGTCTGCTTCCCGCCCAGACCGGGGCCCTCCAGAGCCTGGCGGAGACGGACCCCGGCGGAGCAGGTCTGGCGGCCTATCTTCAGCGTATCGGGGGTTTTCCTGTCTGGCGGAATTCCGGCGCAGACTACTATCCCCTTGGCGAGGACGCGTTCACTGCCATTCTGGAAGAGCTGGAGCAGGCGAAAGACTTCATTTTTATGGAGTACTTCATCATTCGGGAGGGCTACATGTGGGGCCGCATCCTTAAAGTGCTGGAGCAGAAAGCCCGGCAAGGCGTGGAGGTACGGGTTCTATACGACGGTACCTGCGCACTGTACGATCTTCCCTACCACTATCCCCGGCAGCTGGAGGAGTTGGGTATCCGCTGCCGGATGTATGCCCCTTTGCGCCCCCTGGTTTCCACCCACTATAACAACCGGGATCACCGGAAGATTCTGGTAGTGGATGGCCGCTGCGCCTTCACCGGCGGGATCAATCTGTCGGACGAATATATCAATCTCACCCATCCGCATGGCCACTGGAAGGACACGGCGCTGCGCATTACCGGCGAAGCGGTCCGATCCTTCACCCTGATGTTTCTGCAAATGTGGAACGTGGAAGACCGGGGAATGGAGGACTGTACCCGGTATCTGACGGCCTCCGCTCCGGTGTCTTCTCCCGGCTGGATCATTCCTTACGGCGACAGTCCTTTTGACGGAGAGAACGTGGCGGAGATGGTGTACATGGACATCCTCAACCGGGCTAGGCAGTATGTGCACATCATGACGCCCTATCTGATCATTGACCACGAGATGGTGGTGGCGCTGACCTTCGCCGCCAAGCGTGGGGTGGACGTGAAACTGATCACCCCCGGCTGGCCGGACAAGAAGACGGTGTTCGCTCTGACTCGCTCTTATTACAGGGAGCTGATTGAAGGCGGCGTGGAGATCTACGAGTATACCCCCGGTTTTAACCACGCCAAAAATTTCGTCAGCGACGGCGCCACCGCGGTGGCGGGCAGTATCAATCTGGATTACCGCAGTCTGTATCTGCATTTTGAATGCGCAGCGCTGCTCCTCGGCGCACCCGTGGTGGAGACTCTCGAGGCGGATTTCCAGCAGACATTGAAAAAATGCCGCAAAATTACTCTGGAGGACTGCAAAAGGGACAAGCTGACCCGCCGGATCACCGGCTGGCTGCTGCGCCCCCTGGCCCCGCTGATGTAGTGTCCGGCCCGGGATACACAGAAGCTGTCCGGGAAATGCCGCCAGCGGACAGCGAG
>OFFW01001979.1_pt1 | contig 11713 bp, 19 predicted proteins | sample 1521501 | NCBI WGS metagenome assembly OFFW01 (sample SAMEA3504107, study PRJEB24116) | mouse gut metagenome | biome: mouse gut; feature: mouse-associated habitat; material: faeces | place: Denmark | collected 2011
GTATGATTTTGAAAGAGTTTCATTTAATTAAAAGAAACATCACAGAAGAAAATAGAAATATTAATGATAATTTCAATCCCACTTATATAATGTCAAGAAAGGGAGGGATTTTCGACATATCCTTAAGAAGTAAAATAGAAAAAAAGTAATAATAATTTTATCTTTTTTCTTTAAAAATCACGCTCCTCTCAAGAAAGTCATTATTTCAATAATTTGTGGGCGTTGAAATAAAATAAAAAGGTATCTGTATATATTTAGCGTCCTAATTTATCATTATAAAACACTCTCGTACCTTTGACCTCCCACACTCAAAGGCACTATTTTTATCTGATCACTCATTACTCTCACACCATTACACAGCCTAACTCTAAACTCCCCCAATTCTTCAATCGGAAACACTTCATTCTCTGGAACATCTGCAATAGATAAATCTGTTTCGATTGCTTCTATGGTCAAATTATGAAAGTCAATATCTGTGACTTTATAGATTTTTGTATCTGCTACTGATATGTATTTAATTTTTGTATCGTTAATTGCTTGTGCACTCCTTCAATCTCTCTTTCAATTCTTTCCTATCTTCACGAATCAAACGCTCAACAAGTCGTGAGGTTGTCCGATTATTTTCATTCTTAGCAAGCAGACATATTTCTTTGGCAAGGTTAATTATGTATTCATCCGCTTCTAATTTACTGTAATACTGGCAGATGAAATCGCTTGTTCGTCCTAACTCTGTGAAAATTGTTTCTTTAAAGTGTGTCTCATCTTTATAAAGAAACTCAAAATTTTCTATCGGATGCCCCTTATGGTATTCCATTATCTCTGGAAAAGAACACGTTTGATAGAAATGATTTTGTATATGTCTATTTCCTGCTCTAGTGCCACTATATACAGCTTTCATTTTTAACATATGTTCTTTGCTAAATTTTAATGGTCTTCCTCTTTTTCTTTCTTCCATAATATTTTCCCTTCTTTTTAGTAACCGTTACCAAAAATACATTTTTATCACTTTGTTTAAACCAACCGCTACATCATAAACCTTGTAGTTTGTACCTCACGAAAATATTCGTCTGGATTCACACCAGCCTCAATCAATTCTTCCCTTGCTTCCTTAATAATCTTGTCCATTTCATCATCAGAGACATTAAACGCCCTTGCCATATCTGAAGATGTACATACAAACTCTTCACCTGTTATTTCAGAAATCCTTCTGCATATATCCAGATAAATTAAATCATAGGACATTCCACCTTCAATTCCTGCATCTATAACCACTTCCACCATGTCCTGTGTAATTCCGTATTTACCGTAATTAGCCATAATATTTTGTATAATTGTTTCTCTATCCATGTATAATTAATTCTCCTTTTTCACTCGTTTATTTTATCGCTCTCCACACGACAAACCATTTCTATCTCTTTACTAAAGTCTTCCAATAAATCCTCATAAGGGATTTCTATAAACGTATCCTTATCAACAGAATAGTTTACTGGATCAAAAAATGTGAATATCAGACAATCCTTTATGTTTTCATCTATAAAGCATCCACTTATGCATTTACTATTCTTTTTGGCATCTTCCATACTCATATTTCTACATTCAAAATTATCGGTACACCAAATGCCACTCATAAAAACAATATTTTTATCCCATAGTTCATTGAAATCCATCACTTGATATACTTTTCTAGTTTTTATCATTGAATAAATCTCCTTTATCAAAAATATATACTTGTGAGCAATCTGTGATTGCCAAACTGTCAGTAGTTATTTTCATCATCTTAGACCATCAAATGTATAACCTATAAACGCATCATTACTTTGTTTCCTATATTCGCAATTATCAATATTACCTGGGCAATCCCCTACATATTTGATATATGGACAATCACCATTCGTACAACGGGCTTTTCCACTTGCAGTAATAAAATCATCTCCATGTCTAATAAAATTTTGTTCCATTTATAATTTCCTCTTTTCAACAAAATAATTGTTGTGGCTCTCGTTCATGACATTCAATCGTTAGAAATACAATATTCACTCAATTGTTACTGGTCTGAACGATACCCTCAACGTTCCGTCCATGTCGGCACGTTCAATTTTCATAGTATCGGTGAAAACGATACCTTTTAGCATTTCCCCAAATACAGGAAAATCCTTTTCAACTTGTAAACCTATAATTCCCACTCTTCATAGGTAAAAACTCTTTAACACCATATACTTCCAACATCTTATTCATTGCCCATTCAATTTCCTGTTGATATCCTTCTTTATTCAACACATAGATATTAGGTACATTTTGGGGTGGTTTATTTGCATCCTTTTGTATACTCCCTACTTCTTCCTTGACTAGCAATGCCGGTATTCCATCAACAGGCACAGTCAAATAATCTAAGCACTTATTGATCGTATCCTTTGACATTGAAAGCTCTTTTGCCATATTCTCTATGCTTCTCCAGAATGCTTCAGGATAATCTTTCGCATTTTGCATATTAGAACCATCATCATTTCTTTTACGGCAACCTATGTATGAGTTGATATATAAAAATGCCATTAATATACTTTCTCTATTCAATGAAGTATCTGCCATCATAATTACATCATATTGAGAAGACGTAATCTTTCCAAACTTTTCAGTCGAATCGAAATTTTCTGGAATTATTTTGATCTCAATTGCCGTATCATAAGATACTGCATCCAAATCTTGTTCAATTTCAATCATTTTGTTGTTGATCATGTATTCCAGTATATCTCGTATCTCGCTAACCGCTTTTGGCTTTCTTTTGTGTGTTTTATAGCCATAAAAATTTAATACTTTACGAATGGTAATCCAGCTATAATTTTCATAGGAACGGTACTTGTCAATCAGGATATACATTATATAAAATTTTCTGCTTATGCCAAATTTAGTTTTGATATTCCCTTGGATATATTCATTAGGAAATCTTGTAAAATACTCCGATTTGCTGTTTTGTTTACTAATAAAAATTCCTCCTCTTCTTTACGAGCGTTCAGCAAAGTAGGTTTCAACCCCCACTTAATTACAAAAGGTCGTTCAGTAAAGTAGGTTTTAACCCCCACTTCCTGAACTGAATAAAGATATAATCCTATTTATAAAGACAGACTATATTCCGTGACATATTCCGCTACGCTACATATGTCACTCCATAAATAACTTTTTTATTGTTTATGGTTATCCTCTCATAATTTCATATCAATCTTTACTCACTGCTAATTTCTTATCCATCCTGTCAAAAATTGTTTCTCTAAATTTCTTATCAACATCTTCTATTGATATACCATCACAAATGGAACACTTGACACGATAATATTCTTCCATAAACATATTCTTCATTCCACATTCAATAAGAATATTATTTTCGCCTGTAAATTCATAAAAGAAGTCAATAGCATCTTTGAATATGCTCTTATTCAAAAGCTGGATGGATTCTGTGAATTTCTCTGGTGTAATTTGAGCCGTTTCTGTAATGTCAGCACTAAATTTAACATTACTTTCCACACTATCTATTGAAATCATCTTGTTTTCGATTACCTCTATAAGGTCTGATAATAATAAAATTCGTCTGCTCATACAATTGCTTCTCCTTTTCTTTACATGTAATCTGAAAAATACTGTCAGATTTTGTTATGTTCATGTAAATTTCTTGTAACTGTTATGTTATTGGCAGACCATGAAATCAATCATGGTCTACCAACGTTAATATTAAATCTTCAAAAATCCAAGTTCCAAAACTATACCATTCTCAAATCCAATTTCCAAAACATCCGCTAAAATATCATCTTCCGTTTCGCCTGTTCTAACATTAACTTTACATCTTGAAACTTCTTCATAGCGGATTGTTACATCATCAGGAATCAATGATACTAATGGTGATGCATAATTGCTGATAATCAATTCTGTTTTAGTGGAATTTTCCACTATCTCATATATCTCCGAAGCAATATGGAAATTACAGATTGCTTTCCTGTTACTTGAATCCAATAATACGGTCACAACTAATTCCTTTTCTTCATGTTCTCCAAAGAAATCTTCTACTGTTTGTTTGATTGTTTCTCTTGTTAATTTCATAACTAAAAATTTCCTTTTCTTTTGATTATTTTTATGTATGGGCAATATCCATTAAGAAATACTGCCTACATGTTACTTCTCTTTTACTTTTGGTAATATCCCTGTTCTGCCATCCACTCTGTTGCAAACTCCACTTCCAAATATCCACCAAGATTACCAGCATTACATTCTTCACATATATCTGCACTTCCTGTCGAAATATAGAACTCATAGTGTGTTTTTCCATCGTAATTTTCATAGTGAAAACTTTCACCACTATAATATTTCTCCATACCTTTAAAGTCTTTTTTAAATGTATGAAAATCTATAATATCCTGTCTGTCTCCTCCAATATCAATATCACAAGTACTCAAATTTCTGTTTTCATCCTTAAAGGCATAATAAAGCTGCATATATTCACTAATCACACAATTTCTCAACTGTTCGTCTGAATCAGTTAGACACCGAAAATATGATTTACAATATTTATCATTCGCATAACTGATCAATTCATCAATCTCTTTTTTATCCTCATTAACAAGAATCTGTATGATAACATGTCCATCTCTTAGTTTTTCTTCCACGTAGGATTTAATGTTATCAATTTTACTAAAAGGTATCTTTTCATAATATTTCATATTCAATTTCTCCAATCTTTTTTCTTATGGGTGAGATGGAATATCCCACCCACATTATTTACTTCTACTTACTAATCGCAATGCAATCAAATTCATCAATGCTCATATTCTGTATCATGTCACTAATACTTTTAAACTTCTCCAAGCAGTTCTGTAATTCTGAATGTGTCTTACCAGAAACATCTTCATCATCACGATAAAATTCTTTGTCTGACAACCATTCAATATCCCGTTGAAAATCTAAAAGAAAATCATGACATCTCGTCTGAATTTGAGTAAGCATTGATTCAATATCGTTTGTTTTAATTTCATGTACAGCGTTTTCAATTTCATTAATCTGTACTTCTACATTTAATTGTTCTGCCTTTGCTTCTTCATATTCAGGACTATCAATACCATATTCTTCTCTGGCTTCCCTTATCTTTTGTGCTACATTCTTTCTCTGTACTTCTTTTAGGTCTTTTAGTTCCTTGTCGGAATCAGCAACATTATCAGGCTTGTCATTATCAGCATTTTTCTTTAACTCATTAAATGCCTTATTGATACTTTTCTGTCCGCTAATTGTTTCATTAATCAATTCCTCATTTCCCGATTCCAGAATTTTCACGCCTTTTGAATAGGTATTTGTAGAAACATCAGCATCCTTTGCAAGTTCTTCTCTTACATCAATCTTTTCTGAAACCTTTGGAGAATTCTCCAAACCTTCCTGAATAGCTTTCGTAGAATTCTCCGAGAGCTTTTGACTGCCAACACCATAATTTTTTCCTGCTTTAGATTGATTCTCTTTTGCCTTTTTCTTATAGAATGGTTTATACTTCTCTACAATCGCAATTCTCTGTAACGGTGTAAGCGTTCTTCTTCCAAGCTGTTGCCTTACCATCCAGATTATCGCTTCCTCTTTATTTGCAAATTCTACTGACTTTACTTCATATGGGATATTGTGCTTGTTACAGATTTCATATCTGTTATGGCCGTCAACAATAACGTCTCCCCATACCATAATCGGCGCACCCTTATATCCCTCTGTCAATAAACTCTGCTCCAATGCCTTATAATCCGCATCTGATAACTTTGGCAAAACTTCATTTAATTCAGGATCAATTCTATATTCCATTATTTCACCAACTTTCTTATCTCTTTTTCTACATATTCCATTCTTGCCATTACTTTTATTCTGGACGTTGCCCCCTGCCCACAATAAGACGCATATTCACAATCAGGTGTATAAGAATCCATAAGTTCCTGAATCCATTCACCATATCTTTCAAGAGGAATACCTAATTCGTCTATTGTCTGGATATGGTATGCAAGAATCGGGATGCTTGTCTTTTTCATTAGCTTATTCGGCTGTCCAGACGTTACAACTGCCTTATCCAATTTGAAAAAAATATCTTCACAGTATTCAAGGTCACTGTTTTTATGGTTAGCACGGAACCATTCTGCAAATTCCATAGTTGCATCATTATTGAAATTCTTAAACGGATAATCCATAACAAGCATCAGCGTTTGTAAAATACAAGTCTGGACTTCTCCACGTTTTCTTTGCAATGACGTAAAATATGACTTATTGGATTTTTCCGAAAAAAAATTGCTTGCTTCTACTTTATCAATAAAAGCTGATAATTCATCTCCAAGCAACACCCTTGTCTTCTGGTCTTTGGTTAATGCTGTTCCATTATTAAGGCGGTAGAACTGATCCTCAATCTCTTCATCTGTACAATCCGTAAGCACAATCACCGAAAGTACTTTATCTTTGAGTTTGTCCTGTAATTTAGTATCAATCTCAGAGAAAAATTTACCGGCTATTTCATATTCTTCTACCGAAATCTTTTGTTTGCGTTGACCATTTTCATCTGTAACAGCTATTCTCTTCTGAATATTTACAACTGGTGTCTCTTCTGATAATTTGAAGCCATCTTTCATATATTCATAGATTGTCGTGAGCCTCTGCTTGCCATCAAGTACAGAAAATGAATCATAATCGCCTTCAAACATTTGTAATGCATAAGTCTGTGGGACTGCAAAATTCGCTAATATACTATGGATAAGCAGGCTCTGTTGTTCGTTATCCCACTGTCCAGGCTTTCTTTGCATAGGATGATTGAATACGATATTACCATTTTCAATTCCTTCGTTAAGTGCTTTAATTGTGTGTTCTCTTTCAATAGTCTGCATAATTTTCCCTCTCCTTTTTAATATTGTGCTTTGCAAAACAATTTCCCCGATTCAGATATGAAATAAGTTAATGCTAAACCATCATCCAGCCCCTTCTTTACATATCCAAGCTCTGCCATATTCAATAAATGGCGAAATGTTGTGCTATATGATTTACGCCGTTTTTCCTCCATAAGTTCCATAATCTGGCTAACGCTCAATGCGTTTGATGGAGTCTCTACATCGTTATCATTCAGCACATTCAAGATTGCTAAGCTAAACTTTGTCATTGACTTTCACCTTTTCCTTTCTCTTGTCATTTAATGGTAAAAAAATATTGTTGTTATCCTATTCTCTTTTTAGGATGAATTTAATACTCCTTTCTGGTTTATGAATAATAAAATCCTTCAAAATTTTCTATGGAATTTAAAAATAACCATAAAAATTTTATATCGATGCCAATAGTTGCTAATGGATTATTTGCAGAAAAGCTTGACTTGCTATGCGGAAAATGATTTAATCTTAGCAAGAGCGTTTCTGCTCGTTCAAGTTCTTACCATTTCGGTATGAATTTGTGTGTATGTATGAGAAGACTTGTCTGATTCAGAGGTGCTGCCAACACCGTTTGTATGATTAGATAAGTCTTCTTGCGTTTCACTGTTGATAAGTATAGAACATATGTTTGTATTTGTCAACAGTTTTTCGAATGTGTGTTTGTATTGTGTTTGATGATTTTTTGTGGGATATAATTCTAAGTAATAAAAAGCTACCCTTATGCATTTATTCTCTGCATGTAGGTAGTTTTATTTTTTGTTGCTATGAAATTGAAATGTTTCCTTCTAAATCAAATTTCTATATTCCCGCCTACCATCTACGATTGCATATATGGTAACGACTTTTTCACTTTCGTTCACTTTATAAAACACCAAATGTCTTTCTATGATAAGTACCCTATATCCCTGCTTTCGTAAAATAGAATATTTTGGATTACTTCCAGACATTGGAAATTCTTCTAAGCGATTGATTGCTGTCTCAATCTTATCCAGATAATTAAATGCAATATCTATGCTCCCGGAATCCTCTGCAATATAAAATATAAGCTCCCTTAGCTGTTCATCCGCTTTATCTGTCCTGATTATTTTATACTTCATTGGCTTTCCTCTCCAAAAGCGACTTACGTATATCATCAAATGTACTTTGCATTGGTGCTACTCTGCCATTCAAAACATCTTCTTCCGCTTCTGCCAATGTACGCAGCAATTCAAGTTCCGATTTCATTTGGTAATAATCCTGTAAGCCTAAAATCGCTGTATCTCCCCGACCATTCACCGTAATAATGACCGGATTTCTCTCCTCATGGCATTGTCTAGATATTTCACTATAATGATTTCTTAAATCTGAAGATGGTCTGATCGCTTCCATACATTTTCCTCCATTTTTATTATAGTCATATTATATCTTAATTCGTATATATCATCAAGAAGATTTAATACATTGATTTTAAAAGACTTATCGTTTTGTCAAATAAAAGCTGCCACCATGTTTTTGCATGATAACAGCTTTTGAAATTGGGATTTTATTTCTTAATCTTGTGTAATCATATTTATAAATTCTTCAGGGAGTATTGCCTGAATTTTTGACTTTTCATAGTCCCTGATATTTCTGGTCACGATGTAATCCATATGGTTACGGCTTGCACAGCATGAAATTACTGCATCTTCGTAATCATTTACTTCTGATGATAACGCTTCCTGGCAATCAATAGAAGTTACATCCAGAATATGAAATAACTCATACAGCTTTATCATTACATTTTTAGCTTTTTCAGTATTATGCAAATGCTTTCTTACCAGATAATAAATGTCAGTGGCAGAACTTGCAGAAATATACATATCCTCTATCTGGTTTGCCGCTAATAAAAATATCTGTTCTGCATCCTCCCTGAAAGGCTCCCGGCTTGTAAGTGCATCTATTATAACATTAGTATCCACAAGAATTTTCATTATTTAGCCGCCAGCCTTTCTTCTTTGGAAAGATTGACATCAGCATCCTGTGGAAGGATACCAAACAAAGATTGTGCTGTACTTACTTTATCTTGGTGTGGATTTGTCAATTTAGCAATTATTTTCCCGTTTTTTGTGATATAGATATCTTCCTTAGCAGAAAGAAGTAAATACTTTCCTAGATTCTGTTTTAGCTCTGTTGTAGTAATGGACATATATGGTTCCCTCCCTTCGTACTATTAGTATATATTATTCGTGCGATTATGTAAAGTTATTCGTGCGGTCTTAGTGTGGGATTGGTGCTCTGCCATAAAATCAACACTTCTCATATGGTCCCTATCAGGAAATGCCTATTTTTCAAGGTTTTTAGCACATATGAGGGTGAAAAATGGCTTATTTTTGTTGTATTCAGTCCGGTCACACATCTAACATCAGCCAAAATATCTCTTATAAATATCTTTTGGAATATATGGGCGCATATCAGATACCTCCAATTGACATTCTGACATATCAACTTCAATTTTTTGTTGTTCTAAAAAATCATATTGTTTAAGAAGCTCTAATAGTTTACATCCATTAATTAATTCTACATCAGCCTCATGGGCATATACTACAGCATTTTCTGAAAAATCACTTGTTGTAATAAAAATCATTCTATCAGCTAATATGGTACTATTTGCTCCAACAAGTTTTTGAACTGCCGGCCGGCCTATTTTGTGCTGCATGGAATAACATTTACATTCAACTATAGTTCTCTGATTGTTTTGAGAAAGCAATATATCATAGCCCCCGTCATTCGTTTTTGGAGTTACTTTTGACTCATACCCCATTCTATTAAATAATTCCGCACATAATTTTTCAAAATTGGTCGGGTTTTCCTCATAATAATCTATTATATCTTGTATACTACTATTTGAAGAAAATGTCTCTTTTTGTTTAAACATTTTATTGTATTTCAATCTCTCTTCTTTACATAGAGCAATATCCACGCCATTTGAACGCAGTTCTCTTACTACAAATACAATATCACTTGGGTCTAATGATATTAGCATAAACATATCTATATATAACTTACTCTTTCTCCAGATAATGACATTATTCTTTATTCGCCGATCAGCAGTACCATCTTTCTTACTGTTTTCCCAATATGGATATTTTAATACAAAATAATTACGCTGTTTTTCTCCATCTTTTAACCTTTTTATTTTAATACTTCTCGGCAGTTTTCCTATACCGTATTTTTTTGAAAACATTGATTTTATGAAAAGATTGTAGAATGTCCATATCGAATATATAAGAATACTTGTACACACTACTATACCAACCAGTATAAATATTTCATTAAAGTCAAAACTTTCGCTTAATTTTATCATAATCTTTATCCTTGAAAAGTCAATGAATACAACTTCCGCTACCTGTTCTTCTTTAATTTAGGTACGATATTGGGATCATATCTTGTTGCTGCCTAAATTCTATCGTCTTTGTACTTCCTCCAGTTCTTCTGATCAATTCATCTTGACCAATAACTTTTACAAGATTTGCAATTTTTCGCCCAAGTTCTTCCTTGTGAGGATAAAAGATTGTAGTATATACGTTATTGTTTAGAATTAAATCATGTAATATGTCCTTATCAGTTATGTCTAAGGAATGTCCAAATATATAGAGGTTGTGTCTAGGCGGATTCTCATTTAGCTGTTTTAATTCCGCCCTCATTTTTTCTATTTCATTTGATAACCCGTATCCATTTTTCAGGAAAATTTCACAATCATGCTTTCTCGCCATATAAATATCATTTTCTTCCCTTATCTCATTTATCCAATCTTTATACTTGCATCCAGTTCCTTTATAAATTCTTTGATAATATTTTTTGAAAGCAATAAACTCAATATCTTTATCTTTCCTATCCTCGGGAAGATATTCATTTATTCCAAGTACCATATTATTTGATTCTATCGCATTATTGATGTTAGCTTCTCCATGTATAAAATCAAACAACTCTACATCAGATTTATCTATTTCATTTACAATTTTATATAAACGTGAAAAAGTATGAGTATAATTAAACGACAAAACACGATTTATTTCTAATGCAACAATATCTGGTGATTTAGTTTTAATTCTAATTTTCTCAACATATTCATACAAATATATTTCAATTGCCCTGATAAGCCTATTCAAATCGCCTAATAGTCTGTTTCTAACACTTTTATAGGTAACCACTTTAACATATAATATTCTTTTAATTATATTTATTGGATATCGTGTACATAAGAATTTGTTTGATAATTTTTTTATATCATCATCTATACTTTGATTATTACTTGAACTATACAAATCATTTTCTAAACTCTGAATTATATTTGATATTTCACTTTCGAAATCAATCCAATTTTCCTTGTGATACACGTAAAACTCCAAAAAATAATCTATCCAAATATTATCTCTAATAAGTGTATACATTTCATTTAATCGTAAATAATCTGTTTTCGCTATACAAAAACCTTTTTTCTTAATAATTATCCTTCTACTTTCAAAAGCATCTTTTAGAGCCTTTTTTATTTCTTCATTTATATCCCATTTAAGTAAAAATTTATTCCAATAGCAATCAGCAGATTTAACCTCATTTCTACTACATATGAAAGAAACATGATTACAAAATCCTAAGAAATCCATATATTTAGTTGGCAATCCATGTGCAAGGTCAAATCCATTTCCTATTACTAAAATATTCATATGTCACATTCCTCATTGGTGTTTGTATTTATAATAATCTTAGCACTATATATTTTTAGAATCAACTAAAGTATGCAAAACAATTACTTTGATTATCAAACTATTATTTCTAATCACCCT
>OFFW01001980.1_pt1 | contig 11707 bp, 8 predicted proteins | sample 1521501 | NCBI WGS metagenome assembly OFFW01 (sample SAMEA3504107, study PRJEB24116) | mouse gut metagenome | biome: mouse gut; feature: mouse-associated habitat; material: faeces | place: Denmark | collected 2011
GGGAAAGGAGGCAGGTCACCGCCGGCAGTTCAGTCCCACCAGAAAAACCATACGGAAGACTGTGCCAGCGAATCCGCAAGCATACCTATGGTGGCGTCCGTTCCCGCCTGGTCTACAATATCGGGGCACCATGCATATTGTTCGGATGCGAGACGCATGGCATTTTCCCGGGACACAGGAGATAAAACCGCGTATTCCAGAGTGTCGTGGGTGATCACGGCCGGGACGGCGCCGTGGGTTTCATACCAGTATTTTGAGACCGCCATCAGCTCCGGGGTGTCCGGACACTCGTTCCAGCCTCCAAATGGGAACCAGGCAAAGATTTCCCACGGATTTTTCACCGGAACCTCGGCGAGAAGTATGCGGGAAGTCATTTTGGTGCCGTGATCCCAGTAACCATAGAAAGCGTTGTTCGATACGCCGTTTTCCATTTCGCCGGGGTTATCGCCGGCCCATTCATAGCCGTTGTCCTCTGCATCTTCCTTTCGCTCGCTGAGGAGCCGGTCAAGGGATTCTTTTCCGGGCTCCGGGGAAAGGGAAAGCATTTTCCGGCGGTATGCCGCAATGTGGTCCGCGTTAAAACGGAAAGCGTCGTAATTTTCACCGGCTCCCATGATCAGGCTTTCCCAGAGCACATCGTCTGCAATTGTCATCACCGGGATAAAACCTTCTTTTTTCCCGCGGTCCTGCGCTTCGCGATAGGCATTCATGATCTGAATGTCGTCATACATGGGCTCGAAAATGCGACAGGGACAGTCGAGATAGCGTATCAACGCATCCATCAGTTCATTTTTCATCTGTAAATCCTCCGTTAATTTCAGTGTATCTGACGATATAAATATTATACCATATCCCCGTGGGAATGTCACGATGCGCCATTGCACCGGATTCCTGTTCGTGTTAAAATAGACAGAGAAAGAAAATACGCGCAAAACAGAATATCGGAGGCATGGCAGTATGAAAAAGAAGAAAATTGTGATTGCGCTGGGGCATGAGGCGCTGGGGACGACGCTGCCGGAACAGAAGGAAGCGACAAAGCGCACGGCGGCCGCGGTTGCGGATTTCATCCGTGAGGATTACCAGGTCGTGATCACCCACAGCAACGGCCCGCAGGTCGGCATGATACACACGGCGATGAACGAGTTCTGCAGGCTCTATCCGGAGTATACGGCGACGCCGATGTCGGTCTGTTCCGCGATGAGCCAGGGATATATAGGTTATGATCTGCAGAACGCCATCCGGGCCGAGCTGCTGGGCAGAGGCATTTACAAGACTGTATCCACGGTGCTGACACAGGTGGTGGTGGATCCGTATGATGAGGCGTTTTACAGGCCGGGCAAGGTTGTCGGGCGTGTGCTGACGGAGGAAGAGGCTGAGTTGGAAGAGCAGAAGGGCAACTGCGTTACGAAGACCCGGGGGGGATACCGGCGTATTGTCGCCGCGCCCAGACCGGTCGATATCGTTGAGATTGATGCCATCCGCGCCCTGTCGGACGCAGACCAGATTGTCGTGGCCTGCGGCGGGGGAGGGATACCGGTGCTTTCCCAGGATAACCACCTGAAAGGTGCCAGCGCCGTCATCGAAAAGGATCTTGCAGCCGGAAAGCTGGCGGAGCTTCTGGAGGCTGACATGCTTGTCATTCTGACGAGCGTGGACAATGTATGTCTCGATTACGGAACTGAAAATGAGCGTCCCCTGCGGAGTATGTCCGTGACGGAGGCTGTAAAATATATGGAAGAGGGACAGTTCGGGGAGGGAAACATGCTGCCGAAGATTCAGGCCGCGGTGGATTTTATCGGGGATTCCGCGATCCGCTCCGTGCTGATCACAAGACTGCACAGGGACGGGACGCATGTCACCGGCGGTATGGGAACCATGATTACAAAATAAATATAAACAGAGAGGATGGAAAGAGCAGTGAAGATGTTTCGTAAAACAAAAATCGTTTGTACGTTAGGTCCGGCAACAGATGACGAGGGTGTATTAAAAAGCCTGATTGACGAGGGCATGGATGTCGCCCGCTTTAATTTTTCACACGGAACCCATGAAGAGCAGAAAGAACGTCTGGGAAAGCTTAAGAGGCTGCGGGAGGACTCGGGAAGACCGGTGGCTGCACTGCTGGATACGAAGGGGCCGGAGATCCGTCTGCGGGATTTTGCGGGCGGGAAGGCGGAGCTTTCGGAGGGAGAGCTTTTTACGCTGACGACGGAAGAGATCACGGGAGACGCAAAGCGCGCATCCATCACCTACCGGAATCTGCCGGAGGACGTAAAGCCCGGAAACCGGATTCTGATTGATGACGGGCTCATCGGGATGGAAGTTGTGGAGATCCGTCCGGTGGAGGGCGCGAAAGAAAATGAGGACGGCAGCGTGCCGATGGATATTGTCTGCCGCGTCGTCAACGGCGGGACGGTTTCCAACAAAAAAGGGATCAATGTGCCGAATGTGGCGCTTTCGATGCCGTATGTCAGTGAACAGGACTACAAAGATATTCTGTTCGGCATTGAAAATGAATATGATTTTATCGCGGCTTCGTTTGTCCGCACGGCGGAAGATGTGCTGGCGATCCGCAGGATTCTGGAGGAGCACGGCGGGGAGGGCATCAATATCATCTCCAAAATAGAGAATATGCAGGGCGTGGAAAATATTGAGGACATTATCCGCGTCTCCGACGGCGTCATGGTGGCGAGGGGAGACATGGGCGTTGAGATCCCGCTCGAGGATGTGCCCGTGATTCAGAAGATGATTATCAAAAAGGTCTGCGATGTCGGAAAAGTGGTCATCACTGCGACACAGATGCTGGACTCCATGATGAAACATCCAAGACCCACCAGAGCGGAATCGACAGACGTGGCGAACGCGATCTACGACGGAACAAGCGCGATCATGCTTTCGGGCGAGACTGCAGCCGGCATGTATCCGATCGAGGCGCTCACAACGATGGTGCGCATCGCGGTCCGCACGGAGCAGGATATCAATTATATGCAGCGGTTCCGGCAGCGCACGACGATGAGCAATCCGGATGTGACAAACGCCATTTCCCATGCAACCTGTACGATGGCGGGAGATCTGAATGCGGCGGCGATTATCACGGTCAGCAAATCAGGGCGGACGGCGCGCATGGTATCCAAGTACCGTCCGAGCTGTCCGATCGTGGGGGGCTGTATGACGGACCGCGTATACCGGCAGCTCGGACTCTCATGGGGGGTGATCCCGCTTCTGCTCGAGGAGAAAAGTCAGGCGGAGGAGCTGTTTGATTATGCGGTGGATGAGACCGAAGCGTCAGGAACCATTGAGAAGGGGGATGTGGTGGTTCTGACGGCGGGCGTACCGCTGGGGGTTTCGGGAACCACGAATCTGATCAAGGTGCAGGTGGCAGGTCATATCCTGGTCCGGGGACGGGGGCTTTCGGATAAAAAAGTATCCGCAAACCTGTGTGTGTGCCGCACCGACGAGGATTTAAGGAATTTCAAGGTGGGCGATATCATTGTTGCCGCGGATACCGGTAATCATATGCTGGCCCAGATGCGCGAGGCTTCCGGCCTGATCGTGGAGGCGGACAGCGAGAGCTGCCATGCGGCGATTGCAGGCCTGAGTCTTGAGCTTCCGGTGCTGATCGGGGCGCAGAATGCGACGGGCATCCTCAAATCGAGCGCATATGTGGAGCTGGACTGCGCGGAGGGAATTGTAAGTGCGAATTAAACAGAAAAATGTTGCATTTGCCGTAAAAAAGGCATAATCTTAAAGGTAAGAAGAAAACGGGGGCCTATGTAACACGGGAGGAACGGTAGTAATGGGGAAGGAAAGTCTGAAGCTGACGGCTGAGCAGCTGGGAAAGGTGATCAGGTTATTTGCTCCGAGCATGGACGATTACCTGTATGTATGTGATTTTAAGGAGGACGATTATCAGATATCGCCCGGTGCTGTGGAGCGGTTTCTGTTGCCGTCGGATCACTTTTCCGATGTAGCCGGAAAGCACAGAGAGTTTACCTATCCGGAGGATGTACCTCTGATTATGGAAGAGATCTCTCTTCTCTCACAGGGGAAAAAGCTGTTTCACGACCTTCATTACCGCTGGCTGGACCATGACCGCAATCCGATCTGGATCAACTGCCGCGGGAGAGTGCTTCTGGATGAGGACGGTACGCCGCATTTTCTGGTCGGCTGCATCAATGAGATCGGTAAAAAGCAGAAAGCTGACAATGTCAGCGGTCTGTTAGGGGCGTCAAGTCTGGAGATCTGCTTCCGGACTTTCGGCGGAAAGATTCCGCCCGGATTTGTACTGAGGATCGGAATAGACGATTTTAAGGATATCAATGAGAATCAGGGCATCGAATACGGGGATTATATTCTGCGCCGGACTGCGCTGTGCATTGAGAAGGAACTTCTGCCGGGGCAGCAGATTTTCCGGATTGTGGCGGATGAGTTCGCCGTCGTGGATTTTGCGGGCGGCGGCAGGGAGGAAGCGATGCAGCTGTATCAGAGGATCCGGATGTCTGTTTTTTCCTTTATTGAGGAGAACCGTTATGAGGCGGTGTACACGGTTTCCGGCGGCGTTCTGTTAAACGACGCGGTGGACGGTACCTTTGAAAATGCAATGAAGCTTTCAGAATTCGCGCTAAGCGAGGCGAAGAGGGGCGGCAGGAATAACTGCTGTGTGTTCGACAAAAAGCGTTACGAGGGTTATCTGCGCAGACGGGAGCTCCACCGGGTGCTTCATCACGCCGTAAATCACGGATTTGAAGGGTTTGAGGTGCATTTTCAGCCGCTGGTGAACGCGGAGGACGGGAGACTTTCCGGCGCGGAATCGCTGCTGCGCTTTCAGATGCCGGACGGAGGTATGATCTCCCCGGCGGAATTTGTGCCGATCCTGGAGGAATCGGGGCTGATTATCCCGGTAGGCCGCTGGATTCTGAGGCAGGCGCTGTATGCATGCCGGGAATGGCAGAAATATCTGCCGGCATTTAAGGTGAATGTCAATCTGTCTTATATTCAGGTGCTCAAGAGCGATGTTCTGCACGAGATTATTGAGATTGTGGAAGAGTTCCGTATGAGGCCGTCAAGCGTCTGCGTGGAGCTGACAGAGAGCGGCTATCTCGATGAGAGTCCGCATTTTACAAAGGTCTGGAACGGGCTGAAGGCATACGGAATCCTGCTGGCGCTGGACGATTTTGGCACGGGCTATTCCAACCTTCACTGTCTGAGCGATCTGAAGCCGGCCTACGTCAAGATTGACCGCACATTTATGGAAAAAGCGCTGAACAGGGATTATGAGTATCGCCTGCTGTTTCACATCATCGAGATGGCGCACAGTCTGGGGCTGAATGTCTGCGCGGAGGGGATTGAGAATGAGGAGGAGCTTGCGAGAGCGAGGACGACGGATCCGGATCTGATTCAGGGGTTTCTGTTTGGGCGTCCCTGTGCCAGAACAGAGTTTACGGAGAAATTTTTTTCCTCTTCCCATTAAATGGGTAACGTGTTATAATCTGACTCAGAAGAACGTAACCTGAAATTATCAGTCACGGGTCTGTGTGCACGCGCGCAGGCCTGCAGGGTACAAAAATATGTGTGCGCATGGAGGTAAATATGACAGAGGGCGGATTACTGGTATTTCTCGGCGTGCTGCTGCTTTTTGTGGTGGTTGTCGTTGTAATTTCAGTTGTATCATCTGTGGCCGGCACTGCGGCGGCGATTGCGGATGATGAGGACGGAGAAGAAGTCTAGCGGAGAATCCTGCAAAGCAGGATTCTTTTTCATTTTAAGCGAACACCCTTTCATTTATGGTGATGCCGGAGACTCTTTGTCCTATATAAAAAAAGTATAAATTATCGGCGGACTCCCTTGCATTTTACCTTAAAACGCGTAAACTGAAAACTACCGGAAAAGTCCGTGGAAGGGGACGCCGGCATGCGTGCGGCATGCATGCGGCATGCATGAAGAAAAGATTGAGAGGGAAAGACATTGTTTGCAAGGTTCAGCGTAAAGAAACCCTATACCGTTCTGGTCGGTGTCATACTGGTGGTTGTGCTCGGCGTCGTGTCGCTGACACGGATGACGACCGACCTGCTGCCGGATATGAATCTTCCCTACGCACTTGTCATCACGATGGATGTGGGTGCAAGTCCGGAAGAAGTGGAGATGGATGTGACGGCGCCGATAGAGGCGGCGATGGCCACGACATCCAATATCAAAAACATCAGTTCCGGCTCCTATAACAGCTATTCGACAGTGATTCTGGAATATGAACAGAGCGCCAATATGGATTCGGTACTGATTGAGATGCAGCAGAAGCTTGATCAGCTGGAGGGAAGCTGGCCGGAGAGCGTGGGAACGCCGATGATTATGCAGCTCGATCCGGATATGATGCCGGTTATGGTGGCTTCCGTCGATGTGGAGGGGATGAGCCAGACTGAGATTTCCTCCTATGTGGAAAATGAGCTGGTTCCGTCCATCGAGAGCGTTGAGGGGATTGCCTCCGTCTCGACCACAGGCGCGCTCGAGGAGACGATTCAGGTCACGATGGACCAGGAAAAAATCGATGCCCTGAATGATAAGATTCAGAAAAAGATCGCGGAACAGTTCGAGGAAGCGCAGAGTGAACTTGACGAGGCCGCTGAGGAGATCGAAAAAGGAAAGAAGGAGCTTGAAAAAGGAAAAAGCGAGCTCGGGCGGCAGATTGCCAGCGCGGAAAATGAAGTAATCAACGGGAAAATACAGGCGTTTGTGGGCGAATCTGATATGAATTCGGGGCTGACGATGCTCACAGGGGCAAAAGGCCTGATTGAGGGGGCCATTCCGGTTCTTCAGGGGATCTATGATCAGGGAATCGCGCTCAGGGAACAGATTGCGTCCATGCAGGCGGTACTGGGAACGGCAGGGACCGCGCAGCAGAGTGAGCTGGAGGCGCAGATCGCAGCGCTTCAGCAGGCGATCGAGGAGGCGCAGGCCTCCGGAGGAAGCGTGAGTGAGGAGCAGAATGCGCAGCTGATGCAGCTTCAGATGCAGCTTGACGCGCTGTTCGATGGCAGCGGGGCGGAGCAGAGTATGCAGCTTCAGATGCTGCTCGATCAGCTGGCAGGTCTGGAGGGGCAGCTGGCCGGACAGAACGCGGCGCTCGGAGAGCTCGGGGTGCAGATGAACTCCATTGACGATATTCCGCAGGGGATCGCTGCGCTGACTCAGATGCTCGCGGAGATGAATACGGGGATTGCGGGGATTCAGTCCGCACAGACGAAGGTGGGAGAGGGAAAGACAACGCTCGACGATGCCTTAAAGAAGCTGAATGAATCACAGGTCGCAGGAGTGCTGAAGATCAGCGAGGCTGCGGCGAAGCTTGCCGACGGAGAGGGTCAGCTGGCGATGGGGCAGACACAGCTGGACGAGGCAAAGAAGAGTGCGGAGGAGTCCGCGGATTTACACAGGATTCTCACACCGGATATGCTGGGGAATCTTCTTGTCGCTCAGAATTTTTCAATGCCCGCGGGCTATGTGGGAGAGAAGGAAGACCAGTACATGGTGCGTGTCGGGGACCGGCTGGGCTCAATGGAAGAGCTTGAGGATGTCGTTCTGATGGATATGGGCATGGAGGGAATAGAGCCCATCCGTCTGCGCGACGTGGCGGAGATTGTGATGGCGGATAATTCCGCCGAATCCTACTCCAGGGTGAACGGGAATCCGGCCATCATGCTCTCGATTGAGAAACAGACCGGATACTCCACAGGAGATGTCACGAAGCGCGCACAGCAGAAGTTTGCATCGCTGGAAAAAGAAACGGACGGTCTGCGTATGGCGATTCTGATGAATCAGGGGGTATACATAGACATTATCGTGGAATCTGTTCTGCAGAATATCGTCGTCGGGGCATTTCTCGCAGTGATCGTGCTCATTGCATTTTTAAAAGATATCAAGCCCACGCTCGTGATAGCCTGTTCAATTCCGATGAGTGTGATATTCGCCATTGTCCTGATGTATTTTACGGATATTTCGCTCAATATTATCTCTCTCTCCGGTCTGGCGCTCGGTATCGGTATGCTGGTGGATAACTCGATCGTCGTGATTGAAAATATCTACCGCCTGCAGGGAGAAGGATATTCGGTCCGGAAGGCGGCTGTGGAGGGCGCCGGACAGGTGACAGGAGCGATTGTCGCCTCGACGCTCACGACAGTCTGCGTGTTTGCGCCGATTATCTTTACGGAAGGGATTACCAGGCAGCTGTTTGTGGATATCGCGCTCACGATTCTGTTTACGCTGACGGCCAGCCTTGTGGTGGCCATCACTTTTGTCCCGATGATGGCGGCAGGAGTGCTGAAGAACACAAAGGAGATCCGGCATGATTTCTTTGAGAAGATCCAGGATCATTATGCCAGGGTTATGGAGCTGGCTCTCCGCTTTAAACCAGTGGTATTTGCGCTTGTGCTGCTTCTCCTGGCGGCCAGCGCCACCGCCGCGTTTTCGAGGGGCTTTACATTTATGAACATGGATATGGAGACGGATCAGCTCACCGTGACGGTCACCGCAAAGGAAGAATCACCTCTGAGCTTTGAGGAACTTACCGCCATGTCAGATGAGATTGTGGAAAAAATAGCGACAATTGAAGGGGTTGAGACGGTTGGTGCAATGGTCGGCGGAGGCATGATGATGTCGATGGGCGGCGGAGATGACAGCGTCACAATGTACCTGATACTGGATGAGGACTCCGATGTTTCAGGGCAGGAGGTTATCGCACAGGTCGGCGGGCTGACGAAGGACATGAACTGCGAGGTGAAAACGGATGCTTCTGCGTCGGATATGAACGCATTCCTGGGGAGCGGACTCACCGTGCAGATCAGCGGTCCGGATCTCGACAGGCTTCAGGAACTTGCGGCGGAAGTCGCGCGGATTGTGGAGAAAACGGAGGGAACCATGGATGTGGAGGATGGCCTTGACGACACAACTCCGTCCTTTACGCTTCACGTTGATAAGGAAAAAGCGGCGGAATACGGAATGACGACTGCGCAGGTATTTCAGCAGGTGTATGCAAAAATGGCCCAGACAGATTCGCCGACCACGATCTCGACCGACTTAAAAGATTACAAAGTCTATGTGCAGACAAAAGAACAGTCCGGCGTGACGCTGCAGGATATACGGAATATGACGTTTACCTACACGGACAGGGAGGGGAATGAGGAGGAGATTCCCGTACGGCGGATTGTGGAATTTGAGGAGGGAACGACTTTAAATGTCATCAACCGCGATTCCCAGACGCGCTATATCAGTGTGTCCGCGGGCATCGATGAGGATCATAACGTCACGCTGGTCAGCGGTGAGCTTCAGAAAGAGCTTGAAAAAATCAGCCTGCCGGAGGGTTATGAGATTGCGATGACGGGTGAGGATGAGATGATCAACGATGCGATGAGCCAGCTTTACCTGATGCTCCTGCTCGCCGTGGTCTTTATTTACCTTGTTATGGTAGCCCAGTTCCAGTCCTTTCTGTCGCCGTTTATCATTATGTTTACGATTCCGCTCGCGTTTACCGGCGGTCTGTTCGCCCTGTTTTTTACCGGAAATGAAGTCAGTGTCATCGCGATGATCGGATTTGTCATGCTGGCCGGAATCATTGTAAACAATGGAATCGTGATGGTCGATTATATCAATCAGCTCCGCATGGAGGGGATGAGCAAAAAAGAAGCAATTATCGAGTCCGGAAAGACAAGGCTGCGCCCCATTCTGATGACGGCGCTGACAACGATTCTCTCCATGTCCACAATGGCGGCCGGACTCGGGGACGGGTCTGAGATGATGCAGCCGATGGCGATTGTCACGGAGGGAGGGCTGATCTACGGGACACTTCTGACACTGGTGGTGGTGCCGTGTATATACGATGCGTTCCACAGAGAGAAAAGTATGGTGGAGGAAGAGCTGTAAGCGGCGCAGGAGTGGAAAATCCGGTTGAGCCGGCTGGAAAAGAGATGTATAATGAAAGCGCGGGCACAGCAGGAAGCGTTTTGTAAATTGAGATAAAAGCAGAAAGGGAGGAAAGGATCATGATTGTTACAACAACGCCGCAGATTGAGGGGAAACACATTGTGCAGTACAAAGGGATCGTGTTCGGAGAGGTGGTGTCCGGCGTAAACTTTATCAAAGACTTTGCGGCGGGACTTACAAACTTTTTTGGCGGCAGGTCCAATTCCTATGAGGGAGAGCTGATGCAGGCGCGGGATAACGCGCTGGCTGAAATGCAGCAGCGGGCGGCACAGATGGGAGCAAACGCGGTCGTCGGTGTGAAGATGGATTATGAGGTGCTGGGAGCGGATAACGGTATGCTGATGGTGACGGCGTCCGGGACGGCTGTTGTGACGGATTAGAAGGAAAGAGAATACCGGGAGGCGTGGAGAAAAAGATGAAGTACGATTTTACATCAGTGATGGACCGGACGGGCAGGGATGCGATTGCGGTGGATGTCATACCATTTGCCGGCGTGAGCGTGCGGGAGGGCTTTTCAAAACTCCCGATGTGGGTGGCGGATATGAACTTCCCGACGGTTCCGACGATCACGAAAGCGATTGCTGAGCGCACAAAGCATCCGGCATTCGGGTACTTTGAGGTGCGGGATGAATATTACAGGAGCATTATCGACTGGCAGAAAAAGCGCCATGGCGTGGAAGGGCTGTCGGAGGAATGTATCGGCTACGAGAACGGGGTGCTGGGCTGTGTGATCTCGGCGCTCGGCGCATTCTGTTCGGCGGGGGACAATATTTTGCTGCATGCTCCGACTTATATCGGGTTTACCATGTCGCTGGAGAACAACGGGTACAATATCATCCACAGCGATTTAAAGCGGGATCAGGAAGGGATCTGGCGAATGGATTATGAGGACATGGACAAAAAAATCAGGGAGAACCATATCCATGCAGCCGTGTTCTGCTCACCGCACAATCCGACCGGCCGTGTCTGGGAGCGGGAGGAAATTGAGAGGGCGATGGAGATCTACCGGAAAAATGACTGTATCGTGATTTCCGATGAGATCTGGTCTGATATTATTCTGTATGGAAATACGCATATTCCGACCCAGTCGGTATCGGAAGATGCGAAGCAGCGCACAGTCGCCGTGTATGCGCCGTCGAAAACATTTAACCTGGCCGGGCTTGTCGGTTCCTACCATATTATTTATAATTCATATCTGCGTGACCGGGTGAGGAAGCAGTCTTCTCTATCCCACTACAATATGTGCAATGTTCTCTCGATGCATGCCCTGATCGGGGCTTACCGGGAGGAGGGACATGAATGGCTGGATGAGCTGTGTGCGGTGATCGGGGAAAATGCTGAATACGCATATCGTTATATAACAGAACATTTTAAAGGGGTTTTCCTGGCAAAGCCGCAGGGGACCTATATGCTGTTTCTCGACTGTGAGCAGTGGTGTCTTGAGCACGGAAAGACGCTGGATGAGCTGTTAAAGGCTGGCTATGAGGTGGGAGTAATCTGGCAGGACGGCAGGCCGTTCCACGGTCCGTATGCAATCCGGATGAATCTCGCGCTGCCGTATGCGCTGGTGCAGGAGGCATTTTCGCGTCTGGATCGCTGGGTATTCGGGGCATAACGGCCGGCAGACAATTTTGTCCGGGCCGGGCTGATCCCTGCCGCACAACAAAGATTTCAGGAAAAAACAGGAAACCGGATGTGCACGACGCGGCACATCAGGTTTCCTGTTTTGCTGTCTGCCTGTCCG